>JAEEGK010007520.1_pt1 | contig 25961 bp, 20 predicted proteins | sample 8958771 | NCBI WGS metagenome assembly JAEEGK01 (sample SAMN16246547, study PRJNA631951) | gut metagenome | biome: gut microbiome; feature: rumen; material: SC-attached | host: Bos | place: Iran: Karaj | collected 2018-10
TACTGGTATAGTACTACGGCCTTCAATCAGACGGTCTAACATAATATTGAGCGTTTTGCGGATGATTTCCGATTCCAATTATCTAATAAAGAAATCGAAGAACTTTCAAGGTGCAAATTTTGCACCTTGAACACGGGATTAGAAAACAACGGCGTTTCAAGGTCAAAATTTTTGACCTTGAACAAAGGCTCTCGCGGATCTAATATCAAGTATGCCCCCTTTGCCTTTACAGAACAAGGCATTTATATGCTTATGACTGTGTTGAAAGGTGATTTGGCGATACAACAAAGTATGGCGCTCATCCGTCTTTTCAAACGGCTGAAAGATTATGCCGTTTCGGAGGGCTTGCTGCTCAGTGGTTCAGAAGTCACTCCGCTGGCGTTGCAAACAGCCCAAAACACAAGGGATATTGCCGCTGTATCGACGGACGTCAAGATCCTTTCTGGAGAAGTTCATGAGATGCGGGGCGAATTCAGCAAGATGAATGCGGATTTGCAGAAGGTCATGGATAATTTCATCGATCCGTCGACTTACAAGCATTTCTTGATTCTGAATGGTCGCAAGCTGGAAGCTGATATCGCGTACACGCAGATTTATGGCATGGCGAAAAAGTCTATCCAGATTATTGACGATTATGTGGGGGTCAAGACACTAGATTTGTTGCGTGAAATTGCCAAGAACGTTTCTGTAACGATTTACAGCGATGGGCGCGGTTTTGAGACGCTGACGGAACAGATGCAGAAAGATTTCTTAAAGGCGCGGCCCGATGTTTCGCTCAAAATGAAAACGACGAACGGAATATTTCACGACCGCTATATTTTTCTGGATTATGGTTCAAAGGGTGAAAAATTGTTCCACTGCGGCGCTTCTTCCAAGGATGCCGGCAATAAAATTACCACCATTATGCAGGTAGAATGCACGGAAATTTACCATGCGATGATTGATATGCTGGAATGAGACTGATTTTATAAGTCAGTAATTGTCGCATAGCCTATGTATATTATCGGCAGACAAGGAGCCGATATGAAATATAGGCACGAATTGGACTATTCTATTGTAGAAAAAATCGCAAGATATTTTGAGCCGTTCGAATGTGCGGTGGTTTGCAAATTCCCGGACCGAATCGAGGCTATGGGCGATGGTGTCTATAGCAAAATTCGGGAGTATACAGAAAGCGAGGAATACAAAAATTCCGGCTTTGTACCGCAGACGTACCGGCAGGATTGGGACCGCAAGCTATATGCTGTGGCCCTCAAGTTGCGCTATGCCGTAGCGATAGGTGATAATTGCTATGTCTTTGTCAACACGGGCTGTAAGCCGGATTTTTTCAAAAATGTGCAGAAACTTGCCAAGGCGTTCAATCAGGAATCTGTAATCGTCAAGGATGCGGGTTCTCAAGAAGCATACAAACTGGGTGTCGGTTTTGATGCCGAGCAGCGAGAGCCTACTGGGTCGTTTATGGATAATATTCCGCTGGTCGAAATTTTGCAGCGAGCTTTTAGCCCATTGGGAATGCCTCTGAACTTTAAAGACGTGGACTTGCAGAAAATGACCTGCATAGATACTTGGGCAGGATACAATAATATGGGCAAGTACATGATTTCGCAGATTGCCCAGAAGATTATGGAAGAACTTGGAATTGAACCTAACGCGGCTCAGAAAAATGCCTAAAAAAGGAAACTATATGCAGAACGAAAAATTTGATAAAGATACGCAGTTGTTGGTTGATGTGGTGACGGATTACGCCTTTGCGCTGGATACGCTTGACGATTATGATCACCAGAGGCTTACGTTGCGCAAGAGTGTGGTCGCAGAAAAGTTCCATGCGACATACGAGAATGCGATGGCTGCTATTCAGGGACTTAAGGACAAGTTTGGCGGCAGCGCTTTGTTCGGGCATGAAAAGGATGAGTCGTTCAAAAGTAGTATCGGGCAAATTTACCAGACCTTTGATGGTGTGGAGCTTTACCCGAGTGTTGAGCAGAAGGCGGCAATGCTTCTCTATCTCGTCACGAAAAATCATTCGTTCAGTGACGGCAACAAACGCATCGCGGCAACACTTTTCTTGTGGTTTCTGCTGAATAACGGCATCTTGTATAAGGATGATGGATCCAAGCGTATTGCCGATGCTACGCTTGTGACCATGACGCTGATGATTGCAGAAAGTCGCTCCGAAGACATGGAAATGATGGTGAAGGTCGTGGTGAATCTGATGAGGTGATTATGTGCAATAAACGACAACTCTGGATTTGTGGTGACATTCACGGTGAGTTGTCCGGGCTTGTCCGAAATGCGGTAAATCGCGGGATATCGTGTGCCGATATCCTGGTTGTTGGTGATTTTGGCGCAGGTTTTGGTCGTCCAAAATCGATGGATGTCGCCTACAGCAAGGTGCGTGCGGCTTTAGAGAAAAGCGACATTTGCATATACACGATTCGCGGCAACCATGACGACCCTGCGTTTTTCGATGGCAAGCACGATTTTGAACGGCTGCATTTTTTGCCGGATCACTGCATAATCAAATTGTGCGGCAAGAGAATTTACCCCGTCGGTGGGGCAGTTTCTGCTGATATTGATTTGGTTGACCCGCTGAGTCGAAAGTCGCGGCGGATGATAAACGATTCCTTAATCAAGTTCGGCTCTTCTAAACGCGTCTGGTGGCCGGACGAGGCTCCTACGCAGATTGTCGAATGCTTCCCAACAGCCGTTGATATTGTTGTGTCGCATGAAGCTCCGCTTATGCTTGCGCCGCCCCTTATGAGGGCCGATTATGTGCGAGATGAAACCTGGCTAAAAATTGTCGAATCGCGCAAGTGCCTAGATTATGTTTTGCAGACTGTCAAGCCCTCCCTCTGGTTTTTCGGGCATTATCACTGCCATTATGAGGGAAATTGCCAAAATACACATTATCGTTGCATGAATATTGCGGAAATGACGCAGATTATCTAAATCTGTTTGATTTGTTGCTAGTTGTGATTATATTTATAAGGGAATTAAAACGACAAGGAGGCCAGTATGGCGGACGAGATGAAATTTGACTTTATCAAGGCGTTGGATTCGATTCGACTAATGGATCTAGCAAAGATCAATCTACCCGCAAATAACGGAAACAGATTCTTTTATATTGATACATATACTGCATTAAAAACTTTTACTTCTAAAACTTTTGATGAGTTATTGATTGAAAAAGATGTATGCATAGCTTTTGCCCATATGGTGTATGGATGGATGCCAACCATCTTAAATGAAGCAAATGGTGAAATTGGAGCATGGACTAAAGATGATTGGGAGAAAATAAAGGTATGCTTAGAAAAGGCGAAATCAGGAGAGATTCTTGGCATTAATGAATTAAAAAATGTTATGGTTTTAACAAACAATTCTATTGTTGGAACTAGCAAACTCCTTCATTTTATAAATCCTCATGTTTATCCGATATATGATTCAAGAGTTTTCCATGCAATTAGAAAACTTACAGGAGATAAAAAAGCAACTGAGAATTCAAGCACAGTTAACGACGAGAATAAATATATTGCTTATCTAAAATGGATCCATCGCGTTATAAATGAAGACGTCTCTTCCTTACTCAAAATGAAAAAACTGCTAAAAGAACATGGATTCGTTGATGACGATGTTACTAGTGTCCGAGTTATTGAAGTTTTCTTATATATTAACGGTAAAGAAGAATAGTTTTTCCAATAATTCCCCCTTAATAGAATAAATCCTTACGCGTCAATAATTGTCGCATATCGTGTATATATTTACATTCGGCACTTAACAAGGAGCCGTGATGAATCGTAATATGTACATGATTGCAAGGCGTACTGACTGGAAGGTTCTTGAGAATTTCTACAAGGGCGTTGAGGGTGGCTTGGAAAAAGTCGAGAAGATGAAGCGGTATTGCGACCTCAAAGACGACAATGATGCGATTGAGCCTTATTACGCATATAAAATGCGCTATGCAGAAGTGAATAAGGAATTCCTGTTTGATCGTTATAGAAAGCTGAACGAGGAATTCGTTTGGACCGAAGAAAATCTTGACAAGTTGATTCGGCTTGATCAGCACATCCGCAAGCTGGAATACGAAATGTACCAGAAGTTCGTCGAAATCAAGCGGAATCTGGACGGCCTCATTTCGCAGGGATTCAATGTTTACAAGGATTACCAGGTTACTGGCGAGATCAATTACGATGCGATGTACATCGACGACGATGAACACGAACAGAAATACGACTGGCTCTGCGGTTTGCTGCAAGATTATGCGGATATGCGTGCGCTCGATTGGTTTACCTTTGGCGATGGGCAAGAACCGGAAAATCCGCGCGATAACGAGAACTGCGTTTTCGAAGCATGGGGAAAATGGCTGAAATACGATTATTTCGTAAAAAACGGAATGACGAAGTTCCTGTGCCATTTGATGGATAACATGCACCACAGTCTCTATTCGTACAGCGATATCGTGAATATGGACTTAAGGTGTTTTTATCTCAACTATGATATTTCTCTTTAGGGGGTAGATTATGTGGAGTAAAACAAGACAAATCTTGGAAAGCAGGCTTGCAGAGGGTCTAAAGGGGCGCGTAAGCTACCATTACGATGTTTACCACACCAATAAAGATAAGGTGAAAAAATGGTGGTGGACAGAAATGCATGTGTTTTCAATTATTGTCGATGGAAAACCGTGGTTTTGTTCTAATCCTAAATATTTCCGTTTGATGTATCAACAAGGAAAAACAGAACCCGAAATCATCCGTGAATACGGCTTTGTTCCCACCAGTTATGCAGGTGGTTTCTTGAATGCATACATCCATGAATATTTAAACGAACTTTCTATTGAAGATGCCATTAACAACGGCAACTATTTCATTCGTTTGCTGGCCGTACTTGATGCTCGTTTAGGAAAACGGAAAGTCAAGGCGCTTGTGGACAATGTCGAAAATGAACCGGAGTGGTTCAGAAAGTGGATTTTGTTGAGGAATGGAGAAAAGTTTAAATAAAAGAATAAATAAGACTATACGACGCTATTTGTCATATTTTATATATATTTATGGAAAACAAATCCAGGAGAAAATATGGCAGATATGACTCGCGGCGAAAGGACGGTACAACTCTTTGCGAAGGTAATTTCGAGCCCCGACAAGAAATTTACCGTTAGCGACCTAATGACATCGTTTGAAATTCCCGAAGGCGAACGCCGCAACGTTCAGCGTGATATGCGGTTCCTCTCGGAGATGGATGGCGGCCGTTACATTGCCGTAGAAACGGTGGGGCGCACAGCTTATTATACCTCGGCGCTTCACAACGCAGAAAGATTACTGTTCCCGAACTTCGAAAATACGATGCTGCATTTCGTGTTCCTGAAACGCATCGCGAACATTTATCCGGCCACTAGCGAAATTATTTCGCAGCTTCTGGAGCGCATCGAAAAAAGTCTGCCGCACAGCGAGCAAAAATCGCTCCAGATACTCGGCAAAGAGTTGAACACCAAAATTCTATTTATGGGTGCGCCTCCGGATTTTGAAGAAGACTCCAGCGAAAAAATCCGGACCATTTTACGGGCCATTCATGAACATCGCAAAATCGATGTGACCTACAAGACGGAAGAAGGCGAAAGACAATCGATCCGAATCCCGTTAATGATCATCATCTACGAAGACGACCTCTATGTAGGCTGTCAACGGCAGGATGGCGATACGTATACGCTCAAGTTCCGTCGAATCAAGAATGTCAAGCTTTTGAAAGATTCGTTTGAAGAAAATCCGAATGCCCTCGACAAACTCCGCAAACAGGTGGCGTCTGGGGCGGCGTTTATGGGGAGCCAGGAACCGAAACTTGAAGATGTGGAAATCGAATTCAAGAGTAGGGCGAGCCTCTATCTCGAAGAAAATCCGTTTAACCGTTCTATGCGAATCGGCAAGCCGAAAAACGGAAAAGTTACGGTGAAATTGAAAGCCGAAGTAAACCAACTCCTGTTCAACTGGATTGTCTCTTTTACGGATGCCGCCCGCGTCGTAAAGCCCGTCTCTCTGCGTAACCGCCTCAGGACCTACGCAAAATACCTGCTGGAAAATTACGGGATGTAAATCGCCCCGATTTCCTACTTTTTGTCTTCTTGCTCAAGCGACTATATTTGTCGCGTTGTGTTCTTACATTTAAAACATCTTCTTTACGAATTTAATTTAAATAGCGATATATAGATGTATTATGCGTCGCTAATAAGGAGGTGTTGTGAAAAAAGGATATTTTAAAGGTGTATTGCGCTCGTTGCATGCAGAGCAAACCAATAAGAAGATTTCTTTAGACTTCATAACGCTTAAAAGTTATGAGTATTGGATTCGCATGATGCGTATTTGCAAAAGTTATCCTGAAGCGGATGACTGTATCGCCATTATTCCGACAGAGCGGGCTTCTCGCGTGTTAAAAAATCTTTCGGAGCATTTTGAGCGAATCAATGCCGAAGAAGATAGCCTCCCGGCATCGCAAAGGGACGCTTTTATCCAAGAATCAAACAATAATTATGCCGGTAAGCGGACTAACTGTAATGATGATGGAAAAACCGTTGCTTACCAAAGACGCCAAAAGGCGGTCGTTCGCTTTAACGACGTTATCAATAGGTCTTGTTCTATCGATGAAATCAAAGCGTTCGTGCAAAACTATCTATGTGGTGAGGGAATTTTCGATTCACCTTCACAGAAAGTTTTTTATGAGAGCGTATTCTGCGAATTAGAAAATTTTTTGGAAGAGAACGGAAATGTCGATGATGGCTATTTTCGCCGGTTGAATATCGTACAGGATTCGTTTAATCTAAGCGATGACGAGATGGAAATAGTGATGTTCTCGTGGATATTCTTCTACAAACCACAATGCGCTCCACTTTTGGATATGATTTGTACGCGGAGAGCGTTCCACCGAGAGTCCTTCTTGCCAGATATCTTTCCTCAGTTATATCCAAAAATCGATTTTGAAAAATTGGTTTCAAGTACGGGACCCCTCAAGCAGATGGGAATTCTTTGTGACGGCTCGGATATTTCTAAACGGGTTGGAATGTTTTTGGATGGAAATTCTGGAAACGATTTGGATAGTCTCTATTTTAGGGTTTATGAAGGTAATTGCGTTCCCTTTAAAAAGCTTTGCCGTGGCAATCGTAAAGTTGAATTGGCCCTCAATATGCTCAAGTATGCAAAAGTGGGTGAAGGCTTGAATTTATTCCTTTATGGTGTCGAGGGTACTGGTAAGACGGAACTTGCAAAGGCGATGGCGAAAGAACTTCGCCGTCCTTTAGTGCTAACCAACATTAGTACCGAGGGGGTACATCGTGAAAGCAAGGATAATTCGATTGTCCAAAGCCGTATGGGAAGTATTCTTTATGCAGCTGCCAAGTACCAGCGAAAGAAAGCTATCTTGCTGGTGGATGAATCGGATGTCGTTCTCAATAGTTGTGAAAAGGGGACGTTGAATTTCTTTTTGGAACAAATTAAGGTTCCGGTTATCTGGATTTCGAATACGGTTCAGTGGATTGAGAATAGCACGTTGCGTCGATTTGACTATTCGATTCGTTTTGAACGACCCGATGCGGAAAAGCGCGAACAGGTATGGGAATCGGTCGTAAGTGAACAGTGCGCCAAGTCTATCGTTTCTGCAGAAGAAGTGAAGCGCTTCGCTACGGAATTCCAGATTACAGCGGGTGGCATCACCCAGGCGATTGCCGGAGCAAAAAAGCTTGTTGACGCTGGGTGTAAAATTAATCCGGTTGATTCGATCCGTACGATTGCAGAAGCGCAAGCGGAACTTCTGAAATTGGATATGGAATATGCGAACCGTGATAAGGAAAGTCGTGCGCCACGCTATTTGCTGGATGCGTTGAATACCGATGCGGATATGCCCAAAATTTTGAAGGTAATGAACGCCTTTGATAGCAAATGGAAAGAAATGAGGGATTGTGATAGGCCTGATTGCTTGAATATGCTGCTTTATGGTGCGCCGGGTACGGGCAAGACGGAATTTGCGAAGCACATTGCAAGAACCCTCGGTCGCAAGCTTATTATCAAGAAAGCGAGTGATTTGTTGAATTGCTATGTCGGAGAAACGGAAAAGGCTATCCGTAGAATGTTCAAGGATGCCGAAGAGAAAAAGGCGATCCTTTTCCTTGACGAGGCGGATAGCTTGATTCGCGATCGCAGCGGCGCTTCTCGCAGTTGGGAAGTGACTCAGGTGAACGAGATGCTCACTCGAATGGAAAACTTCAAGGGAATTTTCATTGCGGCGACTAACTTCGAAGGCGAACTCGACATGGCGTCGCGCAGGCGCTTTGCGTTAAAGGTAAAGTTCGGGTATCTCAAGCCGGAAGGTGTTGAAAAAATGTGGCAGGCGTTCTTCCCGCAGGTCGAAATGCCCGCAACGGCACGCGAACTGCGTATGCTCACTCCGGGCGACTTTAACGCGGCTTATGGCTCGCTTCGTTTTTACGATGAGAGCGATCTCACCGCAGATGCAATCATAAACGCTCTGAAGTCCGAAATCGCCTATAAAGATGGTCGTGAAGTCCGAAGAATGGGATTGTAGGGGCTGTGATTATGGGCGGTTTTAAACCTATAATATGCGTCGATAGTTGTCGCATAGCGTGTATATATTTACGGATAGTACTTAACAAGGAGCCACTATGATTCGTAATATGTACAAGATTGCAGGGCGTACGGACTGGAAGGTTCTTGAGGATTTCTACAAGGATCTCGGAGATGATGGCTTGAAAAAAGTCGAGAAAATGAAACGATTTCGCGACGCTAAATACGACGTGAATGCCGATGAGCCTAGTTCCGCGTATGATATGCGTTATGCGGCTGTGAATTGGGAATTTCTAATCGATTGCTATGTAGTGCAGGGATTGAAATTTGTCTGGACAGATGAAAATCTTAATAAGCTTATTCGGCTCGACCAGCACATCCGCAAACTAGAATATGAAATGTACCAAAAGTTCATCGAAATCAGGCGGAATCTGGACGGCCTCATTGCGCAGGGATTCGATGTTTATAAGGATTATCAGGTTACTGGTGAAATCCGCTACGATGTGACGTACATTGACAACGATGAACACAAACAGAAATATGACTGGATCTGCGAATTGTTGCAGGGTTATGCGGACATGCGTGAGCTCAAAAACTTCTCCTTTGGTGATGGGCAAGAACCAGAAGACCCGCGTAATAGCGAAAACTACATTTTCGAAGGAAAAAGGGGGAAATGTCAAAGAAGGAGTGAATGGCTAAATTACGATTATTTCGTAAAAAACGGAATGACGACATTCCTTTATCACTTAATGGTTGATTTAAGCCATAGTCTCTATTCGTACAACGATATCGTGAATATGGACCTGAGGTGTTTTTACATCAAATATGATGTTTCGCTATAATATTGTAGCGAGAATGGAAAGACTGTATGTTTTTAAAAAAGCAAACATTTGAACAGGAAGCTCGTAAGTATTGGGAAAAACTGGTATGCGGGATTCTTGTTCCTGGAGAGCGTGGGTGTGCGCCCTCTGAGGGGGAGGTTCTTGGCATGTATAATGATATGAAAATGTGGCATCCTGGCTGCAAGTGCAATATATTGCGGTCAGGAAAAAGCCAAGGGGGCATGTTCCAGCAGGGTGACAAAATAAGCGGAATTTGGATTTCCTTTGTGCTTGACGCGAAGTCGTTTATTGAATTTATTTTGGCGTCTTCACAGTATTATGTGCATTTTAAGACTGATGGTATCGTCCCCTTTTCCCATAAAATTGATTTCTGCGACTTGCCGCAGACTGTAAAAAATATCGAGGATTTTATCAACCATTTTCCGGCGCATCTTGTTACGTTTGAAAAACAGAAACTTGACTTTGAGAAGAACGCTAAGCTTAAGGAAATGGCGAGATTGAGCTTGAAAACATGTGTTACCCAAATGATGTCGCAAATGGGTCACAAATACGATTTGGTGGATAGGGGGGAGTATTTCTTGCTCCGAATGGAACTGGGTGAGAAGCGGATGGTTGAAATGTCGCTAAATGATAAAAATTTCACTAAGAGAATTCCTGCTATACCCGAAATGCTAAAAAACATTGAAGGACTGCTAAAAACAATGCCGTTTTCGGTGGACATTTCAATGACAAAGGAACTTGTAAAATTATAGAGGTGTGTATGTCGGTAAGGATTAATGCGCGGGAATTGGAAAATTTATTGGCGGCGACTCCCGCATCGCAGAACATTATGCTCACGGGCAAGCACGGAATCGGCAAGTCGCAAATTCTAGAGAAGTTCTTTACGGTGCGCGGTGAACGCGTGGTGATTCTGTTCTTGGGGCAGATGAGCGATCCGGGTGACTTGATTGGGCTTCCGCGACTTGACGAGGCGACGGGAAAGACTCTGTTTATGCCGCCTTACTGGTTCCCGACCGACGGCAAGCCGGTGGTTCTGTTTCTGGATGAACTGAACCGTGCCCGCCCCGAGGTGTTGCAGACTGTCATGGACTTGACGCTGAACCGCACGCTTGCGGGCCGTAAGTTGCCCGAAGGCTCGCGTGTGATTAGCGCAGTTAATGATGGCGAGGAATACCAGTTGACCGATTTGGACCCGGCGCTTGTAAGCCGTTTCAATATTTACGAATTTAAGCCCACTGCACAGGAGTGGTTGCTGTGGGCGGCAAAGGCGGGGCTCGATTCTCGCGTAATCGACTTTATTTCTGAAAATCCGGAAATGCTTGATGGTGCGGCCTTTACTCGCGAGGACCAGGGACTTGAAAAGTCACCTGACCGCCGCGGGTGGGAACGCGTATCGAAGGTGCTGCAGACGAACGAGGTGACACCGCTTTTAAAGACGGTGATTGCGGGCATTATTGGAATGCCTGTCGCTTCCAAGTTCTTTGCGGCAATCAATCAGAAGCGTCTCCCTAGCGCGAAGGAAATTTTGCTTGGAGATCTCGCGAAGCAGAAGGCAGCGCTCAAGAAGTGTACGACGCCGGAACTTGCAGCCGTGAATGAATCGGTTTTCCGCTTTATTGAGACGAATGGCTATGATGAGAAGGATGCCGCGAAGGTTGCGAAGAATTTTGCCACTTATTTTGAATTCCTTTCGAATGAAAAGTTTCGCGAGGCTCAGGCGCATTTTGCGAACCAGTATTCATCTTCTTTATACCCCTCGACGATGTCGTTTGTGATTATGCAGTGCCCTGAATTGTATAAGAAAATCACGGCATTTGTCAAGTCGATATGAGTGTTATAGATCGGATTAGAAAAATTGGCGAACGGTGGTTCCTAACGGAGCCGCTGTTATTTGTTGTGTTTTGCAGTCACGAATTCTGCGAGAACGATTCGCTGAAAGTGGCGATGCGAAGCGGGAACAGGAAGATTGAATTCGCTCCCAAAATTTTGGAAAATGTGCCGGATGCGCTGCTGACGGAATTTCTGAAAGTCGAAATGTTCCGCATATTGCTTAAGCATCCTTATCAGCGGCAGCCCCCTTTTGCAGTGAAGTCGCTACTTACACGAGCGAGCAATGTCACGATTGCCGATGTGTATGATGTGCTGCAGCCCGTCAAAAAGCAGATGAGCGGCACCGAGTTGACGTTGCCTAAGGGGCTTTGCTTCGAGGAGTATTTCAATTTGCTCAAGCAAGTGGCAATGCCATCGGGCAGGACGGGGAACAAGTCGGACGGTATGCCGGTTGGCGAATCGGATGCTGCCGGCGAGTCTGCGCAGAATGGTGAAGGCGGTAAAGGCGATGCGCAGGATGCGCGGGATGCGCAAATTTCGGAACTCTGGGATGAAGACGAAGAAGCGTGTTGTGACATAAATGGGTTTATCGAAGATGCCGAAGCGAGTAATAATTGGGGATCAATTCCTGGCAAAGTGCAAGGCATTATCAAGGCTAGTAAGAAAGTTGACATGGACTACCGCAAAATGTTGAGCCTGTTCAAGACATCAGTAATTTCAAGTAAACGCCGCCTTACGCGTATGTGTCCGAACCGTCGCTTCGGTTTTGATGCCATGGGCAGTCGTTACGAGCTTTCGACGAACTTGCTAATCGCGGTCGATGTTAGTGGTTCCGTGACGGACAGAAGCCTTTCGTTCTTTTTCTCGGTGATTAATCGGCTCTTTAAATACGGCGTCGAAAAAATGGATGTCTTGCAGTTCGATGCCGAAATTCAGGGAGGGCCTGAACCGTTAAAGAAGGCGCGCAAGACTGTAAAAGTGTTGGGTCGCGGAGGTACCGATTTTCATCCTGTTGCCGACTATTATTGCGCGCATCCCGAATACGATGGCCTTATCTACTTTACGGACGGTTACTCCTCGATACCAACATTCAACACCAAACGCCCCATCGATGTGCTGTGGGTGCTTTGCAGTAAGTCCGCTTACGAGGCGAATGCCAAGTGGATTAAGGAACTAAAACGGAACCGAGTTGTGTATATACCGGATTCTGTTGTAAAATAGAGAGAGTTCTTTTACAACTTATTTAATAGATTCGAAATAATAACGGTAATCAGAGGTTTCTTGATTTAGAATTGTATTCCAATCAAACGATTGATCCATGTCCAAATCATCGGGGAACGGGGTGTATTGTCCCTTGATCGACTCATTAACTATTTTTATCTTATTGTCGCTGATAGAAAAAGAAGGTTGTCTAAAGATTTTGTACACTTCTTTGCATTTTCTATTACTTTGCTTATAGTATCCTGGATCATTCACTAATGTTAATACGAAGGTTTCTTTGAAACCCATATTTTTAGCTTGTTTCATAAAAACTATATCTTCAATTAAATGATACATATGCACTTCACGTGCGCTTTGTTTTTTTAAGGGAAATTTCAACTCTATGGCATAATGATCGTTACCATGGCGGATGTATATATCCATCTCCTTTTTCATTAGTGTCTTTGAAAAATCGGTTTTAAAATATTGCTTGTTGACATCGTCTATGTTTCGTTCAAATTGAATTTTATATCCTTGTTCTTTGAGCTCGTTGCGAAGATGAATTCCTAATTCATGCTGAAGAGAGAACTCGTTATAGATATAGCAATCCTTTGGATTTAGTAAAAGAGGCAGTTTTGTGTCAATAAAATCTTGAATGGCTTTTTGTACAGTCGTTTCTTCCTTTTTCTTCATTTTCATCTCCTTCTTGCCATAATCTAGGCAATTAAATGTCCTTCGCCATAAATATACTTCTAAAATATTGAAATCGTACATTTTTTGCGAAAATACTTTTGGGCTCTCCGGAATCACTTATTTATGCGTCTCTAATTGTCGTATACGTGGGATGTATTTATAGGAAAACAAGGGAGCTCTTTATGTTCGAAAATAAGACGACAGACGGTTTTGAGGCGTTAGCCAAAGAAGAAATGAGCAAGGCTTTCCGCTATTACAATTATGTGCGAGAATTCTCTATGGCATGAATTTGATGAGTCTGCGCAAAAGCAACTCAATAAGTACGCTGGCGATGCTCAAAGTGCTGTGTTGCTGATGTCGCCGCTTTCACTTCCGAAATGGAATCCTTTTACAAGTGAAAGTTTGACAAAATGCCCGTTTTGCGCGATAATAGATATTAGAACAATAAACGAGTAACTATATTCTTGCTATGCTACACTTGAAATTTGCCCTGAATCTGGAACATCTCGCTGACGAGATGATTGAAGCTGTCTCTAAAGAATGGAAGGATCCGTTCAATGCGCCGGTCGTGATATTCCCGGACCCGAAACTTGAACAATGGTTCCGCCTGCGCTGGATGAAAAAGAAGGGCGTTCTCGCCAACTTGAACAAGAGTACCATTGACAGGTTCCTGTTCGATATCCTGGTGGGAAAAGATGATTCCAAGAAAAAATTGACGGCAGAAATGCTCACGAACGTCATCCTTGCGTATTTGGAAAAGGACAACAACTACAAGACTCTCTGCAGCGAAGGCGACGACGAAGTGACCTGTTACTTGGAAGTAGACGGCAAGCTTGACTATAACCATCTTTTCGACTTTGCATCGAAAATGGCTTCACTGTTCCTGGACTACGAAACGAGTCGACCGAAGGGTTTTGTTGGTGGAAAAGATGGCTTTCTGGACAAGTGGAAACAGGGCGTAAGTGAAAAAGATGGACTCTTCTTTACCGAAACCAAGGAGTCTTTGGAACTTCGCGAAAAATGGCAACGCAAGCTTTATTCCGCCATATTCCATACACAAGCAAATAACAAGTCTCTGCTTACGCAAGTTTTTGAAAAAGAGGCCGGACGTACAGGCGAAAAAAAGGAGTACAATACAATTCCGTATTTGTTCAAGGCGTGCAACGAAGGCGATTTTAATTTGGACAAATTGCCTAAGGGTGGTGATGGTGCTCCTCTCCCGGTGTTTATTTTCGGGCTTTCGGGGATGGGTCAATTCTACCGCGTCATCTTGCAGAAGTTTGCCGCCCAGTACGATGTGTATGCCTACATCCAGAACCCGTGTATGGAATTCTGGGAAGATACAAAGTTTGAAAAAGACTCTGTTTGCCGCCGATGGAATGTATCTAAAGGCAATTGGAAATCCGAAACAGGAAATATCGACCAAATTCAGGAACGCATGCAGGTGCGTGATCCTGCCCAGTTGACCGCAGGAAAGTTTGAAACGGATATTGATGATATCCCCGAATGTGCCGATTCGTTGAACCAGGAAAACGACTTGCTTGCCAGTTGGGGCCGCTCGGGTCGTGACAATATCAAGTTGTGGTGCCAGGCCGCTGACTACGATTTTGATTTCAAGGGGAATGTTGAAATAAATCCAAATTCACTTTTGCATAAGGTTCAGTATTCCATTGCGCATCGCGAAAAACTGAGTGGCGTAACCGCCGAGAACCTTACTGATAGTTCCCTTGACGTGACTGCCGCACCTACAAAAATCCGTGAAATTGAAAATTTGCATACCCAGATATGCAAGCTGTTGCGAGATGGCGCCCGCATTGAAGATATCCTTGTGGTGTCACCCTGCCTGGACGAGTACCGTACCGCAATCAATATGGTTTTTGACCAGACTCCCGTAAAGGATCCCAAGAGTGAAAACGGCTTCTTGCATGTGCGTTTTGCAATTGTTGATTCACCCGCCAAGGCTTCGCTTACCGAAAACGCTCTCAGTAACCTTTTCTCGATTCTCGCGCAGAAGAGTATTACGCGACCGGACTTTTTCGCATTGGTCCGCAATCCCGTGGTGCAGAACGTTCGCGGCATCAAGAACGAAGAAATCGATGCTTGGCAGGAATGGGTCGCCGAAACGAATACGTACCGCACGTGCGATACGAAGGACGACTGGAATAAGGTGGTAAAACGCCTGCTCCTTGCACAGATGACAACAGATGATGTTTCGTTTGGTGGCGATGAATGCAGGCCTTATGCAGATATGGCGTGCTCGGACAAGGCTTCGCTTTGCCGATTTGTAGAATGCATCGAATCCCTTGAACGCTGGATAGAATTCGGTTGTGACAAAGCTGTGGCGAAAGGCGACTTCCTCAAGAAAATCGACTGCTCGCAATTAAGCGACCTTTCCGCACTTTTGGATGAATGGATCGGGATGCAGAATACGCCCAAGTCCCTGAAGAGCGAAGATATTGTCCACAAGCGTGTGGCTGAGGCACTGGAACAGCTTTACTGCCAGTTCTCCGCAAATGCGTCTGAAATTTCGATGAATATTGTCAAGCAGAGTCTGTTACTTGCGGCACAGGGTACGGAGTACAGCTGTGGCAACCTGTTCGTGAACGGTGTCACCTTTATGAAATTCGTGCCGAATAGGACGATTCCTGTAAAGCACCTGTTCTTTATCGGTGCCGATGCGACAAGTTTCCCCGGTGCAAAGCAGCGCAATACGCTTGACCTGCGTAAGTCCTGCTACCCATGGCCCGGCGACGATTCTCCGATAGCGAAGAACCGCTACGCTTTCCTTTGCCAGCTCATGAGCACAAGCGAAAGCTTCCATCTGAGTTACGTGAACAAGAACATCAAGAAAGATGCTGAACTCTACCCGTCTTCGGTGGTGAACGACTTGCGTAAGTTTATCGAGGCTGGCGCGGAAAAAGACGCTAGCGGAAAATCGCTCAAGTGGAAAGAAGAAACGATTTCCCTTGATGAAAATCGCGACTATAGCGAACTTTGGACGCAGAAGAGTTTGCGGAATAAGGAAGCGTACGAATGGATGCTCTTGTCGGAAGATGAACGAAAGGAAAAAATAAAAGAGCGCCAGGAAAAGAGCATGGGACGCCTTGATGCCGCAGAATCTAAAGAAAATGCGGTTAAGCTCCCGGATCGAGTGAGTGTCTATTCGCTTTCCAAGTTCTTGAAAGATCCGTTCCAGTTCCGTATTTCGCAGATGTTGATGGACGAAGACGATGAAGATGTCGAAAAGGAACAGTTTGAACCTGTATTTTTCAATGGACTGGATGAAAATGCGATCCTGAAAAAGATGCTTGCTGCAGAATTGTCTGGAAAAGAAGATGAATATAGGGAGTTCTTGAAAGATCTCGAGTTGAAAGGAAAACTCCCGAATGGAGTGTTTGGAGAAAAACAAAGGATTTCGCTTGAGGCCAAGAAACAGGCTTTGTTGGACCAAATGGGGCCCACGAAAGTTCAGGAGATTAAGAATCAATGGTTCTTTGGCGAAAAAATTCCTGATATGCAGATATCTCGCCCCGATGGAGCCTATTGGCTGTTGACGGGTAAACTGGATTGGTGCAATGCTAAAGAATTGAAGGATGTGACGGAGATTTTTGAAATCACTTCATCGGATGAAAAGAATTCTGGCATTCGTCTGGAAAAATTTATTACTCCGTATGTAAAGGCGTTAGCAATTATTGCGAGCAAGAATAGTGCGGAAAAATGTGCTGTGACCATATTCATCTATTCGTGTAAAAAGAACAAAAGGGAAATAAGCCGAGAAACTGTATCGTACACTCCCGAAAAAGCCAAGGAAAAGCTACGAGACATCTATAACGAAGCATTTGGCGGCGCAAAGTTTAGCATGTGTGTGCCGGTGAATATGCTGAAAGAGTCTGCCTCATACACGACGATTTATGAGTTCAAGGATAAATTATTGGGTGAACATGGTGAATGGGCTTACTTTGACAAGAAAAATCTTTTCAATCCGGTAACCGATGTCGGTTATACGGTTAATGGCTTTAAAGAAGAATGGAAGTCTGCGGTAGAAAAAATGGAAAAGCTTACGGCGTTTTCAACGGAACAGCCGACTGCTCCGGCAAACAATTAATAGAGGTTGCGAAAATGGATGATAAATTTGAAATAACCAATTTTAAGAAAGAAGAAAGCTGCTTTATCGAAGCCTCTGCGGGAACCGGAAAGACCTACACCATCCAGTTAATGGTGGCGAAGATGATCAAGGAAAACGTTCCCTTAAAGAAGATCTTGATTGTCACCTACACCGAAAAGGCCGCTGGCGAGTTAAAGGACCGTATTCGCAAAAAGATTAACGAAGTTCTTGAAAAGAAACAAATTAGCAAGGATCTTCCTGTTAATGATAACGAATTGTCGTTGTTCAAAACGGCGTATCAAGATGTGGATAATGCCGCCATATTCACTATTCACTCGTTCTGTCAAAAGGCGTTGAAGGAATACGCCTATGATGCTGGGCGCCCGTTTGATATGGCAATGGTCGATGATGCCGCTGTAGAAGATCTGATTGATCGCAAAATCCGTGATGATTGGGGTGATGACTTTAAAGAATTGCTCAACGGTGATAAAAATACTTCGTCGCTTCTAGAAAATATAAAGAAACAGCTAATCAATGCCGTTAATTTGTATAAGGGGAAGACCGTCAAGGGCGATTATATTATCAATTTGTCTGAATTAAAGTGTTTTGATGATTTGATGAAATTGCCCGGCTTTGGAGTGAAAGTCAAAATATTTGAAGACTCTGCAGAGCCAAAATCGAAAGGCTTTGTCAAAAGCTTAAAAGATTGGACTGCTGGAACGGAATTATTCAATGGCAGAATGTATCAAGCGGGCCGTTTTCCAACAATAGATCAAAAAGATTTTGACTATTTCAAGGAATTGAAAGGTTTGCTAAAAAAGAGTGATGAAAAATTAGTTCTTAATCGTTTCCTCTATTCCCATACGGAAAGTCTTTTTGAAGAATGGCAAAAGCTCAAAGCCGAAAACAAGTTGCAGTCATTCAACGATATGATTCTTTCGGTTCATCAGGCTGTATTGTCTTCGGACAATTCGCTGAAAACAAGACTTCGTGCGCAGTACCAGTATGCCATTATCGATGAATTCCAGGATACGAACCAACTGCAGTGGGACATTTTCCGCAGTGTATTCCTGAAAGATGGTGAAGATCGGGTTCCAAATCATTCCATTTATGTGGTGGGTGATCCGAAACAGTCTATTTACAGTTTCCAGGGCGCCGATGTCAACGTCTATAAGGCGGCGGTAGAAGAAATTGAAAAGGATGGCAAGCGTTATTCATTAAAGAATAATTTCCGATCGACCAATGGCATTATTGATGGGTGCAACAAACTTTTTAAAGAGAAATTCTTTGATCCCGCTGAAGGTATGCCGGAACTTATAAAGTTTGAAAATTCCTGCCCGCCCGAAGGTGATAATGCTGATAAGCAGAAGGCCGCTCCTCAAATAGATGGGAAGGAAATACCTTCTATTTGGGTTAGTGAAAAAGACGTTTCTCCCGAAAACTTTGCTGCAACTGCGGTTGCGAAAATTGTGGAATGGTGCTCGTACCAAAAAGACGGGAAAACCACAAGATTGCAAGTGTTCGACAAGGACGATTGCAAAAAACTTCGAAATGTACGTTTCAGTGATTTTGCCGTTCTTGCTAAATCTCGTAGCGAAATGGAAGTCATTGAAGGCTGTATGCGGAATGTAGGCGTTCCGTATGCCCGCTATAAGGAAGGTAATCTTTTCAAGAGTAAGGAATGTGCTGAGTGGATCGCCGTATTCCGTGCCATTAACGCGCCCGATTTTTCTTCATGGAATCGTCGCCTTTTAAGTGAAGTGCTTATTACAGACTTTTTCAAGGATGTGGTTTCCGAAAGGGAAAAATTGTCCAGAAGCGGTGCGAACGATGCAGGCCTTGAAGAATTGCATTTTGTTGAAAGCAAGGTGTTTGATGATCCGAACAATCCTGAACGAATGAGTATCGCCGTTTGGCGTTCTCTTGCCCTTAAGCACCGTTACGCAGAAATGCTAGAACGCATCTATAAAGACACTCAAATCGTGTACCGTTTGATGGATGTTTCTAATATGCAGAGCTTGGCTCGCTTGCGTCAAATTGGTAACTATGCGGTCGATTATCTGTATAATCATAAGTGTTCCCTTGAAGATCTGGTGCGGCATTTGCAGGGACTAGCCCATTATGAAGAGTCCGCAGATGATGAAAATGGCGACCTAATAGAAAAGGGGAGTGATTTTGATGCAGTGCAGGTAATGACGATTCATGCATCTAAGGGGCTTGAATTCCCTGTGGTTATTTCGGTTGCAGGGTTCAAGGGTTATTATGAGGGCGCTTCCGGCCCGTTCCTTTACCATAATGGAAATGAAATCCATATGGGCTTTGGCGCGGTAGCAAAGGCTAATCGTAAAAAAGAAGAAATGGAAGAATGGAAAAGACTGCTTTATGTTGATTTTACAAGAGCTTCGTCAATTCTTGTGTTGCCACGATATGAACTGAAAGAAGGATATGAATTTTTAGGCAAAGCTTTCAGCGGAGGCTTTATAGAAAAATGCGAACGATTGCCGACGGATACGTCCTGGTTACATGATCAGGAAAGGTTGCTGGCGAACCGTAAAAAGAATGGTGGCTCTGAAAAAAGCGATGTCGAAATAATCTTGTCTCATGCAGCCGATTCCTCCAAAAATGCAGACGGCTCACCCGAGCAGAGCATTAATCAAATGTCCTCCCTCCAGTCGAAGCTCACAGGCAAGGCGATTTTGCAGTATTCGTACTCGTCGCTGGCTTCGCGCGTTGCCAAGCCCGATGCGGAAAATAAAACGGTTGATGACGAAATTGGAAATGTAGACGAAAGTCGCGCGGACAAAGACGATTCGCCGATAGATTCTCCTGCCAAGACAAAGGAAAAGCAGAAGGAAATTGACCCCGATGTCGTTTTAGGCAATGCTGCCGACACCGAACTGTGCGAACCCGAGCAACTCTCTCAAGCCGAAGAAAAATATCCCCGCGGAGCAAAGATCGGTAACGTGTTGCACAATACGTTGGAAAAGTCTGAATTCGAAAATTTTGTCAGTGCAGACGGTACGCTAAAGGCTTTGCAGGACAATATTCCCGCAAAGCTGAAGAACATTATCAAAGAAGAATTCCATGCGGAATCGCTACCGCTTGCAGATCACGAAAAAGAGTGGATGGATATCACGCTCCGTTATCTCTTTAACACGCTGCATGCGGCTCTCCCCGTTATTGCGGGTGGTAAATTTGCCGAATCGGCGCCTCCATTCCGATTGGTAGAACTGGATAAAAATGCTCACAAGCCCGAAGTGCAGTTCGGCTTGAACGCCGATGTCGAGGACGAAAACTCCGAAGCGTTTGTGACACTGCATCGCGTGTGCAAGGGCTTTATAGACCTCTTGTTCGTGCGCGGCGAAGGCGACAATGCGCGTTATTCGATTCTGGACTGGAAATCAGACTTCCTTGACGACTATAATCCTGACAGCGTCAAGAAAAAGGTCGACGAGGAATACTCCGTGCAACGCGTGCTCTACAGCTACTGCTTAATCAAGTGGCTTAAAAATTTCGCTTTCTGCAAAGGCATGTCGGAAAAAGACATCTTCGACAAGCATTTCGGCGGAATCTACTATGCTTTCTTGCGCGGAACTGATGGAAAAACCGGCAAGGGTATCTACGCCCAAACTTGGAAAGATTACAAGACCCTTGAAGCCGCCTATTTGAACGTGAAAAACTTGATGACGCAGGGCAAAAAATAAGAAGGAGAATCGAAATATGATGAACTTTAACAAGATTGATTCTTTTATAAACGACCTGAAGGAAATGCGCGGCATTGCCGAATTGGATAGGCACCTGTTGCACTTGTTGCTTGAAATAAAATCAGGCAAATCTGAAGGGGAATCTTCTGTTTCTGAAACGACTCAAAAGTTCCTTTGCCTCTGCTTTTCGCTGTGGGATGACGGCAACACCCGTGTTCCGCTTGATGCCAAATTGTTCAAGGAAAAGTGGAATAAAAAGTGGAATGGCCTCAAGAAATTAAAGGAAAGTCAGGAAGAATCTTTTGACTTTGTCGAATTGGAAAAATCGTTTAATGAACTTATCGAGAGTGGCATCGCGGATTTGAATAGCAACGATTTTTCGGAAATCATTGGCAATAATGCGCCCCTTTTCAAGGCCGAAGGCGTCACCAAGTTTGACGGCATGCCTTATCATTGTCAGTTCCTGTACATGGCGAAGCACTTTAAGGCGAAAGGCGAAATTCAGGACGCAATGGCCAGTATTTTTGGAAAGAAAATTCCAGGCACCCCCGCTATTAAACAAATCAGCAATATGAATCTGAATGATGATCAGAAAAATGCTGTTCGTCGCGGGCAGAACGAGAATCTGATTATTACAGGTGGTCCCGGCACTGGCAAGACAACGGTCGTGCTTTATATCTTGTGGCACGTGCTGGAGAACATTGTTAAAGATGTTAAAACCGAAGGCCTGAATTCCGAAGAGATTCTAAAGGAACAAGCAAAGGCTCTCAGCGAGTACACCATCTACCTGGCTGCTCCGAGCGGCAAGGCCGCAGACCGTATGTCTGAAAGTCTGAAAAAAGGATTGAACGATGATGTAAATGAAGACTTGAAAGAGTCTCTGATTTATGCAAAGCTGAAGGATCTCGAAGGCATGACGATTCACCGTCTGCTCAAGTATTCCAGGTCCGACAACGGATTTTCTTACAATGCCAAGAACCAGTTCCCTGAGAAGTCAATCTTTGTGATTGACGAAGCGAGCATGGTCGATGTGAACTTGTTCTCGTCTCTGCTGCAGGCTATTCCAAGTCAAGGTGGAGACAAGCAACTAGTCACCCGCCTCTTTATTTTGGGAGACCCGTACCAATTGCCTTCTGTCGATGCGGGCGCCGTTTTAGGCAATATTCTGGATTCCGCTTCAAAGGCGAATTATACAGCTGAGCTGAAAATTTCGATGCGATTCCCGCCTGAATCTAAAATTGGACAGTTGGCGAGTGCGATTAAGGTTTGCGCTGACGATCAAAAGATGACTGCTCCCGATAAGACGTTCGTGTTACATCCTGTCTTCTCGAAAAATGAATCTACAGACGGTTCTGCAGAAACTTCTACCGATGCTGTTTATTATTACACGCTTCCCCAAAAATCAAAGGATAAAGACGGCAAGGAACTGGAAAAAGCTCCAACAAAGAAAGAAGAACAGGAAAATGTTTCGAAGTTTCTTAAAAACTGGATTGGAGATTTCGATAAACTGCCCGGAATGGCGGCAGAGATTGACCCCGAAGCGCTCGAAAATCCTTCTGATGAACTGAAACACCTGTGCGATGATATTTGGAAAAAATCCTTGGAAAAGCGCATCTTGGCTGCGGAACGTCGTGGAGCCATAGGCGTTGAACAAATCAACGAAACTATCGGCAACCTGATCAAGGATCCTCCTTGTAAGGAACAGTCTTCCCAAAAGAAACCCAAATCCAATTCTCGGTATTTCGAAGGTCAGCTTCTGATTCTGACGAAGAACCAGGCGATGTATCGCTTATACAATGGCGATACGGGCATTGTGCTGTTCAAGGATTCGGTACCCTATATCATGCTCAAAAAGCCGAACGGCAAGACGGGCGCAGAAGAACGCAACTTTGTGGCGTATCCCCTCGCCCTTTTGCCCGCCGATGCAGTGGAGAGCGCCTTTGCGATTACAATCCACAAGTCGCAGGGTTCCGAATACAACCATGTAACGATGTTCCTGCCTAAACAGGAAGGCCACCCGCTTTTGAATAACCAGATTCTTTATACGGGCATTACCCGTGCGAAGAAGACCGTGACTATCATCGCAACTCCTGAAACGTTCAAGGCAGCCTGCGAGACAGTCATCGAACGTGATACGGGAATTGAAATCGTCAATCAAGACTAGGAACTTGAAAACTAGTGTATTTCAAATTCTGGAGTGAATTGCTATATTGGAGATATGTTTAAAGTAATCAAGGCTTTCTGCCGTCTGCTTTCTAACTACGCTTCCCCCTTTGTCATCGCAAGCGCAATAGTCGCATTCTTCGTCCCGGTCGCTTTTGGCTGGGTTCACGGGAATGTATCTTCCGTCATTCTCGGCGTCATCATGTTGAGCATGGGACTTACCATTTCGACAGACGATGTGCGCAATCTGTTAAAACAGCCGTTCCACATTTTGCTCGGTGCGGTTGCTCAGTATACGATCATGCCGTTTGTGGCCTTCGGGCTTACGAAGGTGTTCGGACTGGATCCGTACCTTGCCGTGGGTATCATTCTGGTAGGATGCTGCCCGGGCGGCGTTTCGAGCAACGTCATGAGTTTTTTGGCCCGTGGCGATGTCACGTATTCGGTGAGCATGACCATGGTGAGTACGCTCCTTGCGCCCATCATGACTCCGCTCTTAGTGCTGTGGCTTGCCGACACTAGCATCGACGTGAATGCGAAGGGTATGTTCCTGAACATTCTGTATGTGACGATTGCGCCGATTACCATCGGGTTCCTTTGCAACTATTTCCTGGGCAAGCGCGCCGTATTTAAGGAAATCCAGGCGAACATGCCTGCCGTGAGTGTCATTGGGCTCGCCTTGATTGTGGGCGGCGTGATTGTCACGGTGCGCCCGCAGCTCTTTGCAAACGGTTTTGGCCTCATTGCGCTAGTGCTCGCGGTGGTCTTTTGCCACAACGGGCTCGGCTACCTGTTAGGCTACGGCGTGGGGAGCCTTTTCAAGTTCAACAGCGCGAAAAAGCGCACGATCGCCATCGAGGTGGGCGTGCAGAACGCGGGCATGGCTACTGTACTTGCCGCGGGGTTCTTTGCGAACCCGGAGAACGTGGCCGCCCACCCCGAGGCGGTGCTTTGCGTGGTGCCTTGCGCCATCAGCTGTGCCTACCATTCCATTTCGGGGACGATAGTCGCAGGGCTCTTTGCCTGGCATGACGACCGCAAGGCGGCAAAGAAGTAGTTTATTTTTCGAGGACTTTGGCGGCGCTTTCCACTTCGTGCGTGTAGCTGTCGCCGTTGTTGCACGCCACGAGGGTGGCGATGAGAGTGATGCTTGCGAGTGCGAGTAATATTTTATTGATCATAGTGAGTCCTTTTTTTAGTTATACAGTCATTAGGAAGATGGCCAATACCTGTGCGCTCAAAATGCGGAGCAGCATGGTGAGCGGGTATACCGAGGCGTAGCCCACATTGGTCGCTTCGCTGTTAGAGAGCCCGTTCGCAAAGGCGAGTGCCGGAGGGTCCGTCATGGAACCCGCGAGCATGCCGCAAAGCGACAGGTAGTTTACGTGGAAGGCGATTTTGCCCACAATCCCCGCTACCATGAGAGGCACGAAGGTGATGAAAGTGGCAAGACCCATGTAGTAGAATCCGTCGCCGTTCAAAAGCACGTCAAAGAAGCGGATGCCCGCGTTGAGACCCACGCACGTGAGGAACAGCGTGATGCCGAGTTCGCGGAGCATCAGGTTCGCGCTTGCCGCCATAAAGAAGTTGAGCGGGCCGATTTTGCGTTTGCGCGAAAGCACGATGGAGACAATGAGCGGACCGCCGGCGAGCCCGAGCTTGAGGGGCGTGGGCATGCCGGGGATGGCGAGTGGGATGGATCCCGCGATGATGCCAAGGAAGATGCCTACGAAGGCGGGGATGATTTCGGGATGGTCCAGAGCTTGGAGCGAGTCGCCCAGTTCCTTGGCGACGGCGTCGATGCCCTCGGCGGGTCCGACAACCAGTAGCTTGTCTGCGAATTTGAGTCGCAGGTCCAGGCGTCCGGTGAACTTGAATTCGCCGCGGACCACACGGCTCACGTTTACGCCGTAGCGTTCGGGGAAGGCGAGCGAACCGATGGTCTTGCCGAGCATCTTCTTGTTCGTCACCAAAATGGTACGGGTGGTAAGCGTGCAGGCGAGTTTGGTGATGGGCGTCTCGAGGCGGCTCCCGATGACCTTCTCCATGGCGGCGACCGCATCGGGGAGGCCTACGATGTGCACCTTGTCGTTTGCCTCGATGACGGTCTTGCCGTTCGGGGTGATGATGTCGTTGTGGCGGAGGAGACGCGTGATGACGACGCCACTCGAAATGAGTCCAGGGATTTCTTTGAGTTGCAGGCCAAAGAGGTTCTTGTTCTCGATGGTCAGGCTCTCCGAGACGATTTCTTTACGGGTGGCGGCGATTTCGTCGGCGTATTCCTTGGCGGCGGTATCGGGGTTTTGCTTGAAGAATACGCGCACTAGAATCATGACCAATATGATGCCGATGACGCCGAAGGGGTAGGCGACTGCGTACCCGACGCCCGTAAGCGAAGCGTCCATACCGGCTGTCGCGAGCGCGGAATTCGCGGCCCCGAGCGAGGGCGTGTTTGTGACGGCGCCGCAAAGCATGCCGATGAGAACGGGCACGTTGTTGTGCATATCTGTAAAGGCGTAAATGCATAGCGTGACGATGACACCCGTGAGCACGACCGTTACCGAGAGGATGTTAAGCACGAGCCCGTGACGGCGTATGGAATCCACGAAGCCCGGGCCCACCTGCATGCCGATGGTGTAAACGAATAGGATGAGCCCGAATTCTTGTATAAAGTGCAGGACGTCCGTTTCGATGCGGAGCCCCAGGTGGCCGAACAAGATGCCCACAAAAAGGGCGCCCGCCCCGCCGAGTGAAATGCCTTTCACCTTGATTTTGCCGAGCATGAGCCCGAGGGCGGCTGTTACGGAGAGAACCACTATTTGTTCTGCGACGGAGTTCCTTGTAAAGAGGTCGATAAGCCACTGCA
>JAEEGK010007522.1_pt1 | contig 25958 bp, 12 predicted proteins | sample 8958771 | NCBI WGS metagenome assembly JAEEGK01 (sample SAMN16246547, study PRJNA631951) | gut metagenome | biome: gut microbiome; feature: rumen; material: SC-attached | host: Bos | place: Iran: Karaj | collected 2018-10
GAGAAGCGTAGCCGCACGCTTGAGGCGTATGTTGCGTATGAAGTCGTGAGGGGTTTGTCCGGTGAGCTCCTTCATCTTGCGATGCAAGTGAACGCGGCTGATGCCAACCTCGTCGGCAATCATGTCGATGGAGAGGTCGGAGTCGTCGAGGTGGTTGTTGATGGCGTTCATCACACGCTCAAGGAGTTTCTCGTCGGGCGACTTGGGACGCTGTACCTCCGTAATCTGCTCTTCAAGGCCGTCGTTGCGTTCGTACTTCAGTCTCAGCAGCTGGTGGGTGTTGATGAGGTTGAGGATGGTGCGCTTGAGGATGTCAAGGTTGAATGGCTTGCTGATGTATGCGTCGGCACCAGTCTCGAGACCTTCCAAGCGATCCTCCTCGCTGTTCTTGGCTGTGAGCAGCACGACGGGGATGAAGTTGGTGGTCATGTTGATCTTGAGCTTCTGGCAGAGGGTGGTGCCGTCCATCTCAGGCATCATGACATCAGAGAGTACTAGGTCGGGATGAACACGATGGATGAGTCCGAGGGCTTCGCGTCCATTGGCGCAGGCGTGTATGGTATAGTCGTGGCCGAGCTCTTCGGTGAGGTACTGGCGTATCTCATCGTCGTCCTCGGCGATGACGATGACTTTTCTGTCGGCTGCCCGGCGCTTGTTTCCTGTTTCTTGCTCAGTGTCGTTCTCCTCTTCGGCAGGTGAGATGACGGCGGTGTCGGACTGTTGCTTCTCGCTGTCGTCGATGTTTTTCTCGACGATGATTTCTTCAGGTTTGAGATGGGCGTTGCCCAAAGGCAGGGTGACCACAAACTGACATCCACGCGAAAGGTTGCAGGCAGTAATGGTGCCGTGATGCAGCTCTACGAGTGCTCTCGACAAATCAAGTCCCACGCCAGTGCCGGTGTTACGGTCGTTGACACGTGTGGGGCTTTGGTAGAAGCGCTCGAAGATGCGTTCGAGCTGGTCGGGTGGTATCTGCTCGCCGTCGTCGCTGATAGCAATTTTGGCCTGCTCTTGGTCGTGAGTGATGTTAATGTCAATGTTTCCTCCTGAAGGTGTGAATTTAAAGGCATTGGAAAGGACATTGACGATGACCTTATCGAAATGTCTGCGGTCAATCCAGACGGGCAGACAGTCGGCGTCGTGCTCAAGAGTGAGATTGATCTGCTTGGAGCGGGCCTGATGGCTGAAAAGGTCGTGGATATCCTTGACGAAGCCTACGAGGTCCGTCTCGGTCATGCGCATCTGCATCTGTCCCTTGTCAATCTTGCGGAGGTCCATCATTTGGTTGATAACTCCAAGGATGCGGTCGGCATTGCGCTTGATAGTGAGGTAGGTGGCACGTCGCTGCGGATCCTGCTCCTCCTTGATAAGTTCTACGAGGGGCGTAACTATGAGCGTCATAGGTGTGCGTATCTCATGACTCATATTGATGAAGAACTTTAGCTTGGCGTCGGCCATCTCTTCGGCATGTATGTGCTCCTGCAGGCGCAGGTGATCCTGCTCCTTGCGGCGGCGGAAAGCGAGATACGACCAGATGGCTATGGCGGCAAGAAGGGCGTAGATGATATAAGCCCAGATGCTCTTGTACCACGGACGTCCGACGACGACGGTGAACGCGCGCTCCTCAGTGGTCTCGTTGTTGCGCTCGGCCTTCACGCGGAAGTTGTAGGTGCCTGGCGGCATGTGCGAGAAGGAGATGACGTTCATACCCTGTTGCAGGCGTATGTACGGCTCGTTATTGATACTATATAAATATGTGGTGTGCTCAGGGTTGTCGAAGGTAAGTGTGGACAGCTGTATGGCGAAGCTGTTGTCGTGCCATCCCAGTTGGAAGTGATTGCTAGCGATGACGGTGGTGTCGGTGATGGCGTGCCCGTCGGAGAGGGTGCTGGCGTTGACTTGCATGCCATTGACGAAGAATCCTGTGAGCTGTACGGATGCTTTCCATGGTGTGTGCTGTATCTCCTTTGGGTTGAACCACGTCAGTCCGCCTGTGCCACCCATGATGATGGTGCCGTCGGCTGCGATGCAGGAGGCGTTGTCGCCGAACTCATTGCTCTGCAGACCATCGTCCACGTAGTAGTTCTCGAAAGTGTTCGTCTTAGGGTCGAGGCGGTTCAGACCGTGATTGGTGCTCAGCCACAGCTTTCCGTCGAGGTCGCGCTCAATGCTTGATATTCCGTTGTCGGTGAGACCGTCGGCACGGGTGTAGTGCTGAATCAGGTGCCCGTTGAGATCATAGCGATAGAGTCCCGTGTTGGCACCCACCCATAGCTCGCCGTCAAACTCTTTTGCCAGTCTGGTGGGCTGGCTGTAGTTCAGGCAGTTGCCTCCGAACGCTTTGGTCCAGCTCTGACTGTCGATGTCGAGGCAGCAGAGGCCAAGCGACGTGGATACATAGATGCGCTTTTCGTCGGGCGAGAGATACAGCTGTGAAGCATAGTCGTTGGAGATGCTGTTTATGCTGCGGTCGCTGGGTGCATTCTCATCAGCTACATACTTGGTGATGTGCTGGTCGTTGAGGTCCATGCACAGCAGGCCATACTTCATCGTCGCCATCCAGAGGCGCTGATGGCTGTCGATTTTGATGTCCATCACGATGAGGTGGTCGTCAGGGTATGGCTGGCGGTGGTACTGCAGGGTCTGTCCGTCAATCCATCCGAAGCCTTCCTGATAGGAGCCGGCCCAGATACGTCCCTGACTATCTTCGCAGAGGGTCATCACTACCGACGGGTAGCCGTCCTTGAGGTGGCGCACGCTTTTCTTGTCAGCGCTGATGCAGTAGATGCCGTCTTTGTCAGTACCCACCCAGGTGCGTCCCAGATGGTCGGTCGTGGCACAGGCGACGAAGGCATTGCCGATAGTGTTCTGGTTGCCTAGCTTACGGCCCATATAATGGAAACCGCGGAAACTGGCTGGCTGCAGATAGATGCCTTTCTGCATCATACCTATCCAGAGGTTACCGCTGGTGTCTTCGGTGAAGGAGTATACCTTGCTTCTGGTCAGGTCGACCTCCATGCTGAAGTAGGGGTTGGCGGTGAGCTGACGGTCGCGCGGATCGAAAATGGCAATGCCCTCGCCGTCGTAGCCGATGAGTATTCTGCCGTTGCGGTCACAATATAGAGCCGACACAGCGTTCGTCCCCGTTCCTTCGATATGAACGAACTGCTCGCCCTGTTGCATGTATACACCAGAGTTGGACGTGCCCACGTAGATGGTGCCGTAGGAGTCCTCGCAGAGACCGTTCAAGTCGTTGCGTTCCTGGAGGTACTTGCGGATGGTCTGTCCGTCGTAGCACACCAGTCCGAAGCGGTCGGTGGCTATCCATAGGCGCTCTTGGCGGTCCTCAATCACTGAGCTCACGGTGTGCAGCTGTGCCAGCGCCCCTCCTATCTGCTGGGCGTTCTGGCTGTCGCTGAACTTCATCACTCCCAGTCCCGATGTGCCTGCCAGCACGTCGCCGTTACGGCGCTCGAGGAAGCATTGTGCATAGCAGTAGCTATTGTTGCCCTCGGCATCCTTCATCGCCACGTTGTGGAACTCGCTGCCGTCCCAGGTCTGGAGGGCACCGTACATGCCGAAGTAGAACAGCCCACGACTGTCCTGCATCATGCAGTTCACATAATTACTATATAGGGTGCTGTCAGCGGGGTTCTCGCGCTTGAATACACGGAATTGATAGCCGTCGTAGCGGTTAATGCCATCGCGGGTGGTTGCCCAGAGGAATCCCTCATGGTCGACATACACCTGCGACACGAAGCTGCTAGACAGCTGTCGCTCGCTGTTGAAGTATTTTCCTGACTGAGCATCGGCATTCATGCAGCACAGAGCCACCGACGCTAGCACAAGTAGTGCTTTATTCATGGTTTTATAACTTAATTCGTTGTCTGGTGTAACATTTCGGGTGCAAAGATAAGCATTTTTCTCAATATGAGCAAAGATTTGATACATTTTTGAAACTTCGTGTAACACTAAAAGCGTTATGAAAAGGAAAAAATCTCTATCTTTGCAGCAGAATTTCGAATTATTCACCTAAAAAACCAAAACATTATGAAAAGAATCTTTACTTTCTTTGCAGCAGCGATTCTTTCTAGCGGTGCTGCTTTCGGTCAGGCGAAATGGACGAGTGTAATCAACAACGGCGACCTGGAAGGTGACGATGTGTCCAATTTCTACACCAGGGACTATCCTACGGATGAAGCTGTCGAGGAAGGTGCTGGCCGTATTATTGAGGAGCCCGGCAATGAAGGCAACCACGTGATTGTCCTCCGTGTTGGTCCGGAACAGACCTCAAACCGCTATGACTGCCAGTTCTGGATTGTAGCCAGCGAGGAGACTGGCCAGAACAAGATGCTGAGGATTCGCTTCAGGTATAAGACCGCAGCTGATGAGCCAGGCTATTTCGGCACTCAGTGTCACGACATTAACAGAAGCTACCTTAGCTACAACACTTTCGGTGAGTTCGAGGTGCCTACGACGTGGACCGACTTCAGCTGGGAGGGCGAGATGCCCGAGAACTTCGGTTCCTTCGTACTGGACCTCATGGACCAGCAGGGTCGTAACCTCGGCAAAGAGTTCTATCTTGACGATATCGTCATGGAGATCAAGGACGGCACTCCTCCAAAGGAGCTCGAGGGATGGTTCAACGTCCTGAAGAGTGGCGGTAAGGTCGGTGAGGAGGTCTACCAGTGGACTTGGAACCTCACCAACAAGATTGGTCGCAACACCGCTCCATTCTTTACCGTTTCCGGTATCCAGAATGACGGCAAGGGTACTGTTCCCTGCCCCATCGTGAACGATCCTATCGATGGCCAGCCCGCCTACACGCTGACCACTACCGTTGCTACCGAATGGGCCGACACCACTATTAATATTGATGGTACAAACAAGTCGCCCGTTCCTTATTTCTATAGACACCGTGATGGTCAGGGCGACACCCTTGAGATTCTTAAGGGCTACACCACACAGCTCTTCATCGGTGGTTGCCACGTGTTCAAGAAGGGTGAGAAGTATCACTTCAAGATGGATATGCGCGCCTCGCAGGAGACCTCTGCCTCTGCTCAGGCTCACTACTCTCCTGGTGACTACAAGCACTGGCAGATGCTCAGTGGCAGCATCACTCCCAACGAAGAGTGGCAGACCTATGTGTATGAGGGTGAGATCACCAACGATCAGGCCGGTACTACCAGTATTGCTTTCAACCTGAACGAGTGGAATTTCAATGCTCCTGAGAACGATCATCCTATCACCTATTACTTCCGCAACATCGAGTATTGCGTCAACTCTGCCGAGGTACCTGAGTCCGACCGCGTGCTGGCCAGCGATACCGTGTCGTGTGCTGTACCTGCCAAGAGTGAGGACATGTCGATCAGCACTGAGATGAAGGTCGACCTGACGAAAGCCATCGAGGCACTGGGTGTGTCGTCAGTGAAGGATTTGATGGAGGGCCGTTTCAAGTCACTTGTCAAGAACGGAGATGCCGTAGAACCCTTTGAGATCTCTGAAATCGACTACTTCGTCGACGGTGAGGGCTACTATGCTCCTGAGAGTGGTATCAACATCTACTGTGACTACGAGAATGCCGAAGGTAATGTCGTTCCCTTCACGATCTACAATATCGACGTCGATACTGATGCCAATACCAACATCTCGACCAAGATCTACTTCATTAAGGATGAAGATGCTGAGCCGGCTGAGGATCACGTGAAGCGTGGTTGGGACTACGAGCTGAACGTCTCGATCCTGGGCGAGAACCTCCTGGGCGTGACTGATGTCCAGACCGCCAAGGCTAGCAATGCTGCCATCTACGACCTCATGGGCCGCCGTGTGCAGCAGGCTGCTAAGGGTCTCTTCATCAAGAACGGCAAGAAGTACATTGTTAAGTAATCAAATCTCTCAAGTTTAGCAGATACCTGTGCTGGTCCTGTGCCGAAAGACATGGGGCCAGCATTTTTCGTCAAGTGTAAGCCACTTATAGATATTCCAACATGAAAAAGATTTTCCTACCCTTATTATTAATAATAATGTGTACACTCACGGCATCGGCACAGCCGGAGCCCTTCAAGAATGCCAAGTACCGTAACCTCTTTGTCGAGATGGGACATTCTAAGGCCGAGGTCGACAAGAAGCTGCAGGAGGTGTTCAGCGACGTGTTCCTGGGACCCAACAAGGTCTACTTCGAAGTGGGCGACACGATGGCCTACATCTCTGATATCAAGAACCACGATGTGCGTACCGAAGGAATGTCCTACGGGCTGATGATAGCTGTACAGCTCGACAAGAAAGATATCTTCGACCGTCTCTGGCGCTGGAGCCGTAAGTATATGCAGCATCAGAGCGGCACACGCGAAGGCTACTTCGCCTGGAGCTGCAAGACTGACGGAAGCCACAACAGCGACGGAGCTGCCAGCGATGGTGAGTTGTACTTCATCACATCGCTCATTTTCGCTTCCAACCGCTGGGGCGATGATACGGGCATCAACTATAAGGCTGAGGCCCGACGTATCCTCGACTGCACGATGCCTCGCGAATATACCCCTGAGGCCCGGCCTGGCTTTGGAGGCTTCGGAGGTTTTGGCGGTCAGCAGAATGGTCCGCAGAAGATGTTTCTCATTGATCCTGAGACAAAGCTCATCACCTTCACTCCTGATGGTTTCGGACAGCGCTATACAGACCCCTCCTACCACATTCCTGCCTTCTATGAGGTGTGGGCTACGTGGGCTGGCGACGGGCGTTCCGATTACTGGCTCGACTGTGCTGCCAAGTCGCGTGAGTTCCTGCACAAGGCAACTGACGCGAAGACTGGCCTGAATCCTGATATGTGCCAGTATGACGGCACACTGATGCAGGGCTTTGGCGGACGGCGCAACGGAGGCTCCAACTTCCGCTACGACTCCTGGCGAGTGCCTATGAACATCACGCTCGACTATTGTTGGAGTGGTGCCGATCGCGAGTGGCAGCATCAGTATGGCGAGCGCATACAGAACTTCCTTTACTCACAGGGTGTCGACAAGTTCGTGGATCAGTATCGCGTCGACGGATCGCTGCCTGAGGATAATGAGATTCTGCAGGCAGGAGGATTCCGAAAGCTGCGTCACAGCATTGGCCTCGTGGCTACTTCGGCAGCTGCATCGCTGATGTGTACTCATGAGAAGAGCCGCGAGTTTGTAGAGCATTTGTGGAATGCCCGTCATGAGCCCTTTGAGGACGGTTACTTCGATGCTTATTATGATGGTTTGCTGCGTCTGTTTGCTTTCATGCACCTTAGTGGTAATTATCGGGTGATTTTCCCTAAATAAGATCGTGCATAGTAATAGCGTTGTCTATAGCTAATTGTTGCCCTTTTGGGCGCAGCCGCTCCCCTCCCCTCAGGGGAGGGGTTAGGGGTGGGGTCTGTAACTCACTTAATGGCTGAATAATACTGACCCCACCCCTGCCCCTCCCCTACGATGGGAGGGGAGTTGGTTTCTATGCTGGCGATGGAAGTTGGTTTTTGGTGTCAAGAAAATTGGTCAAAAAAAGGCCTCTTGAAAAAGTGCATTCTAGGAGAAGGAGATGATGAAAACGGCCATTCTTATTGCTCGTAGCTGGCGGCGATGATGCTCAAAAATGGGCATCAAGTGCCTAGAAGGCGATTTTGGTCTCGCCGGAAAGCGACTTTGTGGTGCTTAGTAAGCGACTTTGCATAGCAATCTCCGTAACCTTCGTGACCAAAGTGGCCGACGGACGTGACCAAAAGTGCCGTCGGGCGTGACCAAAGTCACCACCTCTAAAAAAGTAAAATGCCCTCCTTTTGCAACATGTTCATTGTCAGAGAATTATGAACTCGCTCAAAACTCGCTCATTTTCAGCCAACGGACTTGTTGCTCAGAATTTTTAAAATATGAGAGGGCATTTGTCAAGTATATTCACATCTTTATTTCTTGATGAACTTGCAGCTGACCTTATGTCCTTGCTTGTCGGTAATCAGAGCTACATAGACGCCGTTGGGCAGATGGGCCAGCGATGCCTCGGCCATACCTGAGAGGATGGTTGCCGGCAGCTGGTCTACGTGCTGTCCAGCCAAGTTGGAGATAGTGATAGTAACATCGCTGTCGCTATTGCTGCGGATGACTAAGTTGCCCAAGACGTAGCGAGCGCTGATACCATTGCTTTCAGCGGCAAGGTCACGAATGCCAGTCTGGCCGGGCTGCTCGATGCTGACGGCATAGCTCGACGTGATATTGGTCTTGGCAATTGTGGGGATGTTCATCGCGATGACTTCGTTGCTGCCGTCGGGATAGCGTCCTGCCGTCTCGTCGCTCTTCATCTCTGCGTATGCCAGGTGGTCACTCCACGACTCGTCCTTGGCTGTCAGGATAACTTCGCCGCCCTCAGCTGCCAGTTTGAAGGAGGCATGCAGCTGCGAAAGTGGGTCAAGTTTGTCACACCAGATAGTGAGATAGCCGTGGGCAGGAATGATGGTCGAAGCCTTGGTGTCGCCCTTCGTAATCTGGTATTTCAGGGGCTTGTCGGGATTGTCGCTGAGGTACATTCCCTCGATGTCGATGGGGCTGGAGGTCGTGTTGTAAAGCTCCACCCAGTCGTTGCGCTTGAAGTATTCGTTTACATAGATGCCATTGGCTGCGCTCACCTCATTGATGCGTACAGGCGTGATGCCCTGAGCTGCGAGATCGTCGGCCGACATTGGTTCGAAGGTGGCTGTCAGACTGACGCTGCTGCCTGTGGGCAGGCTCATCTCAGCCTCTGTGCTCACGATGGCGTTGCCCTTCTTCCATCCTGTGAAGCGATAGCCTCCAGGAGCTTCGGCACGGAGAAGGACAGGAGCGAAGAGCTGTCCTTGGAAGTCAGAATAGGGTATCGCAATGCCGTTAATGAACAGGCGGGCTCCCTCCGTATTGGCGTTCAGGGTCACGCTCTGCTTGGTCGCATCGCTGAGCTTCACGGGTTCGAAGTTCTTCAGATATCCTGTGAGCCTGTCGGAGCGTCCTTTCAGCTTGCTCTTGATGGTGCTGGCAGCCCTTTCAGGCTCGTGGCCGTCATTGATGCGCTGCTGTTTCATGAGGTCGGTCATTGGCTTCACCTTGGCCAGCAGCTCGTCGACGATGGCACAGGCTTTGGTAGGCTCGAACACGCTTCCTGCCACGATGCAGAAGGTGTCGATGAACTTGCGTCGATAGCCCTCGTGATTCAGCAGGTTGAGCAGCAGGTTGACGATATCTTTGTTGAAATTGCCTTCGCCGTTGACCGTGCTTGCCGTCTTGAAGTCGAGGAAGTAGGGGAAGGGGTTGTCATTATGCGTATTGAAATTGCGCAGGGCGAAGGCATAGTCCAAGTCAAAGCTGACGAAGCGGTAGCGCCCGTCGTTCTGACTGCGGTATGCCTTGATGTTGTTATTGGGCCAGTCGTCGTTGTCGAGGTACATCGTGACGGCCATATAGTTGGTAAACTCGTCGATGTCGAGCAATGTTGCCAGCTCGTCGTACACTCCAGCATCGTTGACGTGCTTGGCGAGTTCGAAGATGCGCTTGATGACCTCGTCTGTGCCATTCTTCATCTGCATGTTCTCGAAGGCGTCCAGCTCTTCGTCGTCATAGCCCCAGTTGGCATAGGCAAACTTGTCGTTGTTGGGCTCGCGCAGGTTCAGCACTCCACGCAGCTCGCCGTTCACATATTCTATAATAGGTACGTATGACTGTACGTCGAGGTCGATGCCCGAGCGCTGGATGATGGTCTCCAGGGCAGGGTCGAGGAAACGGGCGTTGTGGGTCCAGATGTCGTTGCCGCCATTGCGCACGAGGATGGTTTTGTTGCGGATGTATGGCTTCTGTGGGAAGAAGGAATAGTCGAAGCGGTTCAGTCCGTCGTAGATCTTGCTCGACTTCAGCTTGAAGGAACGGTAGCGCTGCGAGCGTGTCCATCCGCCCGACACCTTGATGTTGACATCCTGGTTGAACTCCATCTCACCGTCGGTATTGATGAAACTGAAGTTCACGGGTCGTTCCCAGGGCTGGTTGTAGTTGCGTGGCCAGTCCTGTCCGTTGCCAGTCTTGCCGTTTGTGCCGTCGCCGTCGCAGTCGAGGCCGATTTTGGGGTCAGTGAAGTGCCGCTTGTCGCCTACGATTGAGATGACGGGCAGCGTGTAGTCGTTGCTGGTCTGGATGTAGCTGCGAGTGACGGGTACGCTGGGCAGGAAGCCGTCTTGGAACAGGCGGAATGTGTAGTTGGTGGTCTTCGAGACGGTGAACAATCCGTCCTTGCTCTCCTGGCTGGCATCTGAGTTGGCAGAGCCATCGTCGAACGACTCCCACGAGATATTGTCGAAATAGAAGTTGTTGTCGGTATTCTTCTGGTAGTTCAGGTTGAAGGCGATGGTCTGCAGCGTGCAGGTGACCTCACCTTCGTCCCAGCCGCCCCACCAGCCGCCTCCGCCACTCCAGTTCTCGCCGGCCTGGCTCTGGGTTACATCTCCTTCATAGACTATCTCCTGCCATTCGGTAGTGACATTGTAGCTACCATCCAGCATGCCGCCTGTGATGTAGTCGCCAGGAGTCCTGTGAGCCTGAACGTTGATGCGCGAAGGCTTGTCGGCACGAACGCTCATGCGGAATCGGTAGTGCTCTCCGGTATTCCAAACGTGATCGGGGGTGTAGACAAAGAACTGGGTAGTCCACTCGTTGGCAGCTCCTGATACGGAGTGAACTTTCACACCACGTGAGCCATCCACGCCTATGCCGTCGGTGATGCGGTTCACATCGCCATTGCCATTGCCGTCGCGACATACGAAGGACGAGGCATCCGTTCCTTCACAGTTGCCGTTGATGACATAGTCCGTCCAGGGTGAAACTTCCTCGCCTGTGTTCTTGGGAGCAGAGGGCAGACTGCCGTCGGTAGTGTACATCAGGGTCGTTCCTTCAGGAATGTCGACTTTGACGCTGAGTGAGCCCGTGAAGAGCTTACTGCCAATGCTGACGACAGGAGCGTCCAGTCGTTTGTCGGCGAACTTTGCTGTGGCATTGCTCTCGCCAGGGGTGGCATTGGCTGTCCATCCCCATGTGTCGCCGCCGTCAGATGTCCTGGCCCATGCGGTGTGGCTGATGGCCTCAGGATATTCCTGACTGGTGACCAGCTGTCCCTGGGGATTGCTGAGGTAGATGGTGCCGCCGTCGCAGTCGAGCTTGAAGTTGGCCTGTGTCTCTTTGATGTCATTCGACCCAATCCAAACGACAAAGTAACCCTTGGCGGGAATGCTGCCTATGTCACGGGGCATCTGCCAGCGTTTCAGGTTGCTGGCATCGTCGCTGAGATACATGCCACCCAGGTTGACGGCTTCGTCGCCAGGGTTGTAGAGTTCTATCCAACTATCGAAGTTAATGGCTGGGCTCAATACTTCGCCAACGTTAGCTGCCATCAGCTCGTTGACGATCAGTGCTACCGATGCAATTGCAGTAATCATAATGCGTATGTGTCTTATAATTGTGTGCAAAGGTACAAATTATTTTCATAACTTGAAGGGGCGAATTGCTTCAAAAACATTAAAGGAGTTATCGTGTGTAACATATTTTAAAATAAATGATACATTCGATGGGGGTGTGGAAGCAAGAAGTTTCGTAAATTTGTAGCCAAATTCTAATAATACCCCAAAAAGACGAGAAAAAATCAAAACCCAAAGTAAAAACAGAAGATGAAAAAGTATTTGATGATAGCCGGAATGTGTTGCCTGTGCGAGTTCGCTCAAGCCCAGACAGCACAAGTGATTCAGCCCGAGCAGTGCAACATGCCGCTCTTCCAGACAAAGTATACGGCTGATCCTTCGCCCATCGTCGTGGGCGACACACTTTTTGTGTTTACCTCTCATGATGCCTCGCCAGAGGATATCCCCGATGCCCACGAAAAGAACTCGGCTGGATTCTTCATGTACGACTGGCTCCTGTGGTCGACTACCGACATGGTCAACTGGACGGAGCATGGCGCTGTGGCCTCGCTGAGGGATTTTGAGTGGCGCAGTAGGGAGAATGGTGCCTGGGCCATCCAGACGGTGGAGCGCAACGGCAAGTACTATCTCTATGCTCCGCTCCACGGACATGGCATAGGCGTACTCGTCAGTGATTCGCCTTACGGACCATTTAAGGACCCGCTGGGCAAGCCGCTGGTGTGGCAGAAGGAGCATTGGGATGACATCGACCCGACAGTCTTCACCGATGATGACGGCCAGGCCTACATGTACTGGGGCAACCCCAATACCTATTATGCCCTGCTCAATGATGACATGATCTCGCTGAAGAGCGATATCGTGAAGCTCGACTATCACATCGAGCACTATCAGGAAGGCCCTTGGTTCTACAAGCGCAACGGCCATTATTACCTGTCGTATGCCACGACCTGCTGCCCTGAGGCATTGGGCTATGCCATGAGCAATTCGCCTACGGGTCCCTGGGAGAGCAAGGGATACATCATGCGTCCCACCGAACGTGACCGTGGCAATCATCCTGGCATCGTAGACTATAAGGGTCATAGCTATATCTTCGGACAAAACTATGACCTGATGCACTTGGAGACCTTCATCCATCATGAGCGTCGCAGCGTCAGTGCCACGGAGATCACCTACAATGCGGACGGCACGATACAGGAAGTGCCTTACTGGCTCGACCAGAAGCCTATGCAGCAGCTGCAATGGCTGAATCCCTACCAGAGGGTCGAGGCCGAGACGATGGCCTGGGGCTATGGGCTGAAGAGTGCCAAGATGGGCATCCCCAACACGGGCGTGGTGAAGGACATGCCGTATTCTACGGGCAGGAGGAACATGTATGTCACTCATATCGACGACGGCGAATATATCCGTCTGCGTGGTGTGGACTTCGGCAACACCATTCCCAAGAGCTTCAACATCGTGGCATCCACTACCCAGGGATGTACTGTCACACTCCGTCTGGACGGCGTCTGCGGATCGATTATCGGCACGCTTAACATCACTCCGACCAAGTCGCTGGATGATTACCAGACCTTCACTTCAGAGGTGAAGCATGCCATTGGTGTCCACGATCTTTATATCTGCTTCAGCAATGCCAGCGGAGAGACCCATCTCGACTGGTGGAAGTTCAACAAGTAATTAAAAATTCAACAAACAAATAATGAATGCTATGAAAAAGTTATTGCTATCAGTGATTATGGCAAGTGTTGGCATGACTATGTCGGCACAGCCGGGAGGCGGCTTTGGAGGCTTTGGCGGTTTCCAGCGCCCACAGGTTAAACTCGAGACTTCTCAGGAGTGGAAAGATGTCAACTATGCAGGCGACGACCAGGCTTATCACACCTGCGACATTTATCTCCCTAAGCAGGAGAAGGCATCCTATCCCGTTGTCATCCACATCTATGGCAGCGCGTGGTTCAGCAACAACGGCAAGGGTAATGCCGACTTGGGCACTATTGTCAAGGCTCTGCTCGATGCAGGCTTCGCTGTGGTATGTCCCAACCATCGCTCGAGCATGGATGCCAAGTGGCCCGCACAGATTCATGATATCCGTGCCGTCATCCGCTTTGTTCGCGGTGAGGCAGAAAAGTATAAGTTCGATCCTTCATTTGTCGCCACGAGCGGCTTCTCTTCTGGCGGACATCTCTCGTCTGTCGCTGCTACCACCAGCGGTGTGAAGCAGACCAAGGTGGGCACTGTCGACATCGACCTCGAGGGCAATGTGGGCTGTCATCTCGATCAAGAGAGCTATGTCAATGCTGCCTGTGACTGGTCGGGACCTGTCGACCTGACGGCAATGGATTGCGGCGATGCCATGAAGATGGGCGACAACAGTCCGGAGGATGTGCTGCTCAACTCGAAGCTCTCGCAAGAGCCCGACAAGTACCTTTCCCTCAGTGCCACCAACTATGTCAGCAAGAAGTGTCCCCCCATCATCATCTTCCACGGTGAGAAGGACAATGTGGTGCCCTGCTGCCAGGGAAAGAAATTCTTCGAGCTGCTGAAGGCTGCCGGTGTCAAGACCGAGGCAACGTTCGTTCCTGAGGGAGGCCACGGCATGGGCATGTATGCCGAGGAGAACCTCCAGAAGATGGTGAACTTCCTGAAGGAGGCTATGAAAAAGTAACAACTAACTAAATCGTACTAAATTATACCACTATGAAGAAAGCATTATTATTAACCATGTTTCTCGGTTGTGCCTTCGCAGCATCGGCACAGCCGCGCTGCAATGCCGACGGTACGGTGACATTCCAGTACAAGAACGAATCGGCTAAGTCGGTCTTGGTCGATGTGCAGTTTGCCGGACGCAAGGAGATGACCCGTGGTGACGACGGAACCTGGACGGTGACCCTTGGCCCTGTTGCCCCCGACATGTATCCTTACTGCTTTGTCGTAGACGGCATTAGCGTGATGGACCCGAATAATCCGCTGTACTTCCCCAACGAAGGCTTCAAGAACAGCCTGCTGGAGATCAAGTCAAAGGACGGTTCGTTGGCCCATGAGATCAAGGACGTACCCCACGGACGTGTGGAGTATATCCATTACTTCTCGAAGAGCCTTGGCGGCACCAACAATGCCATTGTCTATCTGCCGCCCAGCTACACTACGATGGGCATGCAGTTCAACATGGGCGACCAGAAGAAGTACCCCGTGTTCTACCTCATCAGCGGCACTACCGACACCGAGGAGGTTTACTACAAGGTGGGACGTGTGAACTATATCCTCGACAACCTCATCGCCGAGAAGAAGGCCAAGGAGATGATCGTCGTGCTGCCCTATGGCAATCCTACGAAGCTGTTGCCTCCTAAGGGTGATGCCGGTGGCGCCCCCCAGATGAACTTTGGCAATGATGTGTTCAGCAAGGATCTCATCAACGACCTGATGCCATACATCGAGAAGAACTACCGTACGGTGAACAACCGTGACAACCGTGCCATCGGAGGCTTCTCGCGTGGAGGTAATCAGGCCCTGCTCAATGGCCTGACCAACCTCGACAAGTTCTCCTACCTCTGCTCCTACAGCTCTTTCACTTCGACTACCATTCCTGAAGTCTACGACAATGCTGATGCCACCAACAAGAAGATCAACCTCTTCTGGCTTGGCGTCGGTACCGATGACTTCCTCTATGGCACTGCCCGCGACTATATGGCCTTCCTCGATGAGAAGGGCATCACCAGCGTGAAGGAGTTCACTTCCGACAAGTTCGGCCATACATGGATGAATGCCAAGTACTTCCTGAGCAAGACCCTCCCGCTGCTCTTCAACAAGAAAGCTTCCGAGGAGGCTATGAAAGGCGCACAGCCGACACCGGCTGCCACGGGTCAGGAGCAGCAGTTCACACCAGGCGTGATGGCCCGTCTCTTCCCGCGTCCTATCATCTCTCCTGAGTATGGCGATGAGTCCATCACCTTCCGCTTCAAGGCTCCCGATGCCAAGAAGGTGCTGCTGCAGTGTGAGATGCTGCCCGACGGCATCGAGATGCAGCGCGACAGCGATGGCGTGTGGAGCTGTTCGATGAGCGATTATCTCTATGAGACCTTCGAGTACTGCTTCATCGTCGACGGAACGCTTGTCGCCGACCCCAGCAATATGTATCTCTCGCCCGACCGCGGCTTTAAGTTCAGCATTGCCGACAATCCCCGTTCTCCCTTCAACTTCGCTTCTCAGGGCGAAATTGAGCATGGACGCACCAGCTACGATATGGAGCGCCAGGAGGCTTGGTACACCTCGCCTATTCCTGCCAACCAGATGATGATGCCCGTCTTTGTCCAGCTTATTCCTGGCGAGGATGATACGATGGAGAGCTGGTTTAAGATTGGCGGTGCCGATGCCATTGCCGACCAGCTGTTGGCAGAGGGCAAGACCAAGCCCGTTATCCTCACCACCAGCGCTATGGATTTCATGCCGCAGGGTGGTCAGGGAGGCATGCAGATGCCTGGCTTCAACATCCGTTCACTGAAGGCTGACGACTATCCTACGTGGACGCAGCGCCGTCGCGCATTGGTCAAGCTGCTCACCGAGATTGGCAAGGAGCCTGCCAACACCTTCCCAGGCATGGGAGGCTTTGGCGGTGGCCGTAATGGTGGCGGCCGTAATGGTGGTGGCAATCGTCGTGGTGGCGGCTTCGGTGGAGGAGGCGGCTTCGGCGGTGGCTTTGGTGGCGGTGGCTTCGGTGGAGGCTTCCCCCAGGGTGGCGGTTTCTAATTAGTTCTTGGTTCACAGTTAATAGTATTGAGTACAGAGTTGATGAAAAAGTATTCAGCGTTGATCCTATGGGTGGGAAGCCTGGCAGTGGTGGCTGGCATGCTGCTCATCTGCGAGCCACACTTCCTGTGGAAGGTGCAGGAGATGAATCTCTTCCTTCATTCCTCACTTTTCTTCAAGGAGCAACTTGTGGTGTCGGGAGGACTGCTCACGTGGTTGAGTGCCTTCTTCACCCAGTTTCTCTACTATCCTTGGCTGGGAGTGACGGTGTTGTGCCTGTGGTGGCTGCTGCTGATGTGGCTCATACAGCGCACCTTCCGTGTGCCAGACCGCTGGACAGTGCTGATGCTTGTTCCCGTCGCTCTGTTGCTCATTACGATTGTTGATCAGGGCTACTGGATTTATATTCTGAAGTTGCGCGGGCATTTCTTTGCCGCTACCATCGGCACTACCGCTGTGGTGGCGCTGCTGTGGGGCTATCGTTGTATACCCCCGAAGTACTGCCTGCGTCCGCTTTATATCTTTCTCACGGCAGCCGTCGGCTATCCGCTGATGGGTATCTACGGGCTGGCGGCTGCCCTCTTGATGGGATTGTGGAGCTGGAAGCTTGACCGCAAGTCAGGTGCTCTGGCATGTAGCGTCGTCGCTGTACTGGCGGCGGCGGTCGTGCCTCTGCTTTGTTATCGTTACGTCTACTACCAGACCAATCTCGCGAACATCTATTATACTGGCCTGCCCCTCTATTACGTCACCGAGGAGTACCATGCCTATTACCTGCCTTACTATCTGTTGGCACTCTTCTTCGTAGTGATGGCTCTGACCTATGGGCCTAGGCAGAAGGAGCCGCGCAAGTTGAAGTCTTCCTGGGCATTCCTCGTGGGACAGGTGGCTGTCGTGGCATTGCTGGCATGGATAGTGGCACATTTCTGGTACAATGACGAGAACTACCACCACGAGCTGGCCATGCAGCATAGCATCGAGCAGCTCGACTGGCAAGGCGTCATCGACGAGGCCGGCAAGCAGAGCGACGAGCCCACACGTGCCATCGTGATGATGCGCAACCTGGCTTTGTCGCGCCTCGGGCGCCAGGGTAACGAGATGTTTCTCTTCCGGAATGGCTCCAAAGCCTACAATGCACCTTTCGACATGCGGCTGATGCTGGTTTGCGGACCGCTCATCTACTATCAGTATGGCATGCTGAACTACTGCAACCGCCTCTGCACAGAGATGGGCGTGGAGTTCAACTGGCGCCCCGAGTACCTGAAAAACATGGTGAAATGTGCCATCCTCAGCCATGAGCCGGCCTTGGCCCGCAAGTACCTCCGACTGCTCCGTCAGACCCTTTTCTTCGATTCTTGGGCTGACTGGGCCGAGAACCTGCTGCGCCATCCTGACCAGATTGCCGCTGATGCTGAGCTGTCGGCTGTCTCCCACATGCTACATTATAATAATGTGCTCAGCTCCGACCAGGGCAATATCGAGCGGTTCCTCATGCAGCGCCTCGCCATCAGCACCTATGCCGACGACCCTGTCTTCCAGGAACAGGCGCTGCTGGCCACCCTCTGGACCCACGACATCCAGGAGTTCTGGGAGCGTTTCGCCGACTATATCCGCCTTCATCCTGGTCAGTCTTTGCCTCGCTACTATCAGGAAGCTGCCTATCTCTATGGCAAGCTGCAGGGTAGGGAAGACCTCGACCGCATGCCTTTCGACAAGTCAGTGAAGGAGAGCTTCGGCCGATTCATGCAGTTTGCTCCGAAATACAATGATACTGACGTAGAGGTGGCCCGTGAGGCCCTCTATCCAGCCTTCGGACAGACCTATTACTACGACTATTACACCATGAGCCAACTACCTGAATACTAAGCTATGATACTACTCTCTTGCCTGCTGCTATCCCTGCTGTTGCTTGCGTCCTGCTCGACGTCCGTGCCTCAGAGCTATACTGAGACGGGCACCCTGCCGGCCATATATCCCGACTATATCGATGTCACCGTGCCAGTCAACATCGCACCGCTCACTTTCGAGTACGACGGCGATGCCGAGCAGATGATAGCCCGCTATAGCCACGGAGGCACCGAGATTGTCTGTGCCGACAAGATGCAGCCCAGCATCTCTGACTGGCGCACTCTGACAGCGCAGGCTCAGGGCGATGCCATCCAGGTCGATGTCTACACCCGCAGCGGCGACCAGTGGCAGCACCACAAGCCTTTCTGCATCTACGTCTCGCCCGATAGCATCGACCCTTATCTCAGCTATCGCCTCATACCTCCCTCGTTCGTCAGCTACGAGGCCCTCACCATCAGCCAGCGCTGCCTGGAGAACTACGACGAGAGCGTCATCTACGACAACATGCTCTGTGGCTTCGAGAAGGAGGGCCAGTGCATCAACTGCCACAGCTATCAGCAGTTCAACCCCCAGCGCATGCAGTTTCATGCGCGCCAGAAGAGTGGGGGCACCATTATTGCCTATGATGGAGACATCAAGAAGGTCAACATGCGCAACGACTCCATCCTCTCGGCAGGTGTCTATCCTGCCTGGCATCCCTGGTTGAAGTTCATTGTCTATTCCACGGACCTGACCCACCAGAGTTTCCATACTACCGATCCAAATAAGATTGAGGTGTTCGATGTCGAGAGCGACATCATCGCCTATGACATCGACCGCGACGAGGTGACCAATCTCGAGAACGATACCACCAAGTTCGAGGTCTTCCCCGCCTGGGCTCCCGACGGGCGCACGCTCTACTACTGCAGCGCCGATTTCCAGCGTCAGGACTCTACCATCAGCAAGAACGTAGAGGTGGTGCTTCGGGCCACCGACCTCCATTACAATATCTATAAGAAGAGCTTCGACCCCGACACCCGTCGTTTCGGTCCTTCCGAGCCGGTGTTCATTGCCGACACGCTGCTCACCGCTGCCGAAGGCGATACGCTGGAGGTACAGGAGAGAGGCATGAGCGCCGTGCTCCCACGCATCTCGCCTGACGGGCGATACCTGCTTTTCACGATGGGCAGCTACGGCTATTTCCACATCTGGCACCACGATGCCGACCTCTGGATGCTGGATCTTCAGACAGGCGAGGCACGCCCTCTCGACGAGGTCAACTCCCCCGACACCGAGAGCTATCACACCTGGTCGAGCAACGGGCGGTGGATTGTGTTCAGCAGTCGTCGTGACGATGGCAACTACACCCGTCCATTCTTCGCCCACCTCGATGCTTCAGGACACTTCGCCAAGCCCTTCGAGCTGCCGTCGGCCGACCCCGACTATCATCGTCAGTTCCTGCGCTGCTACAACATCCCTGAGTTCATGCTAGGGTCTGTCACCATCAGTCCGCAGACCTTTGCCGATGTGCTCAAGGGCGAAGGGCAGCCCGTCAAGTACGTCAGGTTCTAGCTGAGTTTTGAGCGTTTAGTGACAATACAAGATAAAGAGAATCATTATATGAAGAGAATCGTTTTCGCGGCAGTAGCCGCATTCCTGGCTGCATCGTCGGCTCAGGCCCAAGTGAAGTATCCGTTCCAAGATCCGTCGCTGACGACCAAGGAACGCGTGGAAAACCTCATCTCCCTGCTCACTCCCGAGGAGAAGGTGGGACTGATGATGAACAAGAGCATCTCCGTCGAGCGGCTGGGCATCCCCTCCTACAACTGGTGGAGCGAAGCCTGTCATGGTGTGCGTCAGGGTGACTACACCGTCTATCCGCAGCCCATCGGCATGGCTGCTGCCTTCAGCGAGAAGCTCGTCTACGATGTGTTCTCGCAGGTCAGCGACGAGGCCCGTGCCAACTGGAACCGCTCCGACCACAGCGTGAAGCATGTGGGAATGGGCGAGACCTACTATCCCGGCAACCCCGAGCTGACGTTCTGGTGCCCGAATGTCAACATCTTCCGTGACCCCCGCTGGGGACGTGGACAGGAGACCTGTGGCGAAGATCCCTATCTGAATGCCGTACTCGGCGTGCAGACCGTGCTCGGCATGCAGGGCAACGACGACCACTACCTGAAGACTCATGCCTGCGCCAAGCACTATGCCGTGCATAGCGGCCCCGAGCCCCTGCGCCACTCGATGAATGTCGAGCCCACCAACCGCGACCTCTGGGAGACCTATCTGCCCGCCTTCAAGGCACTGGTGAAGAAAGGCCATGTGCGCGAGGTGATGTGCGCCTACCAGCGTTTCGAAGGCAAGCCTTGCTGCACCAGCGACCGCCTGCTCATCGACATCCTGCGCAATAAGTGGGGCTACGACGGCATCGTGCTCACCGACTGCGACGCCATCAACAACTTCTTCAACCGCGGCCAGCACGAGACCCACAAGGACGGGCTCAGCGCATCGGTCGACGCTGTGCTCAACGGCACCGACCTCGAGTGCGGCAAGGTCTTCATGTCGCTCACCGAAGGACTGAAGCAGAACCTCATCAAGGAGAGCGACCTCGACGGCCACCTCCGCTATACACTCGCCGGCCGCGTGGAGCTGGGTATGTTCGACCCCGCCGAGATGCTGCCCTGGGCCAAGCTGGGTCCTGAGGTCATCAGCAGCGAGAAGCATCACGCACTTGCCGTGCAGGCTGCCCGCGAGGCTATGGTGCTGCTCGAGAACAAGGGCAACGTGCTGCCACTCTCGAAGAGCATCAAGACACTCGCCGTGCTCGGTCCTAATGCCGACGACATCGATCTGCTCAACGGCAACTACGGCGGCACGCCCACCAAGGCCCACCAGCACTCGCTGCTCGAAGGCATCAAGAATGCCGTGCCCGGTGCGAAGATTATCTACAACAAGGCTTGCGAGCTGAACGACGAGTACACGACCGTGCACCACATCCAGGACTTCAACGGCGGCAAGGGCTTGTTCATAGAGTTCTGGAACAACAAGAACCTGGAGGGCGACCCCGTGAAGAGCGCCTACTATACGCAGGAGCTCAACTTCTCCACCTTCGGAGCCTGGGGCTTTGCCGAGGGTGTCGACAACGATAATCTCTCCGTGCGCATGACGGGTAAGTACACGGCCACCTTCACTGGCGAGATGAAGTACAATCTGATGACCGACAACGGCTACATCTTCAAGGTCAACGGCCAGGTCATCGAGGAGAACAAGGGCGGCGGCCAGCGTCGTGGCTTCGGCTTCGGCCGTGGCCGTGGCGTGGAGTACAAGTCGTTCCCCGTGGAGCAGGGCAAGACCTACGACGTAGAGGTTGAATACCGTCGCGGCAATGGTCAGTTCGCCATGCTGCGCGGCGACATCTGCGAGCGCAAGCTTGCCGACTTCACCGACCTGGCCAAGGAGGTAAGCGCTGCCGATGCCATCATCATCATCGGAGGTATCAGCGCACGTATGGAGGGCGAGGGCGGCGACAAGCAGACCATCGAGCTGCCTGTCGTGCAGCAGCTGCTGGTCAAGGCCATGCACAAGACGGGCCGTCCCGTCATCTTCGTCAACTGCTCCGGATCGGCCATCGCCTTCGGAAGTGTGGAGGGTCAGTACGATGCCCTGCTCGAGGCCTGGTATCCCGGCGAGGGTGGCTCTGAGGCTCTGGCCGAGGTGCTCTTCGGCGACTTCAACCCCGGCGGCAAGCTCCCCATCACCTTCTACCGTTCAAACGACGACCTGCCCGACTTCCTCGACTACTCGATGAAGAACCGCACCTACCGCTACTTCACCGGACAGCCTCAGTATGCCTTCGGCTACGGCCTCAGCTACACCTCCTTCGCCCTTGGCAAAGGCAAGCTCAGCGCCAAGTCGATGAAGAAGAACGGCAAGCTGACCGTCACCCTTCCCATCACCAATACCGGCAAGCGTGAGGGCACCGAGACCATGCAGGTCTACGTCAAGCGCCTCGGCGATGCTGGCGCTCCCATCAAGGCCCTCAAGGGATTCCAGAAGCTCAGCCTGAAGCCTGGTGAGACCAAGACGGCTACAGTCGTCCTCGACGGCGAGGCCTTCGAGTACTACGATGAGGCCATCGACGAGCTCAGCGTCTATGCCGGCAACTACCAGATCCTCGTCGGCACCAGCTCCCTCGACCGCGACCTGCAGGCTTTCGACTTCGTAGTGAAGTAAGCTTTGGCAGCCATTTATTTGGTGGTTTGAAAAATAATGCTTACCTTTGTAGCGGAAATAGTATTACTGACAAAACGAACAACTATGGAAAAAAGACTAGCAATGGTGGTGGCCGCGCTATGGATGGCGACGGCAGCCACAACCGCGAAACCCGTCGACTATGAGATTGGCGGGACGAAGGTGAGCGTGGAGTTCTACACTCCAGGCATCGTCAGGGTGGTGAAGGCCCCCGTCGGACATGATTATGAGAAGAAGAGCCTTGTGGTGACGGCTGAGCCTCAGGACGTGATCGTGCGCCAGAGTGGCAACACGCTGCAATCCAGTCTGTTGACCGTCAGGATAGACGGGCGCACGGGTGCCTTGACCTTCGCTGCCAAGGGACGCACCCTGCTGCGCGAGAAGCATGGTGCCACCTTCGATGAGCGTGCCAATGGTCCTGACCGCGGCAGCTACCGCGTCACCCAGACGTTCCTGCTCGACCGCGACGAGGCCATCTACGGCCTTGGCACTATCCAGAACGGAAAGATCAATCGTCGTGGCGAGCACAAGCTCATGGAGCAGTCGAACCTTGAGGACTTCCAGAATGTGCTCCAGTCGGTGAAGGGCTACGGCCTGTTCTGGGACAACTACTCGCGCACGCAGTTCGACGATGATCCCGTGGCAGGCATGAGCTTCTCGTCGGAGGTGGGCGACTGCGTCGACTACTACCTCATGTATGGCGGTTCGGCCGACGGCGTGATCGGGCAGATGCGTGAGCTGAGCGGCGACGTGCCCATGTTCCCCCTCTGGACCTTCGGCTACTGGCAGAGCAAGGAGCGCTACAAGAGCGTCAGCGAGGTGCTGGGCGTAGTCGACAAGTACCGCGAGCTGCAGGTGCCCCTCGATGGCATCATCCAGGACTGGCAGTACTGGGGCTCCAACTACCTGTGGAACGCCATGGACTTCCTCGCCGAGGACTATGCCAACGGTAGGCAGATGATAGAACAGGTACATCGTAAGAACGCCCACTTCATGATCTCCATCTGGGCCAGCTTCGGACCGATGACCAAGGCCTATCGCCAGCTGGTGGCCAAGGGACTGCTCTACAGCTTCGAGACATGGCCGCAGAGCGGCATACCTGGCTGGCCTCCTAAGATGGAATATCCTTCGGGAGTGCGTGTGTACAATGCTTTCTCCAAGGAGGCACGCGACATCTACTGGCAGAACCTGAAGAACCTCTATGACATGGGTGTCGACGGCTGGTGGATGGACTCCACCGACCCCGACTTCTTCAACCCCAAGGACGAGCAGTACGACGAGAAAGCCGGCATCGGCAGCACCTGGCGCCGCCTGCGCAATGCCTTCCCCCTGGAGACGGTGAAGGGCGTGTATGAGGCCCAGCGCAAGACGCTGCAGTCGGCCGACAACACCCAGCCCGAGAAGCGCGTGTTCATCATGACGCGCTCGGCCTTTGCCGGACAGCAGCACTACGGCTCCAACATGTGGAGCGGCGACGTGAACTCATCGTGGGACATGCTGCGCAAGCAGTTGCCCGCAGGACTGAGCTATACCCTCACAGGCAATCCCAACTTCAATACCGACATCGGCGGGTTCTTCTGCTCGTCCTACAACAACCGCGGTGCAGGCTCAGCACCACGCAATCCGCAGTATCAGGAGCTCTATGTGCGCTGGATGCAGTACGCCCTGTTCTGCCCCATCTTCCGCAGTCACGGTGAAGCCGCTCCGCGCGAGATATGGCAGTTCGGCAAGAAGGGCGAGCCCGTCTACGACGCCATCGAGAAGGCCATCCGCCTGCGCTATCGCCTCATACCTTATCTCTATAGCACCGCCTGGCAGGTCACCTCTGGCAACGGCAGCTATATGCGTCCGCTGTTCAGCGACTTCGTGGCAGACCGCAAGGTGTGGGACATAGCCGACGAGTTCCTCTTCGGCAGCAGCATCCTTGCAGCCCCCATCGTCGAGGCACAGTACACCAAGGAGCAGGTGGTGCGTGGCGATGCCATGTCGGGATGGAACCACGAGGCAGCAGCTGCCGGCGAGTCCACGGCAGGCGACTTCACGGCGCCACGTACGGCCACGAAGTATCTGCCTAAGGGTGCCGTGTGGTACGACTTCTGGACAGGCAACAAGTACTGGGGAGGTCAGACGCTCACCATCGAGACACAGCTCGACCGCGTGCCCATGTTCGTGCGTGCCGGAGGCATCGTGCCCCTGGGCCCGGAGATGCAGTATGCCGGCGAGAAGATCTGGGATGCACTCGAGCTGCGCGTCTATCCCGGTGCCGACGGATCGTTCACGCTCTACGAGGATGAGGGCGACAGCTATAACTACGAGCGCGGCATGTATTCCACGATCACCTTCAAGTGGAGCGACCGCAGCCGCACCATGACTATCGGCCAGCGGCAGGGCAGCTATCCCGGCATGTTGCAGCAGCGCCAGTTCACCTTCGTACTCCCCAACGGCATCCAGAAGACCGTCGACTATCAGGGCGCAGAGCTGAAAGTCAACCTGTAGCCAGAAGACCGTCGACTATCAAGGCGCAGAGCTGAAAGTCAACCTGTAGCCACACCGTGAGCATCCTCTCTCAAGAAAGGATGCTCACTTTCTGTTTACAGGGCATCATCCGTCCCCCTGGAGATCTTGACGCACCAAGAATCCGTAGTTCATACCCATAGAAGAACCGACAATACGGAAATCTTCTATATGGCAAATTCACATCATTTACACACCAAGCACTACTGCAGGGTCGATGTTCAGCTGCCGGCTTAGTTCACGTCCAATTTTCAGCGAGGGTTCGCTCTTTCCGTTTAGTATTTCGCTGACTCGCGCATTGCTCAGTCCGAGCATTTCTGCCAGTTTCGTCTGAGTGATCCCCATCTCGTAAAGCCTCAGTTTGATAACGTCGATCAATGTCGGCTTACTGATGGGATAATGAACGTCCTCATATTCCTCCACCATATCCGAGATCATGTCCAGTTCCAGATAGTTGGGGTCGTCCTCTGGCGTATTGTCGTTCACCAGCAGGAGCAGATCGTCGATCCTGTGCAATGCTGCCCGGTAAGCAGCCTCACTCTTTATCTTTGCCATACTCCTAAATATTTTGAATGTCCTTTATAGCATCATATTCCTTGTGTGTTCCAACGAATCGGATATATACCGTCTTCGGAGTGAAGAGTATCAGTACAATCAAACGATAGTCGTTGCCTTTTATGTTAAAGACATATCGCTGATTGCCCACAGCATCAACACTATTAAAAGTGTTCTTCATATCAGCAAAGCAAGTCCATTCCGACTTCTTGGTCTTCTCGTACCATTCTTCCAGGGCGGACTTTGCCTGAGGATTCTTGGTGTAATACTCCACCAGCGTACTCTTTGCTATTATTCTCATCGTTTCTCAATTTGGCAGCAAAGGTAGCATTATTTTTTAGAATAGCAAAATATTTTTCGGAAAATCTTAACAAGAAACTTTCCGACCGAGCGGAAAAAAACATGATGGTCGCTCCATATTCAACTTTGTTGTTAATGGCATATTTGCGTAGCAAAGATAGGGAAAAAAACGAGAGCTTCCAAGCTTTTTCTTCACTTTTTTCTCGGCAAGGCATCTGTCACATTTTGTTTTTTTGTTTTTGTAATGTTTTTCCTCAAAACCCCAGTAAAATACGTGGAAGCCAGCGATTATGGCATAACAAATAGCCCCCCCCATCTCCTCGGGAGGGGGATTGGT
>JAEEGK010007523.1_pt1 | contig 25957 bp, 15 predicted proteins | sample 8958771 | NCBI WGS metagenome assembly JAEEGK01 (sample SAMN16246547, study PRJNA631951) | gut metagenome | biome: gut microbiome; feature: rumen; material: SC-attached | host: Bos | place: Iran: Karaj | collected 2018-10
AATATAAGTGGTTGAAAATTTGTTAATAAGTAATTTACTTATTTTCTAATATATATTTCATTATGTTAATTTTCAAAGCAATTATAAATGTATATGATTAAATATATTTATTCAAATAATATAAAAAATTCTAAAAAAAAATGATTAAAAATAAAAAATAAAAAAATTAATAAAATAATAATCTATGAAACATTTTTTGTTAAAAAAATTTTAATATCTTTTTTGTGTTAATTATTTTATTATTAATTTTATATTATATGAAACTTATTTTATATTATTTAAATATTATTTATGAAATTAAGTAAAGCTCTTCTTTCATTAAAAGATAAATTTGAAAATAATTTTTTACCGCAATTTATAAATTCTATTTCTTTCATATCTTTATTTCTATTTTTAATATTATCAATAATTGGTGAAAGTAAGTTAAATATTGTTATTGGAATACATTTTGTTTCCATTGATAAAATGTTAATTAAACCATCATTATCAGAATCAAAAATTGTAAATAATTTTTTAAATGATATATCAATATTTTGATTAAAAGTATTTTCATAAATTTCTTCATTTTTATTATTATAATTAACTAAATTTGAATCTTTATTTTCTGTGTTATTACTTTTAAAATAACATTGATAGCTTTTTTTATTTGAGTTTTTAATTTTTTGAATTGATTTATTATTTTTTTTACTTTGTTGATTTTGTGGAGTTTTTGTTAAAGAATATAAATTATTATTATTTAAATTATTAGATTTTTTTTGAAAAGAATTACTATTTTTTAATTTTTTTATTCTCTTATTTTTCATATCATTATCATTAAAATTAAATTTTGATTTTAAATTTGAAATATCATTTCTTTTATTTATTAATTGATCAGTATTATTTTGATAATTTTTTATTTGAAATATACTAGCATCTTCAATTTTATTTTGATATATTTCATCAAGTAAATTACAATTATTTAAAAATTTATTTAAATTTTTTTTATTTTTCATAATAGTTAAATCATTATCCAAATTTATATTTGTTTTATTTATTCTTTTTTCTTTTGGTAAAATAAAATCATTTTTATGAGAAATATTATTTTCTGTATCAAATTCAATATCTAATCTTTTAGAATAACTATCTTGTCTATATAAATGAGAATCTCTTTCATTATTTTTATTAATAATATTATTTTTAAATTCATCAAAAAATTTTTGAAATGAAAAAATATTTTCCCTATTTTTATAAAATTCAATATTACCACTTAAATTACTTTTCATTTCAATATTATTTCCTTGATTATTTATATTCTGTTTATTAATATTTTTTAAACTTTTATTTTCTTTTTTATGATTTTCATTATTATTATTATTAATATTATTATTTTTAATATTAAATCTTTCCATAATATAATTTTTATATTCAAATCTATTAAACAAAGAATTAATAGAATAAAATTTATTATCATTATTACCTTTAATTCCTTTTTCATTATTAATTTTCCTTTGAAATAAATGATAATAATAATTATTAATATTAGGTTCAACTTGATTTTCATTTTTATTATTTATAAATCCAGGAGATAAATTTGCAGAATTAGTATTACTAATAAATTTTTTACTTTGACCTTCACTTGATGGATTTTCTTCATCAACTTCTTCAATTGGTTCATTATTATTTTCATTTCCATTTGATAAATTTTCTATTAAATTTTTTATTTGATTTGATAAATATGTTAAAGATGAAAAATCTAAATTGTATTTTTTACAAAAACTAAATGCTAATTCATCTGGTTTTGAATTTGCATAAATTTTTATACTTTCACTTTTTCCTTTTTCTAATTCTACTGTCATTACATATATAGGATCTTCTTCTTCATTTTCTTCTTTTTTTTTATTATCGCCATTTTCATTTTCTTCATTTATATTTTCAAATTTTTCTTCTTCATTTTCATTATTTATCATAATTATTTATTTGATTTAAATATATATTCTATAATTGAAAATAATGGAAAACATAATTAAAATTTAATAAATTCAAATATTTTTTTTAAATTATGAATATGAATTTTATTTAATAAATAAATAAGTTAATGATAATAATTTAATTTATATAAAAAAATAATATCCACATTGATAAATAAAATACTTTCATTACAATACAAAATAAACGATAATTTTTTCATAAGTAAATTATTTAAGTATAAATAAATTGAAAATTTTACTTAAAAAAGGAAAAAATAAAATGTCTTAAGCTATATATAATTAAACCTATTATATTTTATTATAACAAAAATTCTGATTTTAAATGGAGTATTATTCAAAAAAATTAAATGAAAAGTTATTAAATTTTTTAATAGAAAAAATCAACCGCCAAGAATTTTTTCCTTCTTTAGAAGAAGAAATAAATTTAAGTGCTTATATAATAAAACACAAAGAAGAAATATATTCAAATGAGTTATTTTATTTAGAAGAATGCCATCAATCAATTTTAAATTGGATTTGGTATAAAAAAGAAAATCTCACTCCTCAAAATATTGATTTTAATCAATTAATTGATTTATTATTCAATGTAATTATTATTTTTGAATATTTTCCTATACAATTAGAAATTTTAAATAATTGTCATTTAATTAAAAAATTAAAAGACATTAAAAATTGTATTAAAGATTATAATATTCCTTTAACATTTAGAATTGAAAATTTGATTAATTATTGGGAAAAACAATCAAATAATTTAAAAAATAAATCATTATTAAAAAAAAAAAGAGGAAGAGAAATTGAATTTGATTTATCTGATAATGAGACAGTTTCATCTTTAATTAATGATAATGAATTTGAATTTTTTGATACTTCTTATTCTATTAATAATAAGAAAAAATATAAAAGAGTTTCTTGGAAAGAACCTTTTATTGAAGAATAGATATTTATATTGAACTGGAACTTGAAAAATGTAATTTCTATTTTAATTTTAGGACTTTTTTTTTTTTTCAAAAAAATTTTTTTCTCGATTCTCTTTTGCCATTCTGATTTAAATATTTATAAATATATGTGTTATTAATTATAAAACTTATAATACATTAATTCATCTTTACTATAAGATTTTTATTATTGTGAATTAAGGAAATAAAATTAATATTAATTTTATAAAATAAAGATTAAGAAGTTAGAAAAAATAATTAATTATTTTTAATGAAATAAAAAAAAACAAAATTAATAAAAAAAATTTTATATCAAATAATTATTTTTGATTTGAATGAAATTTTCTCTTTTGATATATTATTTTTTGATAAAAACAATTCTATTAATTGAAAATAACAATACATTAAATGATGGACTTTATGAAATATTTTCTAAAATAGTAAAAGAAATGAATTTATTAGATGTTAATCTGACACAAAATTGTTTATTTAACAAATCATATTATCCTGATCTAAATCAAAATTATTTGAATTATAAAAAACTACTTTTAGATTCTTCAAAAAGTTTAAATGATATATCAACATTTGATGAATGCATGAATAATAATTATGGATTTGAAAATAATATAAGTAATTTTTCATATATTTTAATATATATTGATAACAGAAATAATAGTAAATTAAATTTAAGTTATGAAGCTACTTATTTATTTGCAATGTGTATGGTTGATGATGGAACTTGTACACAAGATGATGATTATATAAACTTTTTCTTGTTATTTTTTAACAACTATTATGATAACCCAACTTCAAAGGATAAAATATCAATTTTTTATTTGAATAAAACATCAAAAATTTTTAAATATATTTTTCTTTCGTTAAACCAAATACCTTGGTATATCATTATTATATATATATTATTTTTTTTATTTAAGGAAATGTTTTTTAAACTCTTCAAAATATGTTTTTGTTGCTGTTCAACAAAAGATGAAGAAAAGAAAAATGATATAAAAATTAAAAAAAAAGAAAAAAAAGTTAATTGGCAAAAAATTATTATAAATACTTTTTCATTCTCCAAAAATTTTGAAATGCTTTTAAGTAAAGAAATAGAAGATAATATTTATAATGATGATGGAATAATTTACATAAAAGGAATAAGAGGAATTTCAATGCTTTTATATTTATTTGGAGTATTATATTTTAATTTATATAATTCACCAATGACTCAAAAAACAAAAAAAAGTTTTACAGACAATTTAAAAAATCCCATATCATTTATTTTTTATTTTGGAATGAAATATTCTCCTAGACTTTTATTAAGTTGTAGTGGATTTAATTTATTTTATAAATTTATATGTTATTTCGATGAAGAATATGATGAAAATAAACACAATAAAGGAAAAGATAAGCCTAATCTTAACTTTTCAAATTTTATTTATTTCAAAAATCTATTTTCATTTATTCTGCATCAATTATATAAATATGTATATTTTATATTAATAACAACCTTTTTTATTTTTTCTTTTTTTACACTAAATGTATTTCTTTCTGAAGAAAATCCAATGTGGGGAATATTTTATTATTTATTTCTATATAAAATAAAGCCACTAAACTTTATTTTATTTTTTCTTGGAATAAGGCCTGTTATTTTTTCTCATGAAGTTAAAATTGATAAAATATTAAATTATTTTTGGTTAATTCAATGTGAAATGTTTTTCTTTTTAATAACTTCAATTACTCTGTATTTTATTTATAAATATCAAATTAATCTTAATCGAATTATCATAATAATATTTATTACAATTGAAATAATAAAAGTATTATTATTCTATTTTTCAAAAATTATTTATGATATTGAATTATATCCTTCTTTTATTTATTCAAATATTAATTATGGTTTAATTATTAAATCATCTATATTAAATTATCCTTATTTTTTAATTGGTGTTTTTTTTTCGGCATTAAATTATTCAATACAAAAATTACTTAATTATGATCAATGTTATAGACAACATAAATTGTTTTTATCATCAAGTGTGAAATTAATGAAAAAAATAAAAGAATTTAGAACAAAAAATCATTACATATTTAGTTTTTTATGTATAATTGTAATACTCTTATTTGGTTTTTCTCAATCAATTTTCTTTTTTATTATAATTGATATTTTAGATATAAAAAAAACAATCACACTTTTTTTTGATAATTTATTATTTAAAACTTTAATGCTTTATGATACTGAATTAGTTATCATATCTATTCATTTATTATCCCTAATTTTTTCTATTAGCGAAGAAAAATATATTATTAATTTTTTAACTCATAAATTATGGATTTTTTTCGATAAAATATATTTTAGTTATATATTATTAATTAATCCATTTATTTTATATATTCTTTATCGAGGAGAAACAAAAATTGAATTTACAATATTAAATTCTCTTTTCTATAGTTTAAGTTGTTTATTCACTTTTATAATTATTGTTATTATTTGTTATGTTTTATTTGAATTACCATTAAGAAGAATAACAAAATATATTTTTAAAATTAAAAAAAATGAAAGGAAATATAAAATATTAAATATTATAGAAAAAAAATATAATAATAATTTACAAATTAGTTTTAATGATAATATACTCTATAATGAAGAAAATAAAAATGAAGAAGAAAAAGAAGAAGAAGAAGAAGAAGATAAAATATATAATGAAAATAATATATTCCTTAATCAATAAAATCAAAATGATTTAATTTTAAAAAGTGCAATATATATATAAAATATATTTTTAAAAATATTATAAATAATAATTATAAAAAATAAATAATAAAAATAAATAATGGACAAAAAAGAAAATAAATCATCTCAACCAGATGAAAAGAAAGTTTTAATAGAAACTTCATCAGATTTATATAAACTTCCTTTAGATGTAATAAAGAATACAAAACTATATAATTTTAAAGGAAATTATTTTGATGAATTATATGAAGAAGCATTAAAAATAGAAAAAGCAGGAGGATTAGAAAAGTTTTCAATATCAAATTACTTAAAAAAAGGAATTAAAATTGAAAAAATAAAATTTCAAATGACATATCAAACTCAAATGGGTCAAGAATTAGGGGTAATTGGTTCTTTTAAAGAATTAGGAGAATGGAATCAAGATAAAGCTTTAAAAATGGAATGGACAAATGGAAATGTTTGGATTAAAAAAATTGATTATATTGAAGGAAATGATTTTGAATTTAAATTTATTTTTATCGTTAATATGAGAGTTGAAAAATGGGAAGATGGAAATAATAGAAATTTTAATTTTAATGATATAAAAAATAGATTAGAAAATGAAAAAAACAATTCTGATATTATTACTATTCATTTAAATCAACAAATATATAAATTTGATTCAAATGATAATTTATTAACTATCATTGCTGAATGGAATAAAAAATAAATATTAAAGAAGATTTATTCTTTATTTAAAAAATAATTAAATTTATTTATATTTGGTTAGAAAATAATATATTTATTTAACATAAAAACATAGATTTTTATTAATATTTTTTTTTTAAGTTTTTTATTAATTTCTGATATAAGTAAATCAAGTTTTAATGTATTCATAACATAATAAAATATTTTACTATAAATCATTATTATATAATTTTATTATTTTAATAAATTTTCCATTTATTTAATTTGAGATTAAAAATATGGATAATAATAATTCACTTAATCAAAATGATAAAATAAATATTCCAGAATTAAAAAGTAAAAGAGAGTTTAAAAAAGAAGACTTTGAAATAATTTCAATTTCAGGAAAAGGTTCTTATGGTATAGTATATAAAGTAAAATTAAAAAATGATTCATCAAATAAAATATATGCAATTAAAGTAATGGAAATAAATATTATGAAAAAATTAAAAAAAATACATCATATTTATTTAGAAAATGAAATTTTATATGAATTAAATCATCCAAATATAGAAAATTTAATAGGGTCATTTAAAACAAATGAAAAAATATATTTAGTACTTGATTATTTATCAAAAGGTGATTTTTCTGATTTTTTAAAATATAATAATTTAAAAGATAAAACAATAAGATTTTATTCAGCTGAAATAGTAAATATGTTACAATATTTACAATCAAAAAATATGATTCACAGAGATTTAAAACCAGAAAATATAATGTTAGATAATAAAAATCATTTGAAATTAATAGATTTTGCAACAGTTAAAATAATAGGTAAAAAATTTGATAAAGAGAAAATGATATTTATAAATGATGATGAAAAAAATAATTTAGATAATAATAATTTAGATAATAATAATTTAGATAATGAAGATAAAGAAATTAATAAAAAAAGATCAAGTACTTTTGTAGGAACTGCAGAATATGTTTCTCCTGAAATATTATCTGATAATCCTCCTTCTTTTGGGACTGATATTTGGGCTTTAGGTTGTATTATTTATAAAATGTATTATAATAAAACACCTTTTGTTGATAAAACTGAATATTTAATTTTTAAAAATATTGAAAAAAAAGAAATTGATTTTGATGATAATATTTTAATACCTGATGATGCAAAAGATATTATAAAAAAATTATTAATTAAAGACCCTTTTTTAAGATTAGGAGGAGGAAGAAATGGAAGTGAATATGATATTAATTCATTAAAGAAACATCCTTTTTTTAATAATATCAATTTTGATAATATTATAAATGAAAATCCGCCTTTTGAAAACGAATTTAATTTTTCTTATTTAAATAATAATGATAATAATGAAAATAATAAAGAAAAAGAAAATAATGTTGAAATATTAAAAGAAGGTATTTTAGAGAAAAAATCTCCTTGGTTACATTATAATAAAAGAAAAGTAATATTATATTCTACACCAAAAATAAATTATATTGACCCAAAAACAAATGAAGTAAAAGGGACTATTGAATTAAATAAAGAATGTAAAGCTGAACATATTGATATGTCAATTTTTGTTTTAACAACTCCAAATAGAAAATTTAAATTTAAGGTTAATGATAATTCTGCTTATGTTTGGGAAAAAATAATAAATGATGCTATTAAAAATTATTCGAAAAATTAAAATTTATATTTAAATATTTTTTTAAGAAACCAATATAAATATAATGAAATTTTTATTATTTATTATGTGTAAAAATTCAGTTTTTTTCATTTTTCTCTTTTCTCTAAATTTAAATATTTCTTATTCTTTTATTTTATATAAAAAAAAATAATCTTTATAATTTATTTTTCAAATAATATAATACAAATATTTCAAATTATTAAAATGAAAATGCTAATTTTTTTAAGTTTATTATTATATATTAATTCATCAATTCCTAATGAAATATTAAGACAAGAATGTAAATTAACAATGCCAACAGAATCATCTGATTGTAATTCAATAACAGATGTTCAAATAGATAAAAATTACAAATGTTGTTATATATCTTTTTATTTTCATAATGAAAAAGTAAAATATTGTAACTATTTAGAATATAAAATGAGAGATTTATTAAGAGCAGAAAAAGAAAATTTAGAAGATTTATATAATGGAAAATCAGTTGATATTGATTGTTTAGGAAATTTTTTATATAATAGAATAAAATATTTTATATTATTATTTATTTTTTATATATTATAATTAAAAGAATTTTTAAATTAATTTCAATTTTTTAATTTATAATAATTTTTATTATTATGAGGATCCATTAAATTTTCAATTGCCAAATAATTAGTATAATTTGGAATAATTAATTCTATATTATCATTATTTGTAATAAAAGCAATTGGAATATTATCTTTATTAATTAAATTATTATACTCTCCCTTTTTTTTTTCTTTAATAATTTTTTTTGCAGGTAAAGTTAAAAATAATCCTTTAATATCTTTTAAATAAAATTTACTTTCAATTCTTTTCAAAGATTCATCATAATAAAAATTAATAGTATCATCTTCTAAATTTAATAAAAGAATTCTTTCTTTATAACCAAAATCTAAAGGATTATCAAAATTAAAAGGATTAAATTCTTTTGATTGTTTTACTTTATCCCCATATTTTTGAAATATTTCTATTCCTTCTAATAAAGGTAACATAATTTCACTATAAAGTAAAAATTGTTCTTCTTCATCTTTTTCATTATTATTTACTGATATTGTTTTTGCATTAAATAATTCTCCTTTTTTTTTTATATCTGATGTTAAATTAATTAATTGTTCATATTCATCATTTTTTTTATTTTCTTTATTTAATATGTTATTTTCTTCATCTTTTGAATTTTTTATATTCATTTGTATATTTATTAATTGTTTTTTTAAGTTTATATTTTTTTCTCTTAGTTCTAATCTTTTTGTATTTAACTCTGTTTGATTTTTTTCTTGATTATTATCATTTTTTAACTTATTCTTTTCTAAATTATCCAATTTTAATTTAATAGATTTTATTTTATCAAAATAATAATTCATATTTTCTAAATTATATAATCTTTTTTTTTCATTTATAAAATGCTCTTCTTTTTTCATTAAAATATGATTTATTTTATCATTTAATTCTTTTGAAGATTTTTCTATTAAATTTTGATTTTTTATTTTTTCTTCTTTTTTTTCATTTAATTCATTTAATTCTTCATTAAGATCTTGATATTGAGGTGAAATATTTTCATATTCCTCTTTAATAATTTTATTTTTTGCTTGATAATTATTTATAAAATTTAAACATTTATTTATTGATTCTCTTATTTTCATATGTTCCATCACTTTATCTTGATATAATTCTTCTTTTTTTTCTTTATTTACTTTATTTACCATTTTTGTTCCATAAAATTTTTTATTTGATTAATGTTTCTTCATTTTCTTTTATAAATTCATTATATTCTTCTTTACTTAATTTTTCAAATGTATTTTTTAAATTCTGATTTCTTAATGCAAGATTTGAATTTGTGTTTTTTATTTTTTCAAAATTTATTTTTCTTTCATTCGTTAAGCTTTTAATTTGAGTTTTTAATGTATTTAATTCATTATTTATTTTATTTAAATCATTTTTTAAATTTTCTATTTCATCATTATTTCTATTTAAAGACTGATTAATATTTTTAATATTTTTTGCTTTATTATTTATTTCTTTTATATACATTCCAATTAAATTTCCATAATTTTTTCTATAATCATCATTTGATTCTTTATAATTATTATTATTTTCAATTAATATTGACTTACAATATTGATTAAATATTTCATTTTTATTTTCTTCTGTAATATTTTTTAATAAATTAACTGTATTTGTATATAAAGTATATATTTTCATAAATTTTTCATTATCTATTTTTAAGTTATCTTCAATTTCTTTTATTTTTTCTATTATTTGAATATATTCTTTACTTTCATTTTCTGATTTCATTTCTAATTGTTTTTTCTTTATATTTAAGGATTTAAGTTTTTTTTCATTTTCTTTTTTTTCTTTTAAATATTGATTATTATATATATCATTTATTTCTTGAGTCCAAAATTCACTTAATCTATTTATAAAAGATATTCCTTCATTTTCAATATTTAGTTCAGTATTATATTTATTAATTATTTCTCTTAAATTATCCCATAAAAATTTATCATTAATTTCTTTTCTAATATATTCACTTAATCTTTTAACCATATCACTATTAAATAAATTATTTAATTCTTCTTCATCTTTATTTTTTTCTTTTTCAATTTCATTTAATTTTTCTTCTAAATTATTTTTTATTTTATTATACTCATCAATTTTATTTTTTTTTTTCTTTAATTATTTTGTTTATTTGTTTATTCTTTTGATTTAATTGAATTATACTATTTTGAAATTGAATATTTTCTCTTAAATAATTGAATTCATCTGGATATTTATTTTCTAATTCATGTAATTCTTTTAATATATTTTCTGCTTCTTCTTTTAAATTTTCAGAATTTTTAACATTACTTTTATATGACTTTTTCATTTTATAAATTTTTTGAGTTAAATCAGAAATATTTTTTTCTATTGTACTTATATCAATATTTATTTCTATTTTTTTCCTTTCTAATTCTTCTAATATTTTTGTATATTTACTTATTTCTTTTTTAAAATTTTCTAAATTTAATTTTTGAATGTTATATATTTTATTTTCTTTTTCATTTAATGTTTTTAATATTGAATCTAATTCTTTTTCAAGTTTAACTTTTGTTTCTGTTATTTTAAATGATTGTTTTTCATATTTATTTTGTGATTCTTGTTTTAACCTTTCTGTTAAATGAATTTGTCTATTTAAATCATTAATTTGTTTAGTAATATATTTAATTTCTTTAGTTTTTGTTGGTTTTTTTCTATAAGAAATATTTTTCATTTATATTAATTTATTTTTTCAATCATTGTAAAATATTATTTTTATAATTTGTCAAGAATAATTATATATAAATATAAAAATTTTTTTTTTATTTTAAATGAATACAAATAATGAAAAACAGAGAGAAATTATAAATATGATAATTACTGCAAGTGTAAATGTAAATTCAGAAGAACATAATAAAATATTATTTAAATTATTAGAACTTGAACAAAACCAAATTGCATATACAGAAAAAATAATAGATATATTATGTAATTTCGAAATATTTTTTAAAGAATTAAATAGTAATCAAAGAATTCAAATATTAATATATATTAAAAATTTTTTAATTAAAATACAAGAAAGAAGTGAATTAAAAAATATTCCTAATATATTTGTCAATATATCTAAAATATTTATCATTTATTTAAAAGAGAATATTAGTGAATTAGAAGAAAAAATATTTTGTGAAATTAATGATAGTTTATTTACTATTTTATCAAATTTTGACAAAATAAAAGATTATTTAAATGATATTTATAAAAATATAATTGCAAAAATTTTTGATAATGGAAAAATAATTCAAAAAAAAGTACTTCTTAAATTGATAAATTTATATACATCATTTAATAAAATTTATATAATATATTTTCATGAACAAAAAGATTTAAATTTTATTTTTGATTATTATAACTTTTTATTTGGGCAATGTGAAATTATTTCTTTTAATGGTAATGAAAGAATAACAACTGAAAATATTAAAAATAGTGCAACTTTATTTAATAAATTAATTATTTCATTTTCAAAAACTTCAGTAATTACATTAGATAATTTTTTAAAGAACCAAATGTTCCCAAATCTTATTTCAAAAGAAAAAAAAAAAGATGAATTTTTAAATTTTTTTTTACAAAATGATTCTTTTTTAGATTTTATTAATCATGGCTTTATGTTATTTTCATCTTTTGAAAATTATTCAAATACAAATAACCAATTTTTTATTTTATCAAATATTAAAAATGAATTTAATTTTATTATTTCAAAAGGTAAAGGAATTTTATTAGAATTATTGACTATTATTTGTCAAAAAATAAGTAAATATAACTATTCTCAATATTTCCAAAAATATAATTTATTTATAAAAGATATAACTGAAAATTTAATTATTCATTTAATAAATTTTTATAAAACAAATGAATATCCAAGAGAAAAAATTGATAATACAAATGAAGAAATAAATCAATTAACTTTAATAGTAAAATCATTAGTTTATTTAGAAATAATAGTAGTTTATCCAGAATCAAATAATATAATAAGAAAATATCAAATGGATATTTTTCAATATATAATAATACCAAATTTATTAATAACACCTTTAGAAAAATCATCTTTTGAATTAGATAGTAATTTATATTGTAAAACATTATTTGATATGTGTAAAATTTGTGAAAATTCTTTACCTAAAAATAAAGCATTAAGATTATTAATGAATATGAGTGAAAATATTGAAGGATTTTTAAATTTTATAGTTTATTTATATTTAAAAATTATGTTAAAGTTAACTGGAATTAAAGATGATACATTAATAAATGATAATAATGAAATTTTTATATTTTTAGTTAGTAAAATTAATGAAATTGATTTAACTGAACAATGTTTACAAGTTTTAACTTCTGTTTCTTTTTTATTTTGTGAAAGAGAAAAAATATATGAATTTTTTTCTGAAAAAATTGATTTAATTAATCATTTATTAATTAAAATTTCTAATAATTATCTTAAAACTAAATTATGCATGTTTTATTCATATGTTTTAGAAGACTTATTTCATGATGAACATGAAATTTTATCAAAATCATTTAATGATTCATTAATATTTTTATTTAATTGTATTTTAAATAATGAAAAATGTTTATCTTTATTTCAAGTAGCCTTAAATTCTATTAATAGTATAATATTTGATAAATATTTAAAAAAATTTTGTGTTGATGAAGTTACAATTTATGCAAATAAAGTTATAAATTATATTCAAGTTAATAAAATGGAATGTTTTGAAAATGATTTTAATACTTTTGTTAAAGGGATTATAAATTTTTATATGATTGATTTAGAACAAGATGCAATTAAATTATTTGATTTTTTTTGGGATTCTTTTTATAATTCAATTAAATATATGTTAGAAAATAAAAATGAAATGAGAACTATCTTAGGTGAAAAAGTTAATGATAGTCAAGATTTTCCTTTTAAAATTAATTTAATAGAAACAATTATAAATTTAATTAAAAATAAAAATGGTAATATAAAAAATACAATTTATTCAAAAGTAATTCTATTAATTAATGAATTAGATAATTTATTTAATTGGGATTATGAAGGAAATATTTTAGATATTTTAAATTTAATTTTAGAAGATACAAAGTATTTAACTGAAAATTATATTTCAAATATAAATAAATATTTTAGAAAATTTACAAATGGAATTGATGGACATTTTACTTATAAATTTGAAGAATATCATATTTATTTTATATTTACTTATTTAAAATGTTTTAATGAACAAATCATAATTAATAATAATATTCAATCAAATTTATTTGAAATGATTTATTTAAGGATTCAAAATATTCCAAGAAAAACTCAATTAAATAAAATAATTGCTGAACATATTATTTATGCAAATTTACTTAATGTTTCAATAATGTTTTTTTGGAATTTATTTTCTACTCAAGATATTAAAATAATTTTAGATATGATAATTAAAAGAATGGAAACTATACCAAATGCAAATTTAGATTTAAATATTAGATTATCACTGTCAATTTTTCTATTATTTCTAAAAATTGAAAAATATGACTATATTCAAAATATAAATTTATATAATCTAATTGTAAAAATAATTAATTTTTTTCCTATAAATAGTTTATGTTCAACAGAACAACAAATAATTGCAATATTTTGTTCATTAATGGTAAGATTTATTTTGATACAAGGAAATAATTTTAATAATAATAAAATAGATGAAATATTATATCATTTAATCAATTTAAATTTAACTCAATTAAAATTAATAAAAAAAAAATTAGCAACAGAATTAGCTTTAAATTCAGAATATGAAAATAATGATTGTAAAAATGAAGAAGATGAAGAGAAAATAATAAGTCGACAAAAAGAATTTACATTTTCAAAAAGAAAAGAACATAAAACAAGTTTAAAAATTGATATTAAAGTTGATAAAAATATAGATGAAGATGATTATTTTGTAGATATAAAAGATGAAAATGATGATTCAGAAAGTAGTTTAAATACAGGAGGAAGTAATAATAGTTCTAAAGAAAATTATTTAATGGATAATTGTAATGATGATAAAGATGATGAATTTATTAAAATTAAAAAAGGTCAATTTAATTTTAATAAATATTATAAATCATTTGCAAATGAATCACTTAAAGAATATTTAAAAAATATTAATGAATTTCAAATGTTTAATATTATGTTAAAAGATATTGAATTATCTAATAAAGATTTGTATATTTTAATTTTGAAAAAATTTGATAATGAAAGTATTAATTTAATTCAAACTTTTAGAGAATATAAAAAAATTGTTTTTACTAATAATGGGAAAAATAACTATTTATATAGAAAAATTATTAAATTAAAAAAATAAAATTATAAATAAAAGATTCATATAATTAATTTTCTAATTAAATAAATTTAGAAATAAAGTGTTTAAAAATAAAATGGTTTATCTTTTATTTTTTATTTCTTTTTTTTTAAAAATAAAATCTGAATTACAAAAATGTAATAATAATTCAATACAATATACAATAACAAAATGTAATGAAAACTTAAAAAGAGGAATTTATTTTTCAAATCCTGAACAATGTAATATATATTCAGAATCATTGCCATATTCAAAAGATAATATAGAATGTAAACAATGTGAAAATGGATATTATTTAATATATGATTTCTCATCTAAAAATTTAAAATGTGAAATTTGTCCAAAAAACACTTTTTCAATTAAAGGAAATTTTAGAATTAATGGTGATTATCTAGAATGGAATAAAAATTCTATTGAAACATTTAAAAGTGAATGTTTCATATCAAATTTAAATAATGATAATTATTACTGTATTGGTTTTTATAGTGAAACTGGTAAAAAATTAATAAGTGGAAATCCTTATATTCCAAATTATGATAATATAACTTATACAGTTCAATTAAGTAAAACTTTTCATTTAATTGAAAATGGTCAATTAAAATTTAAATATAAAAAAGATACAATAAAAGAAAAAGAAAATATAAAAAATGGAATTTTTAAATTTTTTATTAATTACTTAATTTATTTTATTGATAATGAAATATCAAGTATAAAAAGTGATTATAAAAATATAGTAATTGATTTAAAACCAGGATATTATACTTTTCTTTGGCAATATACAAAGCAAATGAAAAATGAATTATATGAAAAAATGAAAATAGTATTTAAAAGTATAGAAATTACTGGAATTCAAAATGCAGCAATAGAATGTATTTCATGTAAAAATGGTTTTTCAAAGGAAGGAAGTGATCATTGTGAAATTTGTGCTAATGGAAATTATTTTGATAATATTACATCAACTTGTAAAAATTGTCCTATTAATACAATTAGTTATGGTGGAATTGGTATTAAATCTTGTATTTCTTTACCAAATTGTACTGAAGATGATTATGTTTTAATTACTAGTGATTTATGTGTTAATAATAAACAAAAAGTTTATTATAAGTTAATTAATGATAGATGTAATGAAATAAAGAAAAAAGATGATATTTTTATTAATTGTATAAAATGTGAAAGTGGTTTTTATAAAAAGATAGTTGAAAATAATAATTATAAATGTGATTATTGTCCTCCTTATACTTATTCAAATAATGAAAATATGGAAAATTGTTCATTTTGTGAAGGAATTCTTAAAAAAAAAATTGTATTTAATTATATAGAAAATAATTTATTTAATGAAAAAATAGAAATAATAGAAGAAGAAGGAGAAATAATAATAGAAATTGATAATTCAAAAACACAAACTTTTAATTCTTTAACAATAATAATTGATAATAATAATATATCAAAAGAACCAATAAATAATATAATACAAATAAAATTAGAAAAAGGAATTCATAATATATATATAAATTCAATAAATACTTTAATTAAAAAAATTACTATTTTAAATACAAAAGAAGGAGGAGGATATAAATGTGAAGAATGTCCAGATAATATAAAAGTTAAAAATGAAAATGGATATACTTGTTTAATTTGTAGTCCAGGTTATTATTTAAATTCAGAACAAAAGTGTATTAAATGTGATGAAGGTTATATTAAAATGAATAGTGGTAATCATGAAAAATGTATTAAATGTCCTTCTTTTACTTATTCTAATTATGAAAGAAAACAATGTATTATTTATGATGTTTTAAATCAGAAAAATATTATGAGAAGTTTTGTTATTGAACAGTTTGAAAAATCTAATGAAAAATTATGCAAAATGCAAACTTGTATTGATTCTTTTTTACCTGTTAAAGATAAAAATAAAAAAGATTTATATTATATTTCTTTTAAAAAACCAAAAATTTTTTTTTATCAAAATTCTAAATATTCATTTAATGATTCTAAAAAACAAAATCAACCAGGATATATTTTTTTATTAAAAGATAATAAAGAAAATGGGAAAATATTTAATATTGGAAATCAAATTGATAATATCAAAATTTTAGATGAAAATAATAATAAAGGAATTATTATTAAATATATTGGAAGTGATATGTGTCCTGAAATTAATGGAAGTAAAATTGAAACTTATTTATTTCTTAAATGTAAAAAAAATGAAATTGAAAATAACATTTTTTCATTTCAAAATCCAGTTTTTGTAAATTATAACAAATGTTCTTATTATTTTGAATGGGAAAATTATTTAGCTTGTCCTATTTGTTTATCAAATGAAATAAAAAAAATAACATCATTTTGTAGAAGTTCAAAAAGAGAAATTTTCGTATCAGAAAATAAACAATGTATAATTCAAAATCCTGAACAAATGTTAGGAAAAGATATTGAATATAATTCAAATGATAATATTATAAATCAAAATGATATTGAATTAATAAAAATATATAAATTAAATGTTAATTCTAATAGAACTTATCCAAATAATAAAATAAAATATATTTATGAAAAAAAATATATTAATTCATGTTCAATGATTAGTAATTATGATACTTTTTCTTTATTTTATATTATTATTGGCATAATAGTTTATATTATATTATTATTAATAATTTATATTGTTTATAATAAATCTATTAAATTAAAGACAAATTTTTTAGGAAAAACACAAGTTGTAAAAGTTCATGAAAGAGAAAAAAAATAAATAATAAATTCCAATATATTATTATATTAATATTTTAATAATTAACATAAAAAAAATTATATTTAAATTGTTTTTTTAACTAATTAAATCATATTAAAAAAAAAATTTAATAAAAATCTTTATATTATTATAATTCAACATCACTTTCTGAATTTTTTTCTTTTATATTTTCATTCTCATCTTCTTCTTCTTCTTCTTCATTTTTTTCATCTTCTTCTTCAATTTCATCATCATAATCATCTTCATCATCAAAATGTTCATTTTCATCTTTTTTTTTAACATTATCCAATTCCCAAATAGCTTTATTTTCTTTCATAATAAATAAAATTTTTCTTGAATTATCACTTAAATCATTTTCAAATTGATTACATTCATTTAAACATAAATTTAAATTATTAATAGCTTCATTTTTATCATTTTTTTCTTCAAATAATAAAACTGCATAATTTAAATAAATAGATAATTTAACAGGATCTTTAAAAGAAACATTATTTAAAATTTCTATTCCTTTAAGATAACATTCTTCACTTTTTTTAATATATTTTTTTTTATCATTTGGTCTTAAATAAATAGAAATTGAATATCTATTAAAATCACCATTTAATTTTTCATAATAAGCTTTATCAATTTCATTATTTGTTCCATTAATTAATTTATTCAATAAATTATTAAAATCCATTAATTTATTTTTTATTTCTGTATTATAATTTGCTATTATTGCTCTTAATTCACTTAAAAAATATGATATTAATTCTTTATCTTTTTCTGGATCTAATCTAAATTCGTTATCTATATTTTTTATATTTTTATCATCTTGTTTTTTTTTATCTTCATTTTGTTTTTGAATTATTGAACTTCTTCTAAAATTTGAATATGATGAACCTAAATTTACTTTATCTTCATTTTCTTCATTTTTTTGTTGTTTATTTTCTTCTTTTTTTTTATTTTTCTTTTTAGAAAATTTTTTTAATGCCTTTAATTCTTCATTTAACATCATTACTTGTTTTTTTAGAGTATAAAATATTTTTTTAAAATTTGTTGGTAATAATATTTGCATTTCTTTATCTAATTTTTCATCTTTATTAATTAAAGTTTCTAAATAAATTTGACATTCTCTATTCATATTTGCATGATAAGTAACTTGACATAAATGTTTTAAACTTTCAGAATGAATTCCTTCATAATTTTCAATCATTTATTAAAAAATATTATATTTAAAAATAAATTTTAAATTAATTTTAATAAAATAAAATATATAACAATTTTATATATCATTATAAATTTTTTTTTTCATATATTGAGAACTAATTTCCATATTAATATTTTGATTAATTTCATTAATAATTTCATTTTTTTTATCAATATTATCTTTCATAACTTCAACTTCAAAAATAGCATAAACTGGTCTATGATCAGAAACATTAAATTTATCATCCATTATACTTTTATATTCTAAACAAACAATATTAGTATTTTTATCATTTTTTTTAAATAATATTCTATCACACCAAGAAGGATTTCTCTTTTTTCCACTTTTTTTTCCTATATTATCTTTATTATCATTTAATGTATAATCATATTCATTTGAACCTATACAATATTTATAAGTTGGTTTAAAAGTTATTTCCTTTTCATCTAATATATCAAGATTCATTGATGCTTGTCTTGATTTATTTAATTGATCAAAATCTAATAAAGTTTTCCAAATATTTTGATTTTTACTTCCTATTATTTCTTGGAAATTTTCATATTCAGTATCAATTCTAAAATTTAAATCTCCAAAAATAAAAAATATATCACTATTTCTAAATAATGAATTATTATTTATTATATTATTTGTATTATTATTTGAAATATTATCACTATTTAAAATTTCAAAATTATCTATTAAATTAGAATTAATTGAATTACTAGAATTTTTTTTTTCTAAATTATTAACTTTAAAATCTAAAATTTCAATTAATTCATGAATTCTATTTTGATTTTTAGAAGCACCAGCACATAAATGAGAACAAGAAACAGAAATAGTACTATTATAGTAACTAAAACTAAATATACAACTTCCTTTATTACTTGCAGTTCCACCTAAACCAGTTTTAATATATTCATAAACTAAAGAAGTATCTTTAATATAATCAATATCAGAATTTTTAATATATACATAAAAAGCAATTCCACCTAAATTCATTTTTGCCTTTCTTATATAATTAATTTCATTATATGAATTTATAATTTTCAAAATTCTACTATCCCATATTTCAATAATTAATTTATTATTATCATTTGAAATAACATTTATTGAATTTAAAGAAACAATTTCTTGAAATCCAATAAAATAAATATTAGGCATTTGTGATAAAGGAAGTAATAATAATTTTTCTAATGATATTAAATTATCATTTGCTGCTCCAACATTCCATGTTGCAATATATATTTTTATTTTTGATTTTTTTGCATATAAAGATTGTATATTTTTTAATTGATAATTAAAAGTAAGTTGTCTAATTGGAGGATTAAATATTATATTTAAATATCTTTGATATTTTCTAATTTTAATTTCTTCATTTTCTGTTATTTTATATTGACTATTTAAATAAAATTTATTTTGTTTCCATAATGTATTAAATTGTTCTGTATATTCATTTCCATTTCCATTAAAATTATTATTCCATATTAATTTTTCTTCAACATTTTCATTTGAATAAGCTTTTCCTAATACATTAATTTTATCTCCAAAAAATAAATCAAGTTGTAATTCATAATCTATTTTATTTACTTTTTTTATTATATTTTGTATTATTGTAAATGAAAGTATCATTGAAAATGTGTTTATTGTGTCAAAATCAATTCCTATAAAATTAAATATTCCTATTTGTTTTTTTATAATTCTATTTTTCTCTTTTTCTATTTCTTTTTCATAATTTATTTCTGATGAACTTTGATTAATATTTTCTGTAAAACTAAATAATTGTATTAAATTTGAAATTTTATTTAAAAAATCTTTAAAATTCTCATCTGTTGATACATTATAATATTTAAATTTATTTTCATATGCATCTTTATTTGATATAAGTAAATTAATAAAATTATCTTTTAATTCATTTTTTTCATTATTTTTATTATTATTAACAAAAATAAATGAAATTAATTTATATTCATCAAATTTTTCTTTCATATATTCCCTAAAAGCTTTTTTAACTTTATTAGGTTTTTGTTCTTTTTCACTTAAAAAGTAAACTGGAATAGAACTACTTAATATGATATAAGAAAAAATATGATTATAATTATATATAAAAATACATTCAGTTTCAATTTGATTAGCAACATTTCCATATTTTCCTAATCCTCTATATAAATTTTCAATTCCATAACACCAAATATTTCTTCTTGATATTAATAAATAATTAACATTAATATCATTATTAATATCATATGAAAAACTATCAATATAACCATAAATACAAACTGATATAAAATTATTTAAAAAAAATTTTTTTTCATTTCCTTCTATTGATAATTTTTTATGATAAATTAGGAATTGTTTAATAAATTTAGAATTTGCTAAAAAATTTCTGTTTGATTCAATTATATAATCATATAATTCAGTTCTTAATTCTTTTTTAATTAAATATTGACAACTTTGATTATTTGTTAAATCATATTGATTTGAAAAATAAAAACCATTTGTTATTATATCTTTTATTTTATTTATTATTTCTTCTTCTATTGACTTTAATTCTTTTTTTGTTTTATCTAATATTATATAATTTATGTTTGTTACCTTGTATATTTCATAATCATTATAACAATTTATTTTATTAGATTCAGATATATACAATAAAAAATTAGTATTTTCTATTTTAATTATTCCTATTATTCCATCACACTCTACTATTTTATTATTTAATTCAAAATTATTTTGATAATGTAACATATCTAAATTTTTGAAATAGATATCTAATAATTCTTTTTTAATATTATTTCTTATAATTATCTTCTCATTGTATTTATAAATAGAAAAATATTTTATTTCCATATTTTCAATTTATTATATTATTTTAAAATATATAAAATTATTTTACTTATTTTTAAATGTAAGAATTTAATAAAAAATAAAAATAATATTTATAAATATTTTAAAAGTTCAATCTTAATTGATTAAAATTGAAATAAAAAATACATTATCATTTTACATTATAAATAAAATTTACTTTTTGTACATTAAAAAAAAAGATTGTTACATTTTATTTACATTTAAAAAAATATTTCTTGATAATTTTAAGTATTTTTATACCATTTTGGTATTAATTGATTTTCAATAACTTTATTAATATCATTTTCATATTCTTCATTTGAAAAATCAAAAATAATTTTTAAAATTTCTTCTTCTAAATAACCTTCTTTTCTTAAATCATCAAAAAAAGGATGACACAAACAATCTAAAGGAGATAATCTTTTTTCAGGATCATATATTAATAATTTACTAATCAAATCAAAAAAATTATTTTCTAAAAAATGAATATAATTTTTAAAAACTTCTTTTAAAGTAAAACATTTAATCAAAGGAAATTTATATTTATTATAATTAGGATTAAATTTCTTTATATCATTTTTAGAAGGAGTCCCTAAAACTTTAATAATTTCAAATAATTGATCAGTAGAATTTTCACCTTTAAATAAAGGACTTCCTAAAACAATTTCACAAATAACACAACAAACACTCCAAACATCAATTTTATTACTATATTCACTATGATCAAATATTAATTCAGGTGCTCTATAAAATCTACTACAAACACACGATACATTTGTTTCTCCTTTTTTTAATTTTTTAGCAGAACCAAAATCACATAATTTAATTAATTTTTTTTTTGAATCTATTAAAATATTTTGTGGTTTAATATCTCTGTGACATATTCCTAAACAATTTAAATAATTTAATGCATGAAATAATTGATATGAATATAATTTTAAATCTAATAAAGATAAATTTTGAGATTGATATGAATTTGAATAAATAAAATGACTTAAATTCTCTGGAAAAAAATCTGTGACTACATTTAAATATTTATTTTTTGAATTATTATCTTTATTAGTATAAAAATAATTTCTTAATTTAATTACATTTATGTTATTTAATTCTAATAAAATTGATAATTCTCTATTTTTAAATCTTAAATCTTGATAAACTGTTTTTATTGCTACTATTTCATTTGTTTGATCACATTTTGCTTTATAAACTAAACCAAATGTACCATTTCCTATTAAAATATAATCACTATATGTCATTTCTGCTTTCTGATTTGAAACTTTTGTTGATTGATGATTTGTTGTTGTTAAACTACTTTGTGCTTTATTTGATAAATTATTATAATTTAAATCAAGCATTTTATTTTTTTATTTTTAAAAAAGGAAATATTTAATAATGATAATTTAAATGAAAAAAAAATTAAAAGTATTTTAAAAAATAATCATTTATTTATTTCTTAATGTCAACACAAACTTCTCCATCAATAACTCAAGAAGAAATAAATGAAATCCTAATAAAATATTTTCCTTTAGATGAATATGATAATTCTTTAATAAATTATATTTCAAATACAATATTAACAGATATGCCAGAAAATGAAACAGATTTAAAGCTTTTAATAGGAGATTACTTAAGTGATGGAAATAAATATTTAGATTCATCAATAAAAGAAATATTAAAAGAAATAAATAAATCATTACATAAAAATGGAATTAAAGGAGAAAGAAAAGCAATAATTGCAGAAAAATTAGAAGATCCAACAAGATTATGTGATATTCAAGTAGGTTCAAATAATACAATAACATCATTAAATTTTGATCCACAAACACTTACTTTTGATGTAGAAAAATTATATGCTAAAGGAATGATACAAGGTAATATTAATAGAACTGAATTTATTGTTGATCCTTCAAAAAAAAAAGAAATGGAAGCTTATTTAAAAGAAATGAGAAGACAAAAAGAATTAAGTGAAGATTATAATATTCATCATATTAAAGATGAAAGTCATAAAGTTGATATTAATATTCCATCTTTTACTATTCATATTGGAGGTAAAACTTTATTAAATGATGCTGAACTTAAAATTTGTTTTGGGAGAAGATATGTTTTAATTGGTAGAAATGGAATTGGAAAAACTACTTTATTAAATCATATTGTTAGAAAAGAAATTGATGGTATTCCTAAACAATTACAAATTGTTCATGTTGAACAAGAAGCAATTATGAGTGAAAATAGATTAATGGATGAAATATTATTATGTGATAGAGAAAGGACTAAATTAATTCAAGAAAGTAATAAAATAAATGAAATGATTAATAAAGAAAAAAATGAAGAACAATTAAAAAAATTATCTGATCAATTAATTGAAATTAATAATCGTTTAGAAGAAATTGATGCATTTTCTGCTGAAAATAAAGCAAAATTTATTTTATTAGGTTTAGGTTTTCATGAAAGTGATTTTACAAAAAAAATAAAAAATTTTTCTGGAGGATGGAGAATGAGAATATCATTAGCAAAAGCATTATTTGTAATGCCAGATTTATTATTATTAGATGAACCTACAAATCATTTAGATATGAATGCTGTAATGTGGTTAGAAGATTATTTATTAAATTGGCCTTATACTTTAGTTATTGTATCACATGCTAAAGATTTTATTGATAGTATTGCAACTGATATTATTCATTTACAAAATCAAAAATTAACATATTATAAAGGAAATTATACTGATTTTGATAATACAAGAACAAAAGAAATAAAATTAAATAAAAGATTACATGATGCTCAAACAAAAAAAATAGAACATATGCAAGAATTTATAAATAAATTTCGTTATAAAGCAAAAAGAGCAAATTTAGTACAAAGTAGAATAAAACAAATGAATAAAATGGAATTAGTAGATGAAATATTAGAAGATCCAATGTGTATATTTGTATTCCCTGATCCAGAAAGAATATCACCACCAATTCTTCGTTTAGATAATGCAGATTTAGGTTATAATGGTACAATAATAATAGAAAAAATAAATTTATCAGTAGAAATGACATCTAGAATAGCATTAGTAGGTGCAAATGGATGTGGAAAAACAACATTATTAAAAGGATTAAATGGTGATATTATACCAATGAGTGGTTTATGTTTTCGTCATTCAAAATTACGTTTAAGTGTCTTTGCTCAACATCATGTTGATCAATTAGATCTTGAATTAAGTCCTTTAGAACAATTACAGAAATTTTATCCTGATTGTGATATTAATGTTATTAGAAGTCATTTAAGCTCTTTTGGTATTAGTGGAAATGTTGCTTTAAGACCTAATTATTTATTAAGTGGAGGACAAAAAAGTAGAGTTGCACTTGCTTTAATTGTTATGAATAATCCACAAGTTATTTTAATGGATGAACCTACTAATCATTTAGATTTAGATGCTATTAATGCTTTGGCTATTGCTCTTAATTCTTTTGATGGTGGATTACTTATTGTTAGTCATGATCAAAATTTTGTTGAAAGAGTTTGTAATCAAATTTATATGATTGAAAATAAAAAGTGTAAACAATTTAGAGGAAATTTTAATGATTATAGAAAGTATTTAAGATTACAAAGTGAAAAAAATGGAGGGAAGATTAATTTTTAAGAAATAAATGTTTTGATATTTTTTTATTATATTTTATAATAGTAAATAATTATAATTCATTAAAATATTATTTTTAAAAATACTTAGTAAAAATAGTTTTTTAATTTAAATAATAAGTGAAATAAAAATGAAAAAGTATATATTATAATTAAAAATGTAATATTTTCTCAAAGAGTAAATTACCTTATTAATAAGAAATAATGAATAAAATTACATCATTCAAATAAATATTTTGTTTAACATCTTATTCTAAATTTAATAAAGATACAGGTTATGTTCAAGGAATGGGATTTATTGATACTTTATTTTTAATTTCTATTGATGATATTTTGATAATTCATATTTATCATATTTTGTTGATTTTGTGGCACATAATCATTATTCATATTATTTTGATATGGTTATATAGGTTAAGTTTTCATGTGTTAAAGGAATTGAAGATGCAAAAAATCAGATAGTTGAAACTTATGAAGAAGTTAAAGAGAAAATTACTATTTAAACTTTTTTTTATTATTATTAATATTAATAAACTAATTACATATTTTTATTTAAATTATTTAATTTATTTTTATTTTTGAATTTTTGAGGATTGGGCATTGGGGATTGGGGATTGGGGATTGGGGATTGGGCCCAATCCCCAATCCCCAATCCCCAATCC
>JAEEGK010007525.1_pt1 | contig 25955 bp, 20 predicted proteins | sample 8958771 | NCBI WGS metagenome assembly JAEEGK01 (sample SAMN16246547, study PRJNA631951) | gut metagenome | biome: gut microbiome; feature: rumen; material: SC-attached | host: Bos | place: Iran: Karaj | collected 2018-10
GGAAAAAAAGAAGATAATATAATTAAAGAAAAAGAAAAAAATAAAGAAAAAGAAAGAGAAAAAGAAAAAGAACAATTTTCTAATCATCAAAAAGAAAAGGAAATCGATAAAGAAGAACATTCTCATCATAAAAAAGATAAAGATAAAAATAAAGAAAAAGATAAAGAAGAACATTCTCATCATAAAAAAGATAAAGATAAAAATAAAGAAAAAGATAAAGATGAACATTCTCATCATAAAAAAGATAAAGATAAAAATAAGGAAAAAAATAAGGATGAAAATTCGAATCAAAAAAAAGAAAAAGAAATTAAAATTATCAAAACAATTGATGAATTAAAAAATAGTAAAAAACAAATAAAACTTCTTCCTTCTTCAATGCGTAATTCTGCAAATAATATTAACCCTTTAAATAATAATTATAGTAATAAAAACATTATTCAAAATCCAAATACTTTAATAAAAACTGCTAAAAAAATTGAACCATTAAAACCTAATATTTCATTAACTTCAATTAAGGATTTAGAATATAATTTTGATAATTTAATGAATTTAGGTTTAAGAGGAAATAAACAATATAAAAAATAAATTAATTATATATTTTTATTTTATATAGTTAATATTTATTTTAAATGATGAAAAATTTCTCATAGAAAATATTTAATTTAATAATATTTTTCTTTTTCATATTTTAATATTTGAAAATTTAATTTTTTAACAAAAAATTTAAAAAATATATATTATTATATATTTATATTTATTTTATTTAATAAAAAATATATTATTAATTTTTATTTATTTTAAATATTAATAATACAACATAAAAATATCTTAAATTATATTATTAATATAATAAAAAATAACTATTATAAAAAAAATGTGTAACCATATATTTAATAAAAGCTCAAAAACTGATGTTAGTTATTGTACAAATTGTGGAATTTTATCATATAAAGGTAGACCTTCTTTATCTATTGTTTCATTAGTAAAAAATACATTTCAATTTGATCCCCTTCTATTAAAATTTAAATCATCTCAATTTTCAATTGATTATTCAAATACATATTCAATGATTTATTTGTCAAATAGAATAAATGGAATTAACTTTATAAAAAATCAAACAAAATATTTTTCTTTTCCAAAGAATATAATATATAAAGCAATTAATTATTTGGATTTAATTTATTTAAATAATAATGTTCCAATTATTTTTCTTCAAAAAATTTGTTTAATATGTTTATTATTTTCAATTGAATTTAACACTTGTTGTACAAAATATTCAAATATTAATTTATCAGAATTTAAAATGTATATCAAAAAATATATTCATAATTTAAATGAAATGGAGTTATTTTGTTTAAGATGTTTAGACTATAATTTAGAAATGAATACTGCTTTTGATTATATTGATTTATTTTTTTCACTTGGTTTTATTTTTTTACCAAAAAAAGAAAATTTTGATATTTCTTTTCTTTATATTAATTGTATTAATTTTTTAGAAATTATTATTGAAGATAATAATAATTTTCATTTTTCAAATTATATAATTGCTTTATCAATTATTAAAATTATCACTAATTATTATAACTTATTTGATAATGAAATTTTCAAAAAAATATATGGGATTAATTTTAATAAAGAAAAATTTATTAATTGTGAAGAATTACTCAATTTAATATTATGTAACTTTTATTTTACTTCAAAAATTTTATTAAATGTAAATAAAAATTATGTAAATTACTTAATTTTTAAAGATTTTGAGATTCAAAAATGTAAAAAAAAAATCCTTTAGTATATGTTAATGATAGTAGGAGTATGTTTAATTTATTGATATTTTTAGAAAAAGGTAAATTTTTATTTTAAGAAATTTGTATTTTATTATATATAATGGTAAAACTTGTAAAAAAATTACTTATATAAATATCATAAAATATGAAAAAAGGTCATTGTATTTAAATTTATTTTAAAAGTTAATTTTTTTTTTCATTTTTTTTTTAAATATATTAAAAATTATAAAATAAATGAATATATAATTTTTTGACTATTTGATAATATGAATTTAAATATTATCATAATTTCAAAAATTATTAATAATAATAATAATGTAGATTTATTTTAAATAATTAGAATTTGGTTTTTTAATTTAAACATAAAAAGAATGATTTTAATCTCCTATATCATATTTTAATATAAAATATAATTTTTGAATAATTAATTATATCATTTTGATACTTTAAAATTATTGATTTTAATATATATATTGGCTTTTTTTAAAACATCAATTGTTAAATTTGTTTTTTTTATTTATAAAAAAGAAAATAATATATTTTAATTAGAAATTGATTAAATAAATTCTTATAATCATTTTTTTTACACACATATATTTTTTATTCCAATTAATTCTCTATCACTTTATTCTTTTATAAGAATTATAATTATTAATAACTAAATAGTTTATAGAATCATTTAAACAAAGAAAAAAAAAATTTTTTAAAACTAAAAATCAAAATAATTAAAATGAAATAAATTAAAATAAAAAAAAATAATAAATAATAATAATAATAACTTCAAAACAATTATAAAAATTAAATCAAAAAAAATGTCTCGTAGGACTCGTTTAATAATTCGTCAATCATTAGAAAGTGTATTAAATGGAGTAGAAGATGATGAAAACAGAGAATACACTGGTCAAAATTTATTAGAAAGATTACAAGACATGTCTCCAACATCAAGATCAAATGTTTTAAGTAGATTAAGAGAAATATTTGAAATAAGAACAAGAAGAAGATTATATGATGATTATTCAGTAGATGAAGATATGGAAAATGCAATTTATAATTCAAATGAAAATTTTAAACAATTTTCTAAAGAAAACGATATTAATTTTAGAAATTATCCATTTCCAATTAATTGGGTTGAAATTGAAAACGATGAAAATGAATATTATTATATATTATCAAAATATGGCTATTTTGGAGTTTCTATTTATACTCAATTAAATAAAATTAAAAAAGTTACTTTAAATAATTTAATTGTCTTAATTGCTGAAATGTTTTCTAGTTTTTTGAAAAAAGAAAGTGTTGAAAAATTAAAGGAATTTATTTTTTCTCTTCCTCAAACCCCAGAAATGATTTATAAAATGATTAAAAATAAGTTTATTTTAGTTAAGGAAATTCCTGTTTATTTAATTATGCTTATTATTTATGAAATTTTTTATTTTTTTCATGATAATGAACAATTTAATAATTATAATAATCAAAAATTAATTTTGAAAAGTCAATATGCTTTAATTAATATGATTAATGATGATGAATATAAAACTATTTATGATGATTCTTTTAAAGGAAAACCTATTCAAATTTTAAGTAAATTAAATTATAATATTAAGAAAGAAAGAAAAAAATATTTGCAACATATTAATAAAATGAATAATGATTTATTATTAATGAAAAATGGTTTTGATACTGAGAAATTTAGTTTATAAAATTTAGTTATTTTTTATTATTAAATTAATTTTTATATTTACTTATAATATTTCAATTGGAAAATTAAAAAAAATATCAAATAATTTTTTTCTATTCATTAATTTAAATTAAAATAATTGATTTTAAATATAAAAAATTTAAAAAAAAATAAAAATGGTAAATTTAAAATGTACTTTTATTCATTAAAATATTAAATATAATAATAATAAAAATAAATAAATGCAATGTCCTTCTCCAAAATCAAAATTAAAATCACACAAATTAATATCAAGTAATCATAAAAGTTCTACAATGGCAAAATCATCAACAATAACACAAAGTTCAAAATCAACAACAAATTCAAATAATAATTATCATAATAATAATACAAAAGGTTCTTTTATAAAGAATACAATTATTAATTCTACAAGTCTTTTTAAACCAGAACAACATAATCAACTTAAGACTTCATCCCTTTTAAGAAATAAAAAATTAAAAGATAATAAAAAACAAATAATTAAAAAAAATTTAACAATTAATAATACAAATACAAATAATATTAGTAATAGTTCAAATAATAATAAAGAAAAAGAAGATAAAAAAGAATTTACAGTTCCTATTAAAATTAAAAATTTTCATAGTGCAGTTAATAGTGGTTTGAATAATATTAGAATACCAAATAAAAATAATAATTTAATTAAAAAGAAACAGATGTTAAATCAAGAAATTAAACTTAAAAATAAAACTTCTAATACATTACTTAATAATATAAGTAATAATAAAATTAGTTATCCTAAAAGTACCTTAAATACTAATCCAAGTAGAAAAAATCAATTAAATAAAATTAAATCTACTTCTCATAATACTAAATATAAAAATGATTTAAAAAAACCTTTAATGATTACTACTACAAATTCAATTGAAAAAATGATGTTAAGACATAGAAAAATGAAATTAAATAATGTGATTACCAAAAATAATAATAATAAAAATTATAATAATAGTTTAAAAAATTCAATTTTAAATGAAGAATCACAAAAAGAAGAAATATCAAAAGGAAATCAAAGTAATAGAAATTCAAAAAAAAATAGTGTAGTTCTTAAAAATAATAATAATAATTTGAATAATCTAATTTTAAATAATAATATTTTGAATAATGATAATTATGATAATAATTATATAAATGATAATAATCAAATAGAATATGGTAAAATATTTGGATTATTAAATAATGAAATAAAAGAAATAACAGATTTATTTAAAAGAACTCAAAGTGTAGATCAGCAAAAAAATAAAGAAAAAGATATAAGATTATATGAAAACTTACCAATATATACAGAAGGAAATAATTTTGATCCCCATTTAATAGATAGTGATTTATTTGAAAGAGAATGTAATAATGAAGATGATAAATTTGAAAAAATGATTGATGTATCACAATTAGAAAATGAAGAAAATGAAAATTCTGATAATAAAAATAAATCTCAAAGTATATTATTTAGTAGTTATAATTCAGAATTATATAAAAATTTAATTAATACTAATCATAATAATTATGAAAATAATGATATTGATGATAATAATAATTTAAGTGCTTCTTCAATTAGAAATAATATAATTCAAATTGCAAAAAATAATATAAATTTTCAAGAGAATTATAAAAATAAAAATGAAAATAATAAAAGTGAAATAAATGATAAAACTGAATGTCAATTTATTGATGTAGATTTTAATAAAGAAATTGAATATGATGATAGTAACAATTTACTTAATAGAAATAATAACGATAGTAATGTTAATGAAAATATTTTAGATGGTATTGATTCTGAAAAAACTGATACTTTAATAGATGAAACAAGTAATACAAATAATGGTTCTAAAAATATTCCTATTCAAGAAATTATGCAAAAAATTAGAGGTGAATAATTTTATATATTTTTTTTTTTTTCCTTATTTATTCAAATTTTATATATTCATTTTATTATATTATATATGAATTTATTATATTGTGTATAAAGAATATTTTGAAGTTTTTTTTAATATAAAAAATATAATTTATTATAATTTAATTCTATTATTAATCATTTTAATTATGAACAGAGGATGATACCTCAAATCTTCCTTCAACTTCTTTTCCATTTTGTAAAATATTAATATAAAAAAAATGCAATTCTTCAGGAGTTTCAATATTTTTAATTGTATTAATTTCATTTTCATTACTTATATTAGAATTTATTGATTTTGTTATTTTTTTATTTATAGAACTTTGAGTAGAAGTAACTTGTGAATTAATACTATTGGCTTTATTATTTTTTTTATTATTATGAATATTATTAATAATATTAATATTAGATGGATTTTTTTGATTTACTCTTTTATATAATTGATTATAATATATTTTAATATTATTTATTGAAGAACAAGAAAAGGGATTATAAATATGTTCTGATGATACTGAAAAATTATGCTTATGATTTTTATTATTTTTATTTGCATGATTTATTGAATTTTTTATTATATTTGTCGTTGAATTATTACATGAGAAATATTCATTTTCTAATGCATTTCTTTTATTTCTTAAATTTTTTAAATTTGAAATTTTTCTTAAATAATTTTTAGAATTTGAAGGATTGATTTTAATATTTTTTTTGCTTCCATTTGCACTATTTAAATTAGATGAAAATTGTGAAAAACTTAACATTGGTGAATTAGAAGTTGACTTTTTCACATAATTATTTTTTTTATTTATATTTTGTATATTATTTATATTTTTTCTTTGAGTATTTTTTGATGTAAGTGAATAATTCTTTTGTCTTTTTGATGAATTATTTGAATATAAATCTGTTATTAAATGACTTGTTTTATAATTAAAATTAAAGTTATTTGTTAATTGAACATTTGAAATACTATTATTAGATTTTATTATTTTATTTGGTTCGGAAAATAAATTTGTCATGTTTAATCTATTTTGAGTTGTTGGAGACAGAAATGTTATATTTTTTAATTTTAAATTCCTTTTCTTTATATTTGAATTATGTGAAGACATTATATTTTTATTGTTTTATATTCATAAAACAATTAAAATATAATATAAATTTAAATATAACAATTATAATTTAAATGTGTATTTTTGAATGTTGTAGTTTTTTAATTAGTTCAATAATAAAATCTGTGTGTTTCTCAATTAAAAAAGAACATATTTTAATATTACTTCAATCAATCAATATATCTGTTATGGAAATCTATTTAAAGAACAAAAATATTCAAACTACATATTCATATTATCCAATTTTAACAACAATACTTTCATATTTATTATTAAGTATTTTATGGTTCATTTTTAATAAAATCAAATTAAAAGAAAAAAAGGTTTTAATTGAAAATTCCTATAAAGAAGATGATTCACAGCCTATTGGTGAAATTGATGTAAACAAAATATTTTTACCTGAAATTCAATTGATAAATAAAATAAAAATGGCAATCTTATTATATTTTATCTCATTATTCTCTCCATTAACTTATTATGTGTTTAAATATAAGTTTCAAGTTAAAATAAACGGAAAATATATTTGTTTTTCCTTAATTATTTTTTTATTGTATTCAAAAAAATATCTAAAAAAAAAATGCTATATAAGATATTGGTTTTCTTGTGTAATCTTTTTTATTTTTTCTATTTTATTTTCATATTTAAATAATCAATATTATGAAATTATTTATATGTTTATTTTCTTTATTTTTTATGGTTTTGAAACTGTTTTATTTCATTATTATATGAATATTAAATATGTAAATGTGAGTGTCATGAGTATATTTCAATCACTATCATTTTTAACTTTGGAAATAATTAAAATATTTTTTTTTAATATAAAAAGCTCTGAAACACTTTTGTATTTTGAATTAACAATTAATCAAGAAAATATAATTTATACAATATTGAATAGTGTTTTAATTATATTGTATTTTTTTATAAACAATTTAACAATTAATTATTTGGACCCTGGAAATAATATATTTCCCTATATAATCAAACTATTTTTTGAAATAAATTATCAATCTTTAGATGATTTTATTGTAGTTATAACTGGACTCTTCAGTCAACTTCTCTTTAATGAATTAATTATTATTGATTTTACTTTAATATGTAAAAAAGAAATAGACAATAATATTTCTCTATTAAGCAATATGAGTTTAGACAAATATGACGATGTTATATAATGATTTTTAATTTTAAATATTGAAAAATAGCGTAAATTTTTTAAATCTAAAATCATTAAATAATATTTATTGAAAAAATTTGAAATATTTTTTTAATAAACTTCAAATTTAAAAAAAAATATTATAATTACAATCTCAAGTATTTAATATATATATATAATAACAATCCATATATTTTAAAAATTTATATTTTTTTCATCCCAATATTTTTATTTTCCAAAATCTCATCAATATACTTTTCAAAAACAATTTTAGTATCCAAAGGAAGCATTTTACTAATTTTTCCATTTTCCCAAAATTGTTTTTTCATTTTACCATTTTCAATAATAATAATATAACCTTCAAGAAGAGAATTTCTCCAAAGTCCCATATAAACTTTTTTATGTGAATAAAAAACTCCAAAACCTTCTTTTTTATCTTCATAAAATTCTCCTTCATAAAATTTACCATCAGGCCAAGTAATAATTCCATGACCATGCATTTTATTATTTTTCCATTCACCTTCATATTTCCTATTATCTCTAAAATAAAAACTCCCAATTCCATTAATACTCCCTCCTTTAAATTCTCCTTCATATCCACCATTACCTTCAAAATTTAATATTCCATAACCTTCTTTACTTCCTTCAACATATTCACCAATATAATTAGAACCACTTGGCCATTTTTCAATACCAAAACCACTTTGTTTATCATTTTTCCAATAACCTTCATATGAAGCATCTTTTTTTGTTTTATAATAACCAACTCCTTGTGCTTGAAAATCACTCCAATAACCAGTGTAAATATCACCATCTTCATGTATTAATTTACCAAAACCTAAAACTTTATCTTCTGAAAATTCACCCATAAATTTAGATACATTTCTCCAACATAATATACCAAAACCATCTCTTTTTCCATTTTTCCATTCACCTTCATATGATGATTCATCTTCTAATATTTTTGGAAATTTATGTCTTATGTCATCAAATGGACCATCACGAGGATCTTTTAATGATGGATTTAAACTTATTTTTGAATTTGTTTTTTTTCCTTTTAAAAATGGATCATTTGAAAAAATTAATGATTCTTTTAAATCTGCTTTTACTGATGGTATTAAAACAAAAGAATTGTTGTTATTATTATTATTATTGTTTGAATTTTGGTTATTTGAATTATTTGTATTGTTGTTATTACTACTTGTTACTAATTTTTGATTTTCTTTTATTTCTGAATTATCTCTTCTTTGTGTTGTTGTTGATATTAAATTTGTTGTTGTGTCATCACATTTTTTTAATGCTTTTTTTTGCTTTTTTAGAAATTTTTTTATTTGGTGTTGAAGATATATTATTGTTGAGTAAAATGGTTGTTTACTCATTCTTTGGGTTAAGGTTATGTTTTTAAAATTGTCATTAGTTAATGTATCTACATTTAAATCACGTTGTTTTCTTATAATATTTTCACATGCATTTACACAATTTCCCATTAATTAATTTATTTATAAATGTTTTGAAATTGGAAAAAAAAATTATGTTTATATTGATTTTTTTTTTATTTTTGGGATGGTCTAATTATTTTTATATATTAAATTATATTTTGTACTTTTTCTGGTTTTATACTTTTTCAAATTATTATATGAGCTTTTTTATATTTTGGATATATGATGTAATTTTATATTTGTAAAATTATGTTATAATATTAAAATATAGCAATTAAATATTTGAAAATATTTATGATATATAAATTTAAAAATAAAAAAATTATTTTTATTTTATTTCAAATATTTATTTTAATTATTTAAAAGTATTTAATTACTTGAAAGATTAAAATTCAAATAAATTCAAGAAAAATATTTTTAAAATACAAATTTCCATTAAATAGAATATTTAATATACATAAATAAATTGAAATTGAAAAAAAAAATTTCAACTCTATAATACAAATTCAAATATGAACAAAAAATAATTCCAAAAAAAAAAAAAAGCAATAATCATACCTAAAATTACATAAAAAATCAAATTAAAAAAATAAAAACCTCTTTCAAAAAATCCAAAAACAAACCAGTAAAATAAATAAATCACAAAAAAAAAAAAAATCCAAAAACTATGAATGAATACTCCATCTAACTCTTTTTCCTTCATTCCAAAATCCTTTTTTCCAAGCATTATCCTTAGGATAGAACATTTCACCTTCTCCATGTTGTTTCCCATTTTTCCATAAACCTTTATAAATTTGTCCATTAGGCCATCTCATTTCTCCAAAACCACTTTTTTCATCTTGTAAATAATGTCCAATATAAACTTTCCCATCAGGCCAATAAAATTCACCTTCACCATCCATTTTATTATTTTTCCATTCACCTTCATATCTTTTATTATCATAATAAAAATATTTTCCTTTACCATGAAATTGATTATGATAAAAATCACCAATATAATAACTTCCATCATTTAATTTTAATTTCCCTTTTCCCCATTTTTCTCCTTTTTTATAATCACCTTCATATTCTGTTTTATCAGGCCAAATTTCTTTTCCTTTTCCATCTTGTCTATTATTTTTCCACATTCCAACATATGAAGGTCCTTCTTTTGTAATATAAGTTCCATAACCTTCTGCATTATCATTTAAAAAATCACCTTCATAATAATCACCCATTGGATCAATTAATTTACCTTTTCCATTTATTTTATCATTTTTCCATAAACCAATATAAATTGATTTATCATTCCATAATTGAATTCCTCTTCCATGACGTTCTTTTTTTTCAGGATTCCATTCACCTGAATATTCACCTATGTTTGGAAATAAAATTTTTATTAATTTTAATTCTATTTTGTCATTTAAAGGAGGATATGTTTGAAATAATGTTTCCATTTGACTTTCTGTTATGTTTGAATTTTTTGTTATTATATAATGAGTTCTTTTATTTTGAAATTGATTTTGATTTTGGTCTTTTTGAATAATTGATGATGATGGAGATTTTTTACGGTAAATGTGACCACGGAATGTACTTTGGATTCTTATTATTTGATTTGTGTAATTTGTTTCAAAATGCTTTGTATCAACTGTTATTGCTGATTGAGATATTTTAGAATTTATACATATTGTGCAATTTACTCCCATTATTTTAATTTGACATATTATTTAATACTTTTAATTTTAATTATTGAAAAAAAATTCAAATATGAAAAAAAATTTTTTAAATTAATATTTTCATTTTTTTAATTTTTCAAAATATTAAAATTCAAAAAAACAAATAAAAAAAGATAAATAAATTAACATCTATTTTAATTAAATCAATTTTATAGTTCATATATAATTAAAAGATAATATTAGAAAAAAAAAGTAAAAATTAAATAAAATTATTTTTTTTATCTTTTCTTTTTTATAGTCTTATCTTTTTCTCCTTTTCCATCTTTTAATTTATTATCAATATTTTAAAACTTTTTTATTTCCTAAATATTATCTGTTTTTAGGTTCAAATAAAAAATTTCATATTATTCTTAATTGAATAACTTAATCAACTTTATTTTTTTCTACAGATAAAAATTATTATTATAAAGTAAATTTTGTTCAGTTTAAGAATTCCCAATATTAATTTAATTATATTCCTTAAGTCCTTCTATCATTTTTACATTATATGTTTTTATTTAATTCATTATTTTTTCAACTTATATTAACATCATTAAATTTTAAAATATATATATTTTAATAATTAATTTTTATTTCTTTTGAACCTCTTATTTATTTTATAATTTTTTATCTTAAAGATTTTAATGAATGATTAATTATAAAATTTTCTGTTTTTTATTCATTTAAAAATAAGATTTTACAATATTTAAAAAAATATATTGAATTAAAAGCAAAAAAAAATAATTAACATATAAATAAAGGTAAAACACAAAATAAAAGTTAATAAAAATAGTATATAAATATCTTTTTAATAAACAAAAGTTTAAATTGATTTTTTAAAAAGAAAAATAAGAAAATAAACAATTTATAAAATAAATTTTTTATTTAAGTAAATCATAGGCTTTTTGTAAAGTAGATTGCATAGCACCTTCACTATTTTCAAAAGTATTTTGAATTTCATGGAGTTTTCCATTAACTTTAAATTTAATGCTAAAATTAACTTGAGGAACTGATTTAACTTCAAATTTAATTGTCTTTTCATGATGGAAACTATCTTTCAATTTAATACAATAAGCTTTCTGTTCTTCATTTCCTTGTTCAAAGAAACAAATCAAAGTTGGAGTTTCATTTGCTTGAGTACAACCCATTTTTTAATTTAAAATATTGTTTTTTTTTTCTCAATTAAATATTTTGATAAAATAAATAAATATTAATTTAAAACTTTTTTCTGAACAGAATAAAAATTAAAAAATAGAGTTTAATTTAAATTCTTTTCTTTTTTAATTAATTGAATCTAATCAAACAAATATTTTATATTTTTTTTATATTATTTAATAATTCATTTAATTAATATTATAAATTTACAGTATTGAAAAGTGAAAAGATTACTTATTTATATTTAAAAAATTATTAATATAAAATAAATAAAAATTAATAATAATGAAAAGAGATGGAGTTTCAAATAAATATTTAAGTGATTTAAATTCATATTCAACTTATTTTAATAAAACATATAATTTTAAGCAAAATTTAAATAAATATGGAAATTTTAAATCATATAAAAAGAATAATAATTATTTTAAAAAAACCCGAACACTAAAAGATAATAAATATATAAAAAATCAATTAATAAAAAAAAATAATCATGTATGGAATCAATCTTTTGATAATATTTTATCAAATGTAAACAATAAAATAATAAAAAATGAATCAAATAATAATTTAACTGATGAAAGTACATTATATCAAAGTCAAAAAAGTATAAATGAAAATGAATTAAATTCAAATATTTTATCAAAAAATTTATCGAGTTCTAGTATATTATTACATGAAGATTCAATTTCATCAAAAAATTCTAAAAATAATAATAATGAAAATAATAATTTAAATTCTAAAGCTAGAGTTTTTAATTTAAAAAATAAATTTCATTCAAGAATACCTAATTATAATAATCCAAATGATCAATTTAATAAATTTAATGTATCTTCTTCAAATGATTCTTTTGCTAATTCAAAGGTTTTTGATAATACTTTAATTTTATTAGTTAAAATTAAAGTAACAAACGATAAAGTTTTATTATTTAAATTAAGAAGGTATGACCATATAATAAACAAAATGAATTTATTTTGTGAATATAATAAAATTAATGATTATTTAAAAAAATTTTTAGTAATAAGAATTTTAGAATCATTAAATAATATTTATAAAATGAACAACTATAGATTAACTCAAAGAGAACTTGATTATTTAATAAATATAAAAAACATTTCTAATAATTATTAATGGTTGCAATTGTTAGTGGTAAATAGAAAAAAAAATTTAGTTTTTTAAGCTTTTAAAAAAAAGCTTATTTTCCAAATAATATAAATATTATTACTTTATCCATAAAAAATAAACAAAACATAATATTAAAAAAATATAAAACTTAAATAAAAAAAATATTAATAATAAAAAAATTAAAAAAAAAAATATCTAAATCCTATAATATCAAAAATTATCAAAAAAATAATATACAAAAAAAGAAAAAATGGGTGATAAATACGAAAAACAAGTTTATTTAGCAATGTTAGCAGAACAATGTAGTCGTTATGAAGACATGATGTCATTTTTAGAAGATATGGTAAAAACAAAAACAGAAGATTTAAGTTCAGATGAGAGAAACTTATTATCAATAGCATATAAAAATACAATAAGTTTAGATCGTCAAGCAATAAGAACATTATCAGCATATGAATCAAAAGAAGCAAAAAAAAGTGAATCACCATATTTAGAATATATAAGAGAATATAAACAAAAAGTTCAAAAAGAATTAGAAAATTTATGTAATAAAATATGTGAAACAATTGATACTTTATTATTACCAAAAGCAACAAATGACGAAGCAAAAGTTTTTTATCATAAAATGAAAGGTGATTATTATAGATACATTGCTGAAAATGTTGATGGTGATGTTAAAAAAAAATATGCTGATTTAGGTTTATCATCTTATAATGCTGCTCTTGATGCTTCTAATAATATTGATTATAAAAATCCTATTAAATTAGGTTTAGCTTTAAATTTAAGTGTATTTTATTATGAAGTTGTTGGAAATAAAGATGAAGCTTGTAAATTAGCTCAAGAAACTTTAGATAAGAGTAAAGAAGCTTTAAATGGTGCTGATGAAGATGAAGATGAAGTTAAGGATGCTATGTCTATTGTTAATTTATTACAGGAAAATCTTTCTATGTGGAATAGTGAAAATGATGAAGAGTAATTTTATTAATTATGATATTTAAAAATTTATTATTAAAAAATCTTATTTTTTTTTATTTTTTTTCTATTTTTTTTTATTTTATTAATTAAATTTTTAGATTAATAAATTTATATTTTTTTAAAATATAATTAATATCAATGTTTTATTATATTTATATATAAAGTGATTATTAGATTTATATCTATACTCTTTTTCCTTTTTTAATTACTATTTTTCATAAAATATATTTTTTAACTAAAAGGTCCAGTTGAATTAACTTTTTTATATAGTATAATTTTCTTATTATCATTTATTTTAGTATTAACTTCACTTTTACAATCTTCTTTTATTTTCCTATGTTTAAAATTGAATATTTGACTTAATGATTTTCCTAATAAAGGTTTCTTTCTTTTATTTATATCATTATTATTATTTATTTTTTTATTTTCTTCTTCATTAAAACCAGTTTTTTCTTTTTCTTCTAAAGCTTTATAAATAAGATGAGGATTAACATAATTATGTTTAATATTGTTTTTAATATTATTTACTTCTTTTGAATTTTGTAATATTATTCCATTCAAATCATCCATTGATAAATGTTGTCTTTTATTATTTTTTTTTTTATTTCTACTTTCTTTTTCTCTAATTTCATAATTATATCCATTATTTTCTTTACTTAAATTATTTTCTTCTTCAATTAATCTTTTAATAACAGCATCTCTTCTTCTATCATAATATTCATATGATTTAAACTCATATAAAAATTTTTGACTATTTTGAATTTTAATATATCTTTCTTTAATTGATATGTCATCTTTTTCAATAGTATTTAATTGATTATTATTAAAATTTTCAGTAAATTTAGGAATAAAAGGAGCTTTTATTTTTTGACAATATAAATCTTTCCAATTAAAATATTTCATCCAAGGATGTTCTTTAATAAATTCAATTCCTTTAAAACCTAATCTTTTATTAGGTTTCCTCATAATTAATTTATTAATAAAATCTCCACTTTCAACACTCCAATTTTTAGGAAGAGTTTTTCCAGTAATTTGTATTTGTTTACTCATAACTTGTTCTTTAATTTCTCTTCTATTTTTCCCATTATAAGGTCTTTTTCTAAACATAAATTCAAAAGCAATAATTCCAAGAGCATAATAATCAACACACATATTATGATTTAAATTACATAAAACTTCAGGTGCCATATAACCTGGAGTACCAGAATTTTCATATGAATTGTCTCCATTTTTATTATAAATTTTAGCAATACCAAAATCAGTTAATTTTAAATAACCTTTATTATCAAAAATTAAATTTTCTGGTTTTAAATCTCTATGAATAATATCATTATTATGAATATATTCAAGTGATAAAATAATATTAGCAATAATAAATTTTGATTCTTCTTCAGTGAATTTTTTACCTAAACATAAATGATATCTTAAATCACCTCCAGTAATATAATCTAATACTAAATATAAATTATTTTTATCTTGAAATGCATAATGCATATTTACTATGAAAGGATGATATATTTTTGATAAAATTTCACGTTCTGATTTTACTGAAACTTCACTATGTGTGTCTATTATTTTTACTTTTGACATTTCTTTCATTGCATATTGAATTTTTGATTTTCTATTTATTACTTTCCATACTTTTCCAAATCCTCCTTTTCCTATTATTGATAAGTATTCAAATGAATTTTTTGTAACTTGTTCTAATTCTTTTTTTTGTTCTTCTGATAAAGAATTTATATTTATTGAATTTTTTGGTCCCATTCTTTATATTTTTTTTAATTTAATTTTTTTTAATTTTTTTTTTAATTTTCAAAAAGGAAAATTATGAGATTTAAATATTTTTAATTTTATTGTTATTTTTTTTTCTAATTTGAAAATATGAAATATTATTTTGTTTTATTTTATTTATTTAATTTTTATGTATTTTCATCTACTACTTGGAATGTTGAGTCATTAATTCAACATTTAAAAAATATACTTCAAGAAGGTTTACAAAGTCATGAATTTTTATTAATTGACTCTGTTAATATTATTAAAGATAAAGATTTGGGAATAATAAATTCAAAACAAACTGAATTATTTAAAAATTATAATATATCAACATATATTTTTATATTAAATTCAATAAAAGAAGGTAGAAAGAAATTTTCAGCAAATCTTGTAAAGAAATTGCCTACAATTCATAATAAAATAGATATTGCTAATTCAATTACTCTTGTAATAAATATGAACAAGAAAAAAACACATTTTATTTATGGTAAAAAAGTAACAAGATTTTTTTCAAAAAAAAAAAAAAAAAATTATAAGAAAGGAATTATATAATTATTTAAAAATGAAAAAAGAAAGTGAAGGAATAGTAATAGTATTACAAAAAATTTTAGAAGAATTAAAAATAAAAACAAACAATTATTTAATGATAGCTATAATAGTATTAGTAATATTCACCTTATTTATATTATTTACAAAAAAAAATCCAGGTCCCAACTTATTAAATAAAACAAATAAATCAGAAACTAAAAAAACTAATTAAATAAAATCTCAATTAAAACAAAAAAAAATCAAAAACTTAAAAAAATAAAAAAAAAATAAAATAAAAAAAAAATAATTAAAAAAAAAAAATAAAAATATAAAAATAAATAATTAAAAATAAAAACTAAATAATACAAAAATCATAATAAAAACCTTAAGTAAAACCATTCATACCACTTGAACCAAACCCATTACTTCCTCTTGTAGTATCACATAACTTTTCACATTCTTCAACAGAAACAACTTTAGTAGGAACAATTCTTTCAACAATTAATTGAGCAATTCTATCACCTTTATTAAATAAAGTACTTTCATTTGAAAAATTAAATAAAATAACACAAACTAAATAAAAAGAATATAAAATAAAAAATATTTTACCTTCTCCTCTATAATCTTCATCAACTACACCAGCACCAACATCAATAAATTTTTTCCAAGCTAATCCACTTCGAGGCGCTATTCTTCCATATGAATTTTTTGGGAGTTGAACACTTATTCCTGTATGAATCATTGCTTTACCCATTGGAGCAATTTCTATATCTTCATATGAAAATAAATCATATCCTGCTGCTCTTTCTGAACCTTTTGATGGTATTATTGAATCTTTGTGAAGTTTTTTAAAATATATTATTTCTTGTTTTTCTTCATTCATTTTTTTTAATTTTTTTTTTTTAAATTTTATTTTTTTTTTAATTTGGTTTTTATATGAGATTATTATTATTATTTTTTTATTTTTTTTTTTTAAATTATTTAAATTTTTATTTTTAATTTAAATTTTTTTTTGGTTTTTAAATTTATAAAAAAGTAAAAATATAAAATATATTTTTTTTTAATTAGAAAAAATAATGAGATATTTCTTTTTGAATGTTTTGTTTAAATTTTATTATTTCTTTTTTTCTATTTCTCATATTCTGAATTATTGAATCAAAATTATTTTTAATAACAACAGTATAAGCTCTATTAATTCTAAAACCTGAAATATCATTATCTAAAGGATTATTTTCATTTTTATTTATTTGATTTTCATTTTTTTCATTTGATAATAATAATTTATTTCTTTTTAATACATCATTATTATTTTTTTCTTCTTCTAACTTTTCTTTATATCTTTGAATTTCTTCTTCAGATTTATTTTTATATTCTTCAAATTCAGTTTGAGTTGTTATTAAATCTTCCATTGTTTCTTCTAATTTTCCTTTTAAATCTTCAATTTCAAATTCATATTGTCTTATTTTTTCTAAATATTTCTCATTATCATTTTCTAAATCAACCATTTTATTTTTTAATAAATTTTTATTTTCATTTATTTTAGTATATTCATTGTTTAATTTATCTATTTTTTTATTTAATAATTCAATATCATCCATTTTATCTTTATTTTTCAATTTTAATTTATTTAATTCTTCATTTAATTCATTATTATTATCTTTATAAGTTTTATTTTCTTTTAATAAATTATTATTTTGATTTTTTAATGATTCAATAGATTCAGTTAAAATTTGTATAGTTGATTCATATTCCTTACAAATATCATCACTTTCAATTTTATATTCATTATATTCATCATTTAATTTTTTATAAGCTTCTCGTAATTCTTCTATATTATCCATATTTAATGACATTTTTTTTATATATAATTCATATACATAAATATATTTTTATAACAAAATAATTTTTAATAATATGTAACACATTTTAAAAATTGAATCATTTAGATTAAAAAATGTCTGAAATAAAAGAAGACATTAATAAATCTGAAAATATCAATTTTGAAAAACCTATCTTATTACCAAATAGAGTAAAATTAATAGGAAAAAGAAGAATATTAGCAACAAAAAGTTTCAAAAATGCAAGAAAATTAAATATAAAAAAAAACAATGCAAAATATTTAGTAAATATAATTTGCTTAGGAATATATATTCATAGATGGAAATATCAAACAAAAGCATTAAAATATGCAACAAAAGGTTTTAATAGAAGAAGAGCAAATTTAAGAAAAGCATTTACAAAAATAACAAATGTTTATTATAAACTTAAATTTGAAATTGATAAAGAAATTTTTGAAATTTTTAAACAACTTCCTCCTAGAGAAGGAGTAATTCATGATTATAGGTTTTGGAAATTAAAATTTGTTAATAATGAAATTCTTGATGCTAATGCACAAAAAAAATTAAAATATTGGTCTAAGTTAAATTATCTTCTTTTAGCAAATCGGCATTTATATAAAATGACTTTAAATGGACTTAAAAATATGAAAAAAAATCATGATATAGAAAATAATGAAATTAATAATCAAGATAAGAATGAATATTATAAAGATGATTAAATATTTTTAATAAATATTATATTAATTTTATTATTTCTTTTTTTTTATTTTCTTTATTTTTATATTAAATTATTTTTTACTCATAAATTTTTTATTTTATTAAAAAAACAAAAAAAAATTTTGATTTTGGAAAAATGGAATTTTTTAAATTATAAAATGGGATGTGTGCAATTAAAAAAAAAAGATGATAATGAAATAATTAAATGTAATATACCAACAGTAGAAATAAATAATGGTCAAAATATTCAAGTTAACATAATAAAAACTGATAATAAATTAAATAATAAAAAAGAAATGAAAGAAATAAAAGAATATAAAGACAAACCTCAATTTAATAATCGTGGAAGTGCAAAACAAAATAATATAATAACACTTAATAAATTTAATAAAAACTCATTATTAAAAGAAAAAAAAGAAAAAAAAAAAATTCATAAATCATATAATAATTTAGAACATATTAATTTATCAAAACTTCAATTAATGGAAGAACCAATATCAAAAATAAAAGAAAATGAAACAAACATATTAAAACCTCAAATAGTAAAAGCAGTAATATCAGATTCAGATAAAATATTAATAAAACAATCATTACAAAATAATTTTTTATTCAAAAATAAAAATCCTCAAATAATAAATCAAATAATTGATTCATTAGAAATGAGAAATTTAGTAAAAGGAACAACACTTTTTAAAAAAGGAGATAAAGGAAATTATTTTTATATAGTAAAAGAAGGAAAATTAGAATTAATAACAGAATATGGTTCAAAAATATTAAATGAAGATGATAATTTTGGAGAATTAGCTTTAATAGAAAATAAAAAGAGAACAGCAACAGTAAAATGTTTAGAAAATTGTACTTTATATTTATTAAATGGTAAAATTTTTAGAGAAATTGTTACAAAAGTAAATGAAGGTGAATTAAAAGAAAGATTAACTTTTTTAAAAGCAACTTCAATTTTCAATGTTTTAGATAATAATCAATTAAATTCTCTTGCTATAGGAATGTTAAAATGTGAGTTTAATGTTGGACAAACAATTTTATATGAAGGTGATATTGGAAAAAGTATTTATATTATTAAAGAAGGTTGTGTTAAATGTTTTAAAGGAGAAAAACAAGTTAGATTATTAGGTCCAAAAGATTTTTTTGGTGAAAGTGCAGTTTTATTTAATATAAATAGATCACTTTCAGTTTTAGTTGTTGAAAATACAATTTGTTTTCAAGTTTCAGAAACTTTTTTAATTGAATGTCTTGGAAATGATTTTAAACAAGTTATTATTTCTTCAATTACAAAAGAAGCTCTTAGAAATAGTAAATATATGAAAATGTTTACTAATCCTAATTATTTTAATAAAATATTTGAATGTTGTAAATTTAATTTATATGAAAATAATGAAATTTTAATTGAAAGGAATAAAAATGTAAAAAAAAAATTTTATGTTTTATTAACTGGAAATTTAATAAATGGAAAAACTGGTGAAATTTTAGCATCAAGAACACAATTATTTGGTGATGGTTTAATTAAATCAAATCATTATTCTGAATATGATATTATTTGTCAAGGTGAATGTAGAACTGTTGAATTTGAATGGGATGAAATTGTACCTAAATTAAATTTAAAAATTGAAAAAAAGAAAATTTTATCTTTATTTAATAGAATTAATCAATTAAAAAAAATATCTCTTTTTCATGAAACTTCAGAAAATAGATTAATTAATATTTGTATTATGATGAAAAAAGAAAAATTTAAAAAAGGAGATAAAATTTTTTCTGAAGGAGAAATGGGAGAAAAATTATATTTGATTAAAAAAGGTAAAGTTAAAGTTTTTAAAGATTTAAAATTTGTAAGAGAATTATGTGAAGGAAATTGTTTTGGTGAAGTATCACTTTTAGTAAATGAACCAAGAAGTGCAACAATAATTGCAGAAAGTGATGTAAGTTTATTTTCTTTAACAAAAGATGATTTTAATTCAATTATTGATAAAAGAATGTTAGATTATTTAGCAAAAAAAATATCATTACAAGATAATTTTAATTTAACTTTAAATGATTTATTCTTTTGTAAAATTTTAGGAAAAGGAAAATTTGGTAATGTATCATTAGTACATAATTTAAAAAATTTTTTTGCAATTAAAGCAGTAAATAGAAAATCAGCAGATAAACAAAAAATATTAATAAAATATTTTATTCAAGAAAGAAATATTTTATTAAAATTAGAACATCCATTCATAATGAAATTAGTAAAAACTTTAAAAACTGAACATTTTATTTTTTTTTTATTAGAATACATTTCAGGAAGATGTTTAAGTAAATATTTATCATTTCGTCAACAAAAACAATTAAAAAATATAAACGAAACAAAATTTTATATAGCAACACTTTTACTAATAATAGATTATTTAAATTCAATGAGAATATGTCACAGAGATTTAAAACCAGATAATATGATAATAAATGAACAAGGTTATTTAAAATTAATAGATTTTGGAACAAGTATTCAATTAAAAGATTTTACTAATACAATAACAGGAACACCACATTATATTTCACCTGAAGTTTTAGCTGGGAAAGGATATGGATTTTCATGTGATTATTGGTCAATTGGTATTATTGCTCATGAAATTTATTTTGGATATTATCCTTTTGGAAAAAATGCTAAAGATCCTATTGATGTTTATAGAGAAGTTATGAGAAAAGAATTAATTATTAAAAATGGTGATTGTAATATTATTCAATTAATTCAATATTTACTTAAAAAAAAAGTCACTCAGAGAATTTGTTCTCTTGAAAAAGCAAAAAAATTAAATTTATTTAAAGATTTTAATTGGGAAGATTTAATTGAATTAAATGTTATTCCTCCTTATATTCCTAAAATTGTTAATTTGAAAGAGTTTAAAGAATATAATATACAATATGTTATGTATGTTAAAAATGAATTAGAAGAAAAATATAAAAATGAAGGTGATTCTCTTCTTTCTAGTTATAATGATGATGATAAAGGTGATATTTATGATTCTAATTGGGCTGATAATTTTTAAAAAAAATTTTTTGTTTAATAACAAAATTTGTCTATATTATAAAAATAATATTTTTTGAAATATAGTTTTTATATGACTTAATTATTGGGAATGAGATTTATAAAAAAATGTGTATTTATTTTATTTTAAAGGATTTTTTTTACAATTTGTTAATTGTTTGAAAATAAATTTTAAATTATAAAGTTTTAATAAAATTTAAAAATATTCTTTAATATTTAGTAAATTTATGTAATATTTATGTTTTAAATTTATAAATATTATTTAAAAATTTTTATATTATTTTTCAATAAATTGAGATGGATATGGTACATCAATATTTTTAGGTAATTGAGGAAACATATTTGAAGGATAAGAATTAAAAATATGATTTTGATTATTAATATTAATTCCAATATTATTACTATTATTATTAAAAATTTCTTTAATATTTTTCTTTTTATCATCAAATTTTTTTTTATCATTATCGTCTTTTTTATTTTTCTTTTTATTTCTATTTTTTTTTTTACCTATAAATTGTTCTTCATTAACTTTTATATTATTTGAATTAGAAATATTACTATAATTTTGATTATTCAAAAAATGACTATTTGAAAATTTAGATAAGTCGTTTCTATAAAAATTACTATTTCCATAATCACTTTTTAATAAATTACTTTCAAAAATTGTTTTAAAACCATTATTAGAATTGAAATAATCATTATCAAGATTTAATCTTGTATTCATATTTATATTCATTGTATTTTCATGATTTAATATTTGACTTAGATTATTACTTTGTGGAAAAATAGATTTTTGAAAATTAAATATTGAGTTATTATTATTTGTAAAATATTTTTTTAATGGTGAAGATTCTTTTGATTTAAAAGGATTTAATTTTGAATTTTCATTTTTTATTTCTTCTTTTTCTTTTTGATTTAAATATTCATTTTGTCTTTCTTTATTTATTTTTTCCAATTGCTTATATTCACTTTCTGTTACATTATTTATAAATGGAATTTTTTTTTTGGTATGAATATTTTTTGTATTTTTATCAATATTATTATGAGATGATAAATGTGATAAATGATTATTATTTAAATTATCATAACTTAAATTTAAGTCATTTTCATTTTGATAATTTTGTGAAAAAACTTCATTATATCCCGTTCTTAAATGAGAATTTGATTTTATACTTTTTAATGTATCATTATTTTCAGTTTTATTTTTATTATCAATATTACTATTATTACTAATAAATTGATTATTTAAAATTTTATTTTTAGAATCAACATTATTAACAAAAGTTAATTTTCTTTTCTTTTTCCCATAAAATTTTTTACTAATTGATGGAGTTCTAATTGAATTTTTAAATTCATTATTTTTTTTCTCAACATCAATTCCTAAAAATTCTAATGGATCAAACATATTTAAATCACTTTCTAATAAAGGACAAGACTCATCAGAATTATAATTATCTTCACTTAAATAATCATCATCTTCTTCTTTTATAATATCTAAATTATTTTTAATTTCATTTTTTTTATCATTAATTGATAAAGTTTTATTATCATAATTAATATTTTGATTATTTAAATTTTTATTAATAATAAAATTATCATTTTGAATATTATTACCAATATAATCATTTTGAATATCAATATCTTTTTCAATATCATTTGGAAATTTTATTATTTGTTCAGTCCATTGATATTTCATACATAATTCATTTGTTTGAGGACAACCATATGAAGTATAAATATCTCCAATATCAAAAGCAATTTTATTTTCATTTAAAGAAAAATAAATTAATTTATGTCCAATCCAAAATTCCTTATTTGGAATTAAATAAAGTATTATTTTTGGATTATTTTTTGTAATATTTTTCCATTTATCATTTAATATCTTTAATATAAAGTGTATTGATTTAAAATTATTTACAGTAATTAAAACTTTAGGAGTATATTTATTTTTAATCATAAAAATATATGTTTCCATATCATAAGGTATTAATTTTAATATAAAAGTTTCATAAGGAATTTTTCTAAAAGAAGATATTGAAATAATTTTTGAAAAATCATTTTGTTCATTAACATTATTAACTACTATTTTATTTTGTTTATAATTATTATGAAAATTTTTATTATTAGAAGTATTTTTTATATTATTTTTATTTCCGCCATTATTTTTTACATTAATCATTTTACTTCTAACTAATTTTATTTGTTTTTGGATAAGTTTTTTAAGTGTATTTGCAACTTTTTTAAAAATTCTAGGATGTTTATTTAATCTTTTCATATCCCATTTCTATTCAAATAATATAAATTTAATTTTACATTTTTTTGAGGTGATAAAGTAAATAATTTTCCATAACAACTTAAAGCTAAAATAACTTCATCTCTATTTCTACTATAAATTCCAATATCACCAACTTTTTTTAAAAGTAAATTTACATTTTTTAACATTCTATAATAAAAATCTCTTATTTTTTCAGTACTTTTTGTTCCTATTTTCTAATATAATTTTATTTAAAAAGATTTTATTTTTATATTATATTTTTTATTCTTACATCATTCATTGTTTTAAATAATTTCTGTAAACTTGAATAATTTCCACCATTTGCTATTAATTCATAAAACATTAATTTCTCTTGTGAAGACCATGATTTCCATTCTTTTTTTCTTTGAGGTTGCTTTTCTTTTTGAATTATACTTTCCTTTTCTTCATTTTTATTATCTTCATTTTTTTGTTTTATTATCTCTTTTTCTTTTATCATTTTTGAAGCTTCTTTTTCATTTACTTTAAATGGCGGAACATCTATTTTATTTAATATATTATTTTTAATATTATTTGATTCATTTGTTTTAATATTTGATTTTGATATTATTTTTTTTTGGGGTTTTATTTTTAAGGTCTTTTCTATTTTGTTTATTTCTTTTTTATTATTATATTCTTCAATATTATTTATATTGAAAGAATTTACTTGTTCTTTATTCATTATTTGATTATATTATTATTTATTTATAATATTTATTATTGATTAAAAGATAATTTAAAAATAGAATTATAAAAGAAATTGATAATATGTCAAATTTTAAATAAAAATATCATAGAAAAATAAAAAAGATTATATAATTAGATATATTTATTATATAAATAAATTATTATTATTTTTAAAAACAATATTTTTATTTCTTTAATTCATTTAAGTCAAATTACAATTATTAAAATCTTAATGATTTATTTCAAAATTTTTAAATATAAAAAATGTCTTCAGTTGACAAAGAAAAAAATGAAAATATACAACAAATTCAACATCAAAAAAGAATTCCAAGTTCATATGATGACCTTTCAAAAAAAATACAATCATTAATTGACGACCCAAAAAAATTAGAAAAAGGTTATACAATATTATCTGAAGATGAAAATCAAATAAATTTTTGTAATAATTTATTAAAAATAGCATTCGAATCAGAAAAAGAAAAAAATACGAATAAAAAAAAATTGAGTGCAATATCCTTTTTAAAATTCCTAAAAAAAAACTATAACACATTAATAACAAATGAAGAAAAATTAGAAATAGTATCATATTTTTTATCAAATCTACAAACAACAGATTATTTTTTAAAAAATTTTACTGCAAAAACTCTTGGTTTTATCGCAGCAAAAGAATTTCCAAATTGTTATGAAAGTTTCATTAAAATATTATTAGATAAACTAAATTCAAATAATGAATCAAATCCAAATGAAAATGAAATAGACACAATATTAAAAATATTAATTAATGTATTAAAAGAATGTGATGATGAATGTGCAATTATAACTGGTGAAGTATTACCAGTAATAATAAATATATTTAAAATATCAAAAAATAATCAAAAAAATAGAGAAAAATGTTTAATTATAATATCTTTATTTTTAAATAAATTATCTTATGCAGATGGTAATGATATTGATTTATTAGAAAAATCACTTGATAAAAATTCACTTATGGAAAATGCAATATCACTTTTTACTTCAATTTTAGTATCAAATCAAAAAAT
>JAEEGK010007527.1_pt1 | contig 25948 bp, 12 predicted proteins | sample 8958771 | NCBI WGS metagenome assembly JAEEGK01 (sample SAMN16246547, study PRJNA631951) | gut metagenome | biome: gut microbiome; feature: rumen; material: SC-attached | host: Bos | place: Iran: Karaj | collected 2018-10
CCCAATCCCCAATCCCCAATCCCCAATCCCCAATCCCCAATCCTTGATAAATTAATAAAGATTAAAAATTGATTTTTAACCGTTAAAAAAACAAAAAAATACTAATTTTAATTTTTAAAAAACTTTAATTTTTAAAAAAAAGTGATAAAAATAAATTTAAAAAAAAATAAATGAAATATATAAAAATAATATTGACAATTTCATTAACAATAATTAAAATAAACACAAAAAAAATTGGAAAAAGGGTTTTATTAGATGAATGTAATAATTTTTCAGATTGCTTTAATTGTTCATTAAGTAAAACGAACACAGGAAAAGAATATGATTGTAAATGGAAAAATAATGCTTGTATTTCATCATCAAATAATCCAATAATATTAGATTGGAAAAATCGGTTTGAAAATTGCAATGATTTGTCTTCAACACAAATTCAAAATAAATATTGTGGAGAAATAAAATATGAAAAAAAAAAGAAAAAAGGAACTTTACAATTTCAAAAAGTAAATGAATACTATGGTGCAATTAATTTATTTTGTTCATATAAATTTAGTAATAGTTATTCTTCAGCTTCTTATAAAATTGAAACAAAATTCAATACAAAATATACTTTAAGTTCAAATAGAATTTTAATAGCTTATAAATTAAATTATAAAAACGGAGATTCAGAATTGAAAAATATATATTCAAATTTAGGAGAATTAATATTTGATGAAGTAAATAATATAGAAATATATATTTATAGTTCAATTTTATACGAAGAAAGTCCTTTTGAAATTTATATAAATTATCAAAAAAATACTATATTAATTTCAGTGTATCTTATAATTGGAATTATTATATTAGTTATTTTTATTTGTGCTATTACAATCTATTGTTTTACAAGAAAAATAAGTATTCAAAATATAAATAGAGAAGAAGAAATTCTTAGAAGAATAGGTCAAAGTTTTATTCAAAGTCATCAAATGCAAGAAATTCACCTACAAAATCTTACAAGAAAAATAGAAAAACTATTAAATAATCCTGATTTATTGGGTAAAAGAATTTGTAAAAAAGAATATGAAAGATATGGAACTAATTGTACAATTTGTTTAGAAGAATTAAAAGTTGATGTTGATGAAGTAAGTTTAACTCCTTGTTATCATGTTTTTCATTTTGATTGTTTAAGTAATTGGTTAAGGAAAAATGTGACAAATATAAAATGTCCTAATTGTAATATGGATTTAAGTCCTGAAGAAGATAATTCAGAAAATTCTGAAAACAATGGTGCATATTCAAATAGAGAAAATCATTATTTTACTGAAAGTGTTGCAATTAATAATAATAATAATAGAGCTCAGTTTAATAATTTCGCAAGAGTCAGTCATAACACTATTAATAATATTGGTGAAAGTCAAAATTCTAGAAATGTAAATAATAGATATAGAAATGTTAATGAGAATGATAATAATAATAATGATAATAATAATAATGATAATAATAATAATGATAATAATAATAATAATAATAATACTAATATTAATAATAATAATATTAATAGAGAGAGTAGAGTTAGTAATCGTAACTTTCAATCAATTAAAGATATTGATGGTTTGGAAAGTTTAGATATTTAATGATATTTATTTATTTTAAATATTAATTGCTATGAATCTTTTGATTATTTTTAAAATAAAATATAGAAAATTCTTTATTTAAAAAGTTTTATTCTGATAATACAATTATATTATAATAATATATTAATAATCAAAAATAATTTATTTTAATAAAAATAATCGGTGTTTATTCCCATTAAAGCACTTTCAACCAAACTAGGTTTTTTTTTAAATTGATAGAAAAATTCTAAAATCATTTGAACTTCTTTTTCAGTAAAATCACAAATATAATAATTTTTCACTTTATTTACTTTTAAAATAATTTTAACTCTATTTTTCCTCTCTTTATCTTCAATAATATCAACAACTTCTTTATTAGATAAAATTAATTCATCTTCTTTTTCAATTTTAAAAGATAATTTATTTTTAATTTTTCCAAATGAAATTTCAACAATTTTTAAATTTCCATTATTTTCAATTGGAATTAAATAACCAGTAAAAATATGATCTATAGAAATAGGTTTAAATTCATCTAATAAAACTTTATATTGAGTGATTTGAACTTTTAATTCTTGAATTTCTTTTTTATAATCTTCTATTTCTTGAAGTAAATGTTCTTGTTCACAAAATAAAATTTGAATTTCTTCATTTTTTTTATTTAAATTTTGCTCATAAATATCTAAATCTATTTTTACTTTACTTATTTTATTATTATAATCTGCTTTTTGAGAATCAAATGTTTTTATATATTCTGTTAAATATTTTACTTTTTCTAATTTTTCATTTAATAATTTATTTTTTTCTTCTATTTCTTTTTTGTATTTTTCTTCTTTTTCTTTTTGGTTTTTTTCTATGTTTTCTATTATATCATTTTTATTTTTTTCTAATTCTTTTAATTTTTTTTCATAACTTATTTTTAATTCATTAAAATCTTTTATTGATTCATTTAATTTACTATTAATAAAATTTTTCTCATTTTTCATTGAATTTATTTCTTCTTTTAAATTCTTATTTTCTTCTTTTAAAAGATCAAGAGCTTCTAAAGTTTCATTGTCTAATTTTTCACTTTCTTCTTCAAAAAATTGATTAAAAAATTTATGAATATTATTGTTATTATTTTTATTTTTATATTTTACTAATTCTTCTTTTAATTTTTCTATTTGTTCTTGTTTTATTATATTTTCTTCATTTAATTTATTGTTTTTCTCTTTTATAATTGTATTTTCTTCTGTTAATTTATTATTTTCTTTTTGTAAATTTTCTGTTTTTTTTCTTTCATCTAATAAAGCATTTTTTAAGATTGCAAGTTTTACTAAAAAATCATTATTATTTATTACATTAACTTTTTTTTCTTCTTCTTTAGACATTTATTTAAAATTAATCCATATTACAAAAATATTAAAAAAAATAAAAGAATAAACTATTATAATAATATAAATGTATATATATTTATTTAAAACAAAAGAAAACTTATCTTTTATATTTTTAAAAATATTATTATTTATATCTCTTTTAAATATTAAAGTTAAAAAAAATAAATAAACAAAACATATAATTATATATTTGATTCTATTTTAGTATTATATTATGAAATAACATTTTTTAATAAATTTTATTTTTATTTTTCTTTTTAAATCAAAAACAAAATAAGTATTTCTCATTATTTCATTTATCACTATAACAATTTTCAAAAAAACAAAAAAATCAATAAACAAAATTCATAAATAGAAAAAACCATTAAAAAAATATTGAAAAACATTTATAACTTGAAAGAAGATAATATAAAAGGTTTATTAAAGATTAAAATATTTAAATATATACTATATATTAAATATAAAAAATACCAATCAGTTATGTTAATCAAGAAAAATAATATTACACTGAAAATTTTTTTTATTCATTTTCTGTTTCAAAATTTTTATAAAAAGGATTTTGAGGTCTAATAATTTTTTGATGATTTTGAGGTGAACTTTCATTACTTTCAGTTTTAGTTGAATTTAAAGTAATCTCATTTTTAATTTTTTGTTTTAATTCTAAAGTTTTAAAATCATTTTCAATTTCTTCATAAGAACAACAATCTAAAAATGTTTTTTTTTCTTTTTTTTGATTCAATGTAGTATGATTTTTAAAACTTTTTCTTTTTGAAATTTTTGGCTTAAAATTAAAAAACACTTTCTCTGAATTATTGTTATTTAATTTTATCGGTTTTGGAGAAAATATTTTTTCCACTTGACAACAAACTGAAATTGGTTTTGAATCATTTGAAATCATTCAATATTATTTTATAAAATTTAATAATTTTAGATATTTTTTTTTATTAAAATTTAATATTAAGCATATTATAGGCTAAATTTAAAATTATATATAATTGGTGAATTATATCGTAAATATTTTATTATTTCTTTATTTTTATTATAATCAACTTCAAAATAATTTTTATGTTAAAATATCAATAATAGATTTTTTTATTATAAATGATTAAAAATTATTTTTTGTAAAAAATAATTTTTTATTTGGGTTTTCAATAAAAAACTAAAATAAATATTTTCATTAAGGAAGAATAAAGTTTTCAACTGAAAATTAAAATAAATTTTTACTTTTTTTAAAAATAATTTTTTAAAAAAATTTATAAAATATATTTTAATATAAAATCATGAAAAAAAAACTAAATATTTATTCAAATTTTAGTTCTGGTAATTTACTAAATGAAAAAAATAAGTTTCCATTTGATTTATCTTCTACAAAAAGAATAATATCAAATTCAAATTTATTTAATAGGTACATTAAAGATTATGTTGATTTAACTCAAAAATTATCATTTAAAAAGCCAAATATAGCATTATATCCAGTTTTAAAAAACAATTCAAATTCTTTAATTCCATTAAATAAAACACAATATAACTCTTCTATTGAAAAAACAACTTTAAATTCTTCAATTAATCAAAATTCAACTTATTCTAATCATAATCTTTTTATTTATGGTGATAATAAAATAAAAAATAATTTGAAATTAAAATTGAATAATTTTTTTCCTACAAATAATAATATAATATTAAGGCCTACTAAGATAGATAATTTAAAAAAGAAAAAAATTTTAAGATGTGTAAGTGGAATAAAAACTAATAAAGAAAAAAGAAATAATGTTTTATTTGAAGATTTTTTATTTAAATGGAAAAATAGTGATTTAAAATATGAAGAAAGAAATATTTTTAATCATGATGAAGAATATAAGAAATTCATTCAAGATAAAATTAATTATATTCATCAAAATAAAATTGAAAATGTTACTACTTATTTAAATAGTTTTTTTGAAGATTTAAATAATCAAACTATTCATTTAAAATTTCATCCTTTAAAAATTATCTTTACTCCAATCAATAATAAAGATAATAAAATTAAAGAAAAAATAATTGAACTTCCTTTATCTTATCAATTTTTATTTTATTATAAAGGAATTGAATTTTTTAAAAAAATACTTTTAGCAACAATTAAATTTAAAATTGATTATTCAGAAATTTATTTAAATGAAAATGAAATATATGAATTTATAAGAGAAAATAATCAAGAAAATTTGGAAAATGATATTTTTTTAAATGAAAATGAAAAAACATTATTTAAAAAAAAATCAAATAAAAATTTACATTTTGTTAAAAAAACATTAACTAAAAAATATATTAAAAAGAATATAAAAACAATTGATTCTCTCTTAAACTCTGAAAGAAAAATAAGTAAATTAACTATAAATAACAGTGAAAAAAATATTCATTTAAATATAAATAATTATAATGAATATAATTACATTTGGATAACAAATTCTATAAATTTTAATGTTAAAATTACTACTCCTTATGTTACTTTTGATTATAGTTTATTAAACAAATCTATAATGAAATATATTGAAAAAGATTTATTTATTTTTTTATTAAAAAATAATTTTCTCAATTGGGAATTTTATATTATGAATTATTTACTTTCAATAAAAATTTTTAGGAAATATATAGAATATAATTTATCAAAAAGTAATTTTAAAGAAATTATGTGTTCAAGTATTGATTCAATCGATAAAGAAAATAATAACGATAATACTTTTTTAATAACTCAAAAAAAAAGTTTTAAATATGATAAAAGTGATTTATTTTTTTCTTTTTTTTATACAAATGAAACAAATATAAACTCCTTATATAAAGTATATTCATATTTAATAAAAATAGATGATGATGAATTAAATAAGAAAAAAAATTGGGTTTTTAAATTAAATTTTTCTCATATGAAATATTTTAATAATATAAGTAAATATGAATCTCTTGATAAATTTATTCCTAAATTATTGATGTATAATTATGAAAATGGAAATGTAAAAATGGATTTTTCTGTTTTTAAAGATTTTTCACCGAGTATATTAAATTATAAAAAATTAGAAGTTGATATTAATTTACATAAAAATTATCAAACCGAACGTTTTTCTGCTTCAACTTCAAAAGAAAGAGAAAAACAATTTAATGTTAAAATAGAAATGCCTTATATTGAAAAAATTGAATATAGAAATACAGTTAAATTATTAAAAAAAGAAATTAAAATTTTTAATATTGAATTTTTAAGAAAGTTAAATAATCATGATTTTAATGATTGGCCTTTATTTATTATTAATAATAAAAATGAATGGAATAGTAAAGATAAAGATTATTTATTTAGATTGATAAATAATGAAAATAATGTAAGAAAAAAATCTGCAATGAATAGTGAAATAAGTTTCAATAAATTTAGAAAAAAATTTAGAAAATTAAATTCTTTTATTGAATTTAAAAAATAAACCTTTTTTTATTAAATATAAATTTTATATTTATATATAATATTCAAATAATTAGTTTTTTTTAAATTTAAAAATAATAAAATAAATTATTTTTCCCTTTTCATAAAAAATATTTAAATAATGAATAAATGAATAACTATTAAATTTAATTAAAAAACAATAAAAAAATATAAATTTTCAAAACCCAAAAAAAAAAATAAAAAAAAAACATACAAAAAAAAAATGTCAAAAAAAGTATCTCGAAAAATATCATTTCGAACTCAGAAAAATCCAGAACAATTAGCATTAATACCTGAATTAAAATTAGAAGAAGAAATGAAAGTAATAGAAGAAGCATTAACAACAACATTTGATAAAGTAATTTCAATATTAAATGAAGTTTATTCTTTTTTATTAAATAACAATAAAAAATTAGCAGATGATATAAATTTCGTGATTTCAATAATTAAAAGCAAAAAATTATATAAGTATCAAGGTTTAGATGAATCATTTTCATATAATAAAAAAAATAATTCAATAGAAATGGAAAATATAATAGGTTATTTACATAAATTTTCAAAAAAAAAAGAATTTACAAATTCAAGAAAAAATTTCCAAACTTCAAAAATAGAAATTAATACTGAAATTCATGATAAATTTCATTTAAACAATATTTATGATACTAATATTATTAATAGAGTTAACACTCCTAAAATTGGAAATATTTTTGATTTTTATCATGTTCCAAGTACAGAAGAAATAAATGATGAATTAATCTTTGATAATTCAAGTGATGATGATGATAATAATATAAGTTTGGAATTAAACATTAATAAACCAAATACGAAAAAATCTTCTTTTTCAAAAATGTCTTCAAAAAAAAATTCATCAACAAATTCTTTGAATTTAAATTTTAATATAATAAAAGAATCTGATTTATTAGATAAGACATTTAATATATTTCAATATTATCCAGAGACAAAGAATAAAATAAATTTTATGACATTATCATATTTATTACTGAATCAATTTTATATATCTGAAATTACTTTAGAAAAAACATTAGAAGATTTCTTATTAGAAATATATGATAAATACTCATCATCAACAGCAATATATCATACAGAAAGACATGCTTTAGATGTTTTACAAACAATATATATTTATACTTTTAAAACAGATGTAATTAAAATATTAAAATTAGGTAAAATTGATATTTTATCATTAGGAATTTCTGCTTTAGTTCATGATCTTTCTCATCCTGGTTATTCAAATGATTATTTAATTAAATCTAATAATACTTTAGCTTTGTTATATAATGATTCTCATATTTTAGAAAATTTTCATTTATCTGAAACTTTCAATCTTTTATTTGATAGTAATAAACATTGTAATATATTCAAAAATTTATCTAAAGATGATTATAAATTAATTAGAAGAAGAATGATTGAATTAATTTTATCCACTGATATGAGTAATCATAGTAAAATTTGTTCTATTGTTAAAAATTCTTTTTTTGAAGGAAATAATTTACAAAAAAATTTTAATATGGAAGAACAACAAAATATTATGAATTTCTTATTACATACTGCTGATATTAGTCATTGTTCTAAATACTTTAATATTAGTTTTAAATGGATTAATTTATTAAATGAAGAATTTTGGAGAGAAGGTGATGAAGAAAAAGAAAAAAAATTACCAATTGGATTTTTATGTGATAGAAATAAAGCTGATACTCCCAGAAGTCAAGTAGGATTTATTAAAGGTATTGTTCTTCCTACTTTTGAAATTTTATATAAGGCTTTTCCAGGAGAAGATATTAAATTCTATGTTGATAATGTTAAATTTAATTTAAATGAGTGGATTAAATTGTGTAATGATGAAAATAAAAATTTGGAAAAAATTAATGATGATAACAATGATAATAATAATATTAATAATAATAATGAAGATAACAATGATAATGATAATAACAATGATAATGATAATAATAATGATAATGATAATAATAATGATGATGATAATAATAATAATAGTAATAATAATGTTAGTAATAATAATAATAATAATGGTAAAAAATTGTAAAATATTTGACTTATTATAATTATTATTTAGCTTATTTAGTTTAAGAATTTTTTATTTTTTTGAAATATAATATATAGTTATCAAAATTTACTTTTTTAATCTTTTTTTTTAAACAAATAATTATTTTTTTATGTTATACTTATATTAATTACTTTTTATTAAATTGTAAATTATAAAGAATAAATTTAATGTTTTTTTATTTTATTTTAAATCATAAAAAATATTTAAAATGTAATTGCTCCTAATATTAAAATAGAAAAAAAAATCAAATAATCAAAATGCAATAACTTTAACTTTAAAATCAAAACATAAAAAAGAAATTTCAATATATTAAATGTTATTCAAATTTATATTACTATTCCAATAATAGAAAATGAGTCTTTTTTTACTAATGAAGATTATTCTAAAGAAAACAATATTTTTTACTTTGCTAATTTATTTCATTTTAATGAAAATCATTTTAATATGAAGATAATTCTACTATGAGAGTTATTGGTAAAAAAGATAATGTAATTTTTTTTTAGAGAAACTTTAAATAATATTGTTCTAGTTTAGAAAAGAAAAATAAAAAAATAAAAGATTTAAAAGAAATTAAAAATAAACTTCAAATAATAAATTAAAAATAAATAAATTTCAAATGTAAAATATTGGTTTTAAATTTCTTTTTTTATTTTATTTTAAAAAAATGTGAAACATTTAAAAAACTAATTTTTTTTTAATATATTGCAAATATATAATAAGAAAAATAATATATTCAACAATTTAAAAATCATATAAAGTTTTTTTAGAAGAATTAATGATTGAGATACATTCTTCACAAATAGGTTCTTTATTTTTTAAAGATATTTCAGGAATAATACCTTCAGTTTTGCAATTAGAACATAATTTTTTTCCACAAATTGTACAAACAATTTTTGAAGAAGAAATCGATTTATTACATAAATTACATTTTTTTTCTTTTTTCTTTTTTTCTTTATCTTTCTTTTCTTTATTTTTATCATTTTTATTTTTATTATCATATTTTAATGTAATAAAATAATCTCCAGCAATACAAATAATTTTCATCATATCTTCAGACAATCTAATCAATTTAATAGGATAATTAATTGTATCTATTCTAATTACTTCATCAAAATAAAGAGATAGTTGAAAAGTATTAAATTGATGTTCTTTATTATAACATAAATTATAAGGATAAATTACTTTTTCTTTGTTTTCATAATGTAAGTTTATTAATTTCCATATTATTATATTTCCATTTTGATGTCCTGTAAATAAGTTAATATCACTTTTTGTATTTTCTATATTTTTAATAAAACAAGAATTGATTTTTGATTTTGAATTATCTAATTTTAATTTAGATAATATGACTCCATTAATATTAAATAAAGTTACTTCTCTTGAAGAAGATACTATAAAATCTCCTGTATTATGACATATACTTGTAAATTTAATTTTTTTTGTAAAATTTGTTAATTCCAAATAATTGATTTTTCTAAGTAATCTAAATGATAATAAATCAAATAAATATATTATATTAATTGAATCTATAATTATTAACATTGAATAACTTTCACATATATCTATTATATTTATACTATTTGATATTATATTTGATGAATTAATTAATAATATATATATATTTGATATATTTTTATCATTATCACCAAATTTACTATAAGTTTTTTGTTCATTTTCACAATGATATGAAAAACCATTAATTTCATTAATATTTTTAAAAGGATTTATTTTAATAATTGGTTTGTAAGTAATAAATAATTTATTATTATTATTTAAAAGAATACAATCATTATTTAATATATTTGAATTACTCATTACGATATCAGAATTAAATTCAATTCCATTAATAGGATAATAATTATTACTGTCATTTGTTTTTAAAGTTATTGAACTTGAAGAAGTTACATTTGATATTATTGATCCTGGAATTATTCTATTTGGTATTATTGGACTATTATTATCATTATTAGGTATATATGAATCATATTTGTTTTTTTTCTTTTTTGGTATTAATTTAACAAAAATTGAAGATTTTTTCTTCTCTTTAGGCTTTTCTTGTTTTTTATTTATTATATCATTTTTAATTTTCTTTATTTTATATTTTTCTATTACTCCATTTAAAAATCCTATTATTAAATATTTTCCATCATTTGTTGCTTTAATACAATTAATAACTGAATTATTATGTTCTAAAATATAAGTAAATTTAATTGAATGATAAGGTTTAATTATACTAAAAGAATTACTTGGATTATAAATTCCATTATCAGAAGAAAATTCAATATAATTTTTATATGTAGGGGGAAGTAAAATCTTATTATCAGAACAAAAGAAATAAATAATATTTTCTTTTTCTTTTTCCTTTTCTTTTCCTTTAGTATGTTCATTATCATTATAAACAATTTTAAAAGAAGAAATTCCTCCTTCACTTTGAGAATAATTTTCATTAACATATTCATAATATTTAAACATTTCTTTAACATTTTTTCCATTAAAATTATCAATTTTATATTCTTTTCCTTTAATAATATTATATAAAAAATCAGCTTTTCCGAAAATAGCATTAATTTTTTTATATTTTTCTCTTTTTGGATGAGATTTATTAAATAATTGAATAGGATTAATTCCCATATTTAAAATTTCATTTATTTTATCTTCAATTGATTCATCATTATTGTCTTTAATTTCTAATTCAGAACAAACTTTTCTTAAAACATTAAAAGATTTAATAGCTTCATCTCCTTTTTGTTTATAACCAAAAATTAAGTCAATCCATTCATTAATATGATTAGAAACAAAAACACTTTCTAAACTTTTTTCTAACATTTTAGAAAATAATCTAGGAGAATTTTTTGACCATTTAGGTAATATTACATTAAAGACTTTAATATTATTAATAGAAGAATTTCCAAAAATATAGTTATTAAAATTAACATATAATTCAGGTAAATTAAATATATCTGGAATTAATTCTTGATATTTTTCATCGATAGAATAAAAGCTTTTAATATCAAAAAATAATCTATCAGGAACATCAAAATTTCCTCCTTGAATTTCAGCAGAAATTAAACTAAAAGGTTTAATTCTTATTAAATAATAACAAACAAAACCAGGATTTGAATAATGAGATCCACAATGATATTTATCATCTTCTGTTTCAAATTCTTCAAATTTCATTTTTAATTTTTCTTGAATTTCTTTTTTTTGAGCATAAATTGGATATTGGAAATTTCTATATATTTCATCGGAATTTAAATTTATTTCTTCTGAAGAATATTCCCTTATTACCCAAGGATAAATTGGATATTGATTTAAATCATTATATGTTCTTCCACTTAATGTATTTAAAATCATTATATAATCATATGTGTTTATTATTCCATTCTGCCATTTTTCAAGAACATTTTCTAAAATTTTATTTTTCTCTTTTATTATAAATTTCTTCTTTTTAAATTTTACGTTTTTCTCTTTTTTATTTTCTACATTATTATGGAAATGCAAATCAAATTTACTTTTCTCAATTATTATATTTGAATTACGCATAAATATTAAATTTGAGTTTTTTAAAGAAAAATTTGAAAATGATAAATTTTGGAATAATTCTGATATATTTACTTCCTTATTTAATTGCTTTTTTCTTTCTATATATGATTGTTTTAAATATTCTATTATATTTTTTAATATCGAATTTCCTTCTTCTGGATTATATGCTATATAGAAATTTAAACCATTTTTTAAAAAAATTTCTATTGAATTATCTTGATGTAGAAATTTATTTGTGTGAATTTCATTGATTTCATTATATGAAAATGATATTATGTCTAAATCTTTTTTTAATCTACTAAATTTATCAATTTCATTTATTTCTTTATCACTATTTTTTACATAATTTAAAAGTTGACATTGTTCTTCTAAATATTTTGTATCTGTTTTAACCCAAAAAACTCTATTAATAGGTTTATTAACAAAATATAATTTATCTTGATATAAATTAACATTTGAAAGAAGATATACTTTTTTTTTTCCTAATATTATTACACTATTTAAATATGTCATTCCTTTTGATAATAAACAATTATATGCTCTTTGATATTTATCTTTTTTATCTATTGTATTTTCTATAAAATTTATTTGAAATATATGTTCCAAAGAAAAAAATTCATATAAATGATTATTAACATTGTAAAAATTAAATTTTGTATTAAATTCATTTTCTACTTTTTTTTCTTTTTCTTCATTATTAGTATTATCATTCACTGAATTTTTTCTATTATTAATTTCACTTCTATCAATTTCATTATTCAATATTTTATCAGGTTTTAAAATAAATTTTTTTCTTTTTCTACTTGGTCCTTCTCTTTTCATTAAGTAAAAAGAAAAAGAAAAATTAAAATTTAAATTAGAATTCAACAAATAAAAATCAGAATAAATTTTCATTAAATTCCTTTTATAATCATTAAATCCAATATGATGAAAAAATAGATTTTTCATATATTCTCTTATAAATTCACATAAACCACAATTTCCAGTACAAATTTTATTTTTAGTAATTAAAACAGGAATTTTATGATTTTCCATTGCAATTACATCATCTTTGTAGTTACTTCCTAAAATTTCTCCTTCAACATAAAAATCATTTGTGTGAATTGTACTAAAATTATTATCTAAAGTTTTTCTTCTTTTTTTTGGTCTGTTAAATAAAGATTGATTAGAAGTTTTTTCTTTTGGAAAATAATCCTCATTTTTATTACGTATTTTTCCTCCTGTATAACTTAATCTTCTTTCTGAAAATGAATTATCATTTTCATTTTCCATTTCTATATCATTTAATATTGAATTATTTTTCAAAGATAATACTAAACTTTTTTTTAAAGGATTATTTAATTTTGGAAGGTCTCTTTTATGTTTTTCTTCTATATTTTTATGGCCGTTTATATATTTTATTATTTCTTCTAGGTTTATTTCTTGTTTTAAAAATATTTTTTTAAATATGTTTTTTAATATTTTTTTTAAATTTTCTGAATTTTTGTGTAAATTTATTAAATGTTTATCTATGTATGAATTGAAATTATATATTATTTCTATGAATCGTTTTATTTTTTCTAATATTTCCTTTGATTTTTCCATTATTTTTTCAGAAAATGATGTATCTATTTTATTATCATTTTTAGGAAAATATTTTTTTATTATTTCTAATATTATACTTATTATTTTTTCATCTATTTCTTCTTCGTTATTTGATACTAATACAAGAAATATTAATTTATCTAATATTACTTCTAACTTTAAATTAGAGTAATATTTTAAATCTGTGTTTATTAAATTTAATATTTCTTTTTTAATTTCAAATGATAATGATTCAAATAAATTGTTATTTAAAAATATATTACTTATTATTCTATCTTTCACTTCAGTTAATCTTATAATTGCATATAATCGGTCTATTATATTTCTATCAATAAATTGTTTGTTTTTCTCAAGAGAAAAATAGAATAAATTAAAATATTCTTTTTTTTCAAAAAATTGAATTGAAATTTCTGAATTATATAAAATATCAAAGTAATTAATAAATAATTGAATGACAATATCAAAAAATTCTTTAGTTATATTATCTTCATTTAATAAAATAAAAATAAATTTTTCTAAATTAATAAATTCTAATTCTTTACTTATATAAGTATCAGGATAAATAGCATAATTATATAATTGAGACGTTAAATTATTTTTTCTTAAAATTCCAGAATTTTTTGCCCATTCAACGAAACTATATTTATAAAATAATTTAGTATTTTTATCTAAGAAAATATTTATTTTATCTTTTGATTTTAAATCAAAGAAAATATTTTTTGAATTGAAATTATATATTAGTGAATGCTCAGTAAAAATTTGCATTTTATATAATTTAATATGAGGAAAAGAAAAACATTTATCAAAAATTATATCTTTAACATAATTACATTTATATCCAATGAAGAAATTATTTGGTTTTAAATCATTTAAATTAAATTTTATTTGATCATAAAATACTTCTTTATTATTTATTGAAATTGACAAATAATTTTTTTCTCTTGAATAAAAATGAAAAGAAAAAGAATTATTCTCATTTGGACGTAGAATATCATATATATTTTTTTCATTTTTTTCTTCTTTTAAACCTTCATCAACAATTAAATTTAAATTTTTTAAATATATTTTAATAAAAGTTTTATTTTTTTTAATTTCAAGTAAATAGAAATAGTCTATTGGTTCATTTGAAGGAAAATAATAAAAATTTTGTTGAATTCTTACTGTATCTTCTTTATTTGGAATAATAATATCATTGATTTCTATATTATTAAAAATATTTGATTGTTTAATATTTATATTTGTTAAAATTATTCCAGTATTAAAGTCAGAAGTTATTTTAATATTTGTTGATAAAATTGATAAAATTTCTGTTGAAATTTTTAAATAATCTGGATTTGATTTATTATTTATAAACAGTAAAATTTCTAAAATTAAATCTTGAAAAAGAAACTTATTTAAAAACTTTGTTAATAAAGAGAAACCTCTATAAATTAATTCATATAATTTTGTATTTGAGATTTTTTCATTATTCATTAATTTAAATAATATTTTAATAATATTATTTCTTAAACATAATTTAATATTACCATCATTAACTTCAAATAAAAAAATAATAAAATCAAGCATTTCAAAAACATATTTATTTAATTTTATTAAAATTTGAAAAGTAAATAAAATAGGTAAAGGATTCATAAGAATAAAATTAGTATAATTACTTATTGAGTTATAAGAATTTTTTAATAATTCAGAACTAATTATAAATTTATTACAATATATTACTTTAAAATCACTATTCATTAATTTTCCTGTTAAATTATTATTTTTATTTTTAATATTATTATTTTGATTAATTGAATAATCAATTATATATTTTATCATATCTAATAAAAAATCTTTTTTATTTAATTCTGATTCTAAAATTATTATTTCATAAATGATTTTTTTTATTTCCTGATTTGAAATTTCAGGATAATCAATTTTATTTTTTTGAAAAATTAATTCATTTTGATTTATAACAAGAGACATTATATATTCAAAATAATTTTTTAAACAATTATGAATTTCTTCATTAAAACATTCTTTACATTTTGATAAATAATCACATAAATTAAAAACACATTTTTTCATATTTTCATTTAAAGGTTCTTTTAATTTTTTTCTTGAAAATAATATTTTTAAAGTTAAATAAATATTTTCTATTTCTTTTAAAGTTTCTGATAAATTATTTAATTCATTTTGACTTGAGATTGTTAAATATCTTTCAAGAATAGATTCGACTAAAGATTGAATTGAAGTTTTATTTATCATTTCTTCTTCTTTTAAATGTTCAATATATATTTTAATTAATTTATAAATTATTATACAATCTTCTTTTAATTCATTCCAATTTTTTATAAAAGATATAAAATTATATTCTTTAAATTTTTCAAAAAGTTCTGGTCTTTTTCTTAAACTTTTTTCACAAAAATCAAGTAAATTTTCTACTATTTCTTTCTTTAATTTATTATCTTCATTATTATTATTTTTGAAATTATTTATGATTTCATATAAATTTTTAATAAAAGATTCCATAAATTTTGAAAAGGAATTATTATTATTATCATAATATTGTGTAATATATTTTAAAATATTATTCAATGTTTCTGTATCATCACAGTTACTTAAAGAACAACTTATTTGTTTTAATTCATCATCTGCATTTCCAATTGACATTAAAAAAGCGAAAAAAATTGAAATAGTGTCTTTTTCACTATTACATATTTCAGGAATAAATAAATCTAAAAAATTTGTCTTTTTCTTAATTTCTTGATAATTAGAAATATTATTATTTATGATATCAACTATTATTTTTGATGTGTTCTTCTTATATATTCGTTCTTTTAAATTTAAAAGTAATTCAATTAAAAAATTAATAAAAATAAATTGAATTTCTTGATTTTTTGAAGTAATTTTTATGATTTCTTTAATAAATTGGTTTTCAAATTCATCATAAAAGTTATTATTATTATTTTCTTTATTATCTTCATCAATTAAATAAGTAATATATTGTATCATATAACTCATATCAGAAATGTCATAATAAGATTTATTTCTTTCATTTTTTGTTTTTTTATCATCACTTTCAATCATAAAATCAGCTTGAATTAAAAAGAAAGATTTAACTTCAGAAAAAAAATGATTTCTTTCATTTACATCATTTTGAAAATTTTTTTTTAAATTACTAAATAAAGTTTCTAAACTTTTATTTTCTTGAATAAATTGTTTAATTTTTTTATATTCATCATCTTTATAATAATTTCTTTTAAACATTGTTAAGATTTTTTTTCTTAATTCAGGTTCATTTGAAAGATCTTCAAATAAAATTTCATAGTTATCTGAATTAACAATAGATAAAGTAGTATATTTAGCATTGTATTCTAAATCAATATTAATTAAATAATCAAGAATAAAAGGATATGAATAATTAATTGCATTATTTACAAATTTTTTATCATTATTTGAATAAGTATTATTTTGTTCAAAAACAAATTTTTTTATTTCATAAAGTGAATGAAGGATTTTTATTATAATAAATCCTATATCTGATTTTTCTTTTGAGAAATATTGATTGAAAAAGTCATTAAAACCATTTTTATTTAAATATAATAATATTTTAAATAATGACATGATTAAAGAATCATTTATATTACTATCTGAAGAAATATTTTTTATAAAATCTTCATTTGATAAATTAATATCTTCATGTAAATCATCAAAAAAAAAATATTTTAAAAAATTTATTACTTTTGTTTTAACTGTAACATCAAAAAAGGCTTTATTTTTATTTTGAATATGACTTATTATATAATGTAATTCATATAATAAAATATTGATAAAAATTTTTATTTCAAATTTTCCTTTTGAATTTTGAAAAACTTCTTTTTTATCTTTTAAATTATTTATTATTACATTTGTTAAGTTAATATCTTTTACAATTGAATTATGTAAAACCATAGATAAATTTTGAATTGAATTTCTTAAATCATTATTTTTAAATAAGTCTTTTATTTCTTTTTGTTCTTTCGAGTCTCTACTTATTGTTTTTTTTGAAGAAATATTCATTTTAATTTTTTTTAAATAATTTATTTTTTAATTTTTTTTTACTTTTTCTTCTTTTTTTAAATAAGAAATTATAATTAATCTTTTTAATTGAAAATATTTATGCATATTTGTTCATTAATTTTAATTTAATATATTGATATATTAAATATATTATTAAAAGAAAATATGTAATAAATCTTTTTTGTAAATGTTAAAAAATATAATTATAAAATTAACTTTTAAATACAATAAAACAAATAAAAAATGAATTCACATGATTATGAAATTTTAGATATAAAATCTCCAATTGAATCTGAAAGTTATATTTCAATTCTTCAAAGGGAAAATAATTCTTTAATTCAAAATTTAAAAGCTCAAAATGAAATTACAAATAATTTAAAATTACAAGTTAATGATAAAGAAAAAGAAAAATCAGTTTTAATTAAAACAATTGAATCACAAGATATTAAAATAAATGAAAATAATAAACTTTTAAATGAGTTAAAAAATAAAATTTATGAATTGAAAGAAAAAAAGAACAATAATAATGAAAATAAAAATAATAATAATATTATTCAATTAAAAAAAGAAAAAGAAGAATTGAAAAAAGATAATGAAATCAAAGAAAAAAAAATCAATGAATTAAAAGAGAAAATTTTAAATGTAGAAAATGAGATTAAAAAACAAAGAGAAAGTAAAATTACAATTGAAATAAATCAAGAAAATATATTTAATAAAGAAAAAGACGAAATTAAAGAAATAAGAAATAACAATATTTTATTACAAAATCAATTAGATAATATTTTATTAGAACATAAAAAAATTTTAAATGAAAAGAATTATTTATCAATTAAAATAGAACAATATAAAAAACAAAAAGAAAAAATAAATATTGAAATTAAACAAAAAGAAGAAAATATTTTAAACAAAAAAAATGAATCAAAAAATTTATTTCAAGAAATAAACATTCAAAAAAAAAATAATATTCAATTAAATTCCCAAATAAAATCAATGTCAAAGAAATATAAAAATATGGAAGAAAATAATAAAGATTTAGAAAATTTAATAATAAAACAAGAAGAAAAAATAAATGAATTATCATTAAAATTAAATAATATAGTAAAAGATATTCAAAAAAAAAATTCAGAGATAAATAAAAATAAAATATATATAATTAAATTAGAAAATACAGTAAAAGATTTAAACAAACAATATAGATTATTAAAAATTCAAAAACCAAAAGAATCACAAAATGAAGTGAAATATTTAAAAAGTCAAATTGCAGAATTAAAAAGAGAATTAGAAAAAGATAAAAGTATGATTAGAAATAAAAGCTTAGTTAGTTATAATAGTTATGATAGAAGTTTAATTAATAATAATAAAAAATATAACAACAGAAATAATTCTTCAAGATATAATTTATATTATATTAAAAGAAATTATAAAGGAAAATTAAAAAATCAATCAGTTAGTTCACGTAAAATATATAATTCATATAATAAAAAAAATAAGTTAATTAATAAAGAGTCAAAATTTAAACATAAGATAAATAATACTTCTATAAATAATATTTTAAATGTAAGTGAAGATATTAATAATTTGAAATTATATCATAAACCTCAAAATATTATTAATGAAAATAATTTTAGACTACTTTATGAAAGAAGTGAATTTAGTGAAAAAAAAGAAAAAGAGAAAATTCAAGAAATTAAAATTTTAATGCAACAATTGGTTAATGATGTTAATACACTTTAATTATAAATAAAATATATAAAATAATAGTTTAATCAAGTAAAATAGGAGTTCATTTGTTTTTTAAAAAAAAATATTTAAATAATAAAGTTTATTGAAATATTAGGAATTGAAATTTTTTTGAATGTTCATATTTTGAGAAAGATAATTTCTATTAGCATTCAGCATTGGATTATTATTAAAATTATTATTACTCATTTCATTCATATTACTCATATTATTATTTATATTATTTAAATTAATCATATTATTATTTGTCATCCTATTTTGATTTCCAAAAGTTTCATTTCTAAATAAATTTTCATTTACATTTGAATTTAAATTACTTAAATTATTATTATTAATTATATTATTATTATTCATCATATTATTTTGATTAAATATATTATTATTAAACATATTATTATTATTCATAATATTATTATTATTATTTTGTCCATATTCAATAGTTCTCATTTGATTAATATTATTACTTAATTTCAAATCATCTTCATTCCAATTATTTCTCATTGTATTATAAATAATATTATTTGTTCTATTATTCCATTCCATATCTTTTTGTCTATTTAAATTATTTGATATTGAATTATATTCATCAGGATAATAATATTTACTATTTGCATGAACATCAGAAATTATTTTATGATTACTTTTTGGTTGAAAAGGCTTCATATTTAAAAATTCTCCTTCTGGAAGAGTTGAAACATAATTTGAATTAATAATATTTTTATTATTATTATCAATCATAAAATTTGAATTTTGATTTTGAGAATATATATTATTTTTATTATTATTTCTATAAATAAAATCTGAATTTGAATTATTTAAATTTGAATTCATTTGATAATTTTGAGAATAATTTTGTGGAATTTGATTTGAATAATTTTTCTTTTGAAAATATTCACTTGACGATAATATTTTCGTAGAAGGAATATTATCAGAATAATTATAATCTCCTACAATTTCATTTTTTAAATTATTCATTATTCTATCAAATTTATTTCTATCATTTGGTAAACAAGAATATATTTCTTCAACAATTAAATCAACATTTTTAGTTTTCATTGTTTATATTTTATTTAAATACATAAAATAAAAATAATATTTTGAAATATATTATAAAAAAAATATTATTTTAACTTTTTTAATATTTTATTTTTCCAATATTTATATAATAATATAATTTTAAATAAATTCTTCAAATTTATTTTCAATTTTATTATAACTACGAGTCTCGTTTTGTTCAATTAAGTAATTAATTAAACTAATCCATTTTTCAATTAAATCTTGTTGTAAACTACTAAAAATTTGAAAAGTTTCATTATTAAAATAAATAAGAAAATGAGAATAATTTTTTTTATTATGATATTCAAAAGTACTAAAAATTTTTTTTTCATTTTCAAATTCAACAAAATATGATTTTTTAATTTGATTATAAAAAAAAGTTTGAATTGGATTTTGTAAAGTAATAAATTTTTCTTTAGAAGCAAATATTTTAATTTCTCTTTTTGTACTTATTAAAAATCTATTAAAATATTTTTTATGAATTATTCTTTGACCTGAAAATTGAAGAACATTTAAATCACTTTTAAACAAAATAATTTCTTGATCATTGTTGTGTAATAAATTAATATTATTTATTATTGTTTTAATTGGTATTTTTTTCATTAATTGAATACAATTTAAATGATATTTTTCAAAGATATTTTTAATATTATTATTCTGAAATTTAGAAATTTGAGTTAAAAAAGAATTTTCTCTTTCTGTGTTTGAATTATTTGTTTTTGTTAATTCAGTTTTATAATTTAATTTATTTGTTCCAATGAAAGTTTTTGTTCTGTTATAAAAAAAATTATTTTTTTTTGGATTTTTATTTATATTTTTTTTATTACTTCTATCACTTTTTGAAATTGAATTTAAGTCTAAATTTATTTTTTCATTTAATTCTAATTTTCTTTTTTTAAATGAATTTTCTTGTGTTCCTATTCTTGTTCTTTTTTCATTTTCTGTTTTTATTTTAAAATTATAATAATTATTATCTTCTTCATTTATTTTTATTTCTGATAATTCTTCTTCTTCTAAATTCTTTTCTATTTTTGGATTTTTTTTAAATAATAAATTTAAATTTTTAATCTGTTTAAATTCTGGACTTTTTATTTCATTTATGTTTGCTTTGGTATTTGGTAAATCTAATTCTCCTTCTTTTTTGTTTTCTTTACATTTACATTTACATTCACTTATATTTCCCATTTTTTTTTGTTAATGAAATTTAATCATTTTTAATTTATTTAAATTCTATTATTAAAAATATTTTTTATATATTTTTTCAAAGTAATAATTTGGAAAATATAAAAATATTATTTTTTTCCAAAACTTTAATTTTATTTTCTAATATTATCATCTCAATTTTTTTATATGAAATAAATAAAAAAAGTAATAATATTATTTTATTCACATTTAACACCCCAAATATAAAAAATTAATTAATCACTGCAAACTTCTTTCCAATTTTCACAAAATCCATTATTTACACTTTTAACATAAACAGAATCTTTAATATCTTCTCTTGTAGTCATATTAATAGAAATTAAATATAAATGAAAGCAACTAAAAGGAAAAAGAGTAAGGAAAAAACTTACACAATAAAATCCTAAAAGTACTAAAAATATAGTTCTGATGATACCAATATTTTTATATTCTTTAAGAGGAATAAGAATACAATTTAAAACACAAAAAATAGCATATAAAGAAACACACAATAAAAAAGAAATAAATTTTAAATGATTATTTTTTCCAACACAATTATTAATAAATTCACAATGATGATCATGTTTTAAAATACATTTTCCACATTGACTACAATGAGAAGTTCTTAATTGTCTTATTATTTTACAAGTAGAACAATATTTTAAATTATATTTATTTCCTTTTATAGTAATAATAGGCTTTAATTCATTAAATTCATTTTCACTTATTTGATTGATTATTTCTTCATAACCAGGACTTGAAGTTACTATATTTAAATATGATAACACAGTTATTATAAATATTATATTTCCTAAGATATAATTTATTGTTTTGTATTTTTTTGATTTCATTTTTGGAAATATAATTATATTTAATAACAAAATTGGTAATATTATTAAAAATATCATACCAATTACCACTGCTATTGAATTGTTTTTTAAATATATTCTTTTTTTTGAATTACAACAATATCTTACTGGATTATATATATTTCTTTGAGATTCTATATTATTGTGTGATATTGTGTTTATTACATTATTATTATTATTGTTGTTATTATTACTATTTAATTGTTCATTATTATTATTTGGACTTAATACATTTAAATTTTGATTTTCATTATTATTATTTTCCATTTTTTTGATTATATAATAATGTTTTTTTTAATTTAAATGGTGGTTACTTTAACTCCTGAAGAAAAAAAAGCAATGGATGAATTAAAAGGAAAATATTATGGAAGAAATGTTTTTGATAAAGATTTTGAAAAAGCTCTTAATGGAAAACCTTTTGTTTTTAGATATCCTCAAAAAGGAGAACCTTTAAAACAATATTTTGATCAACATGGTGTAATTATTGTAACTAATTGGAATAATAAAGTTATTGATTATTGGGTTACTGGAAATTTCCCTTTAAGTAAATAAATTACTTTTGGATTTTTTAAAAGATAACTAAATTGATATTTTTTAATTTTTTTTTTTCATTTTTAAATCTTATCACAAAAATAATTTTATAAAATAAGAATAATTAACTGTTTAATTTATATAAAATTTAATTTAAAACAAATGAATAATAAATTATCATTAATAATATTATTTTCAACAATATTAACATCAAATGAAAATTACCTTGGAAAGCTTAAATATTCAAAAGAATCATCATCATTATTTTCATATGATAAATCTAAATTACCTTTTGATCCAAAACCATATAAATGTTCTCAATTAATAAATCCTCAAAACATAAAATTAATACAAAATTTAAATGTATCTCTTCAAATAGAATATGACAATTTTCTCCATTTAAAAATATTAGATGCAGATAATAATAATAGATGGATTGTTCCTGAAAATGAAGTTTTAAATCCAAAATATATATTTAATAGAATATCAAATATAAAAAATTCACCATCAAAATTTAAAATAAAAATTCCATCTAATAACAAATTATCATTTTCAATATTAACACCAAATGATGAAGAAATATATTCATTTTCAGAAGAAAAATTTTTATTTAGTGAAACATTAATTCAATTTGAATCAATATTAACATCTAATAATATATATGGCTTTGGAGAAAGATATCACAAATTAAAATTAGAAGATGGAATTTATACAATTTGGCCAAATGATACAGGAGGAATACAAAAAGATGATAGAGAAGGAAGATTTAATTTAATGGGTCATCAACCTATTGGATTGCATAAAACTAAATATGAAAATGTATTTTTAGGATTTGTTTTTGTTAATTCAAATATGCAAGATATTATTATTAAAACAAATTCAAATAATAATATTTCTCTTATTCATAAAACTATTGGAGGAATAATTGATTATTATATTATTTATGGAAATTCTCCTGAAGAAGTTAATAAATATATTCATTTTTTATTAGGGTTTCCTACTCTTCCTCCTTTTTGGTCTTTTGGTTTTCATCAAAGCAGATATGGTTATGAAAGTTCAAAAGAATTTAATGATGCTATTCTTGGTTATAAAAAAAATAAGATTCCTTTTGACACTATGTGGATTGATATAGATTCTCTACATCAATTTGAAATATTCACTATTAATCATAAATTCAGTGATTTATCAAAAATTGTGAATAATTTACATAAAGAAAATTATCATTTTATTCCTATAGTCGATTTGGGAATATCATATGAGAATAAAAAAAATCCTTTTGTGAAATTAGGAAACGAATTAAATATATTTATAAAATCAAATTATACAAAAAAAACATTAATAAGTAATGTATGGCCAGGAGATACAGTATTTCCAGATTTTTTTAATCCAAATACAATAATAATATGGCATTATGGTTTAAATTTATATTATAATTTAATTAAATATGATGGTATATGGTTAGATATGAATGAACCAGCAATGTTAAAAAGAGATCATCCTTGTATTGGAGAAATAGCAAAAATTTGTGATAAAAAAGACAATTATTATTATTATAAAGATTTACCTTATATTCCTGGTTTTAGAGGTAATAATTTAGATATTTCTACTGGAAGTATTAATGAAAATGCTATAAATTATGGTGATAATGATATTAAATATGCTTCTTATAATACTAAACCTTTAATTTCCTTTTTTCATTCAAAAAGTACTTATTATTTTCTTTTAAATAAATTAAAATTTCGTCCTTTTGTTTTAACAAGAAGTAATTTTATTGGAATTGGGAAATATGCTTTTCATTGGTTAGGTGATAATCATTCTAATATAGATGATATGAAAAATTCAATAAGTGGAATTTTTCAATTTAATATTTTTGGTATTCCTATGACTGGAGATGATATTTGTGGTTTTATGGATAATGCTAATTCTAATTTATGTGTTAGATGGCATAATTTAGGTGTTTTTTATCCTTTTAGTAGAAATCATAATTTTATTCATTCTAAAGCTCAATTTCCTTGGTCTTTTGATAAAAAAAGTTTAAATTACATTAAAAATGCTATTAATTATAGATATAGTTTATTAAGGTATATTTATTCTGAAATGTTTTATGTTAGTTTAAATGAAAAAAGTGGTTTTTTTAAACCTGTTTTTTATACTTTTCCTTATGATGAAAATTCATATTTTGATATTGATGAAAGAGTAATGATTGGTGATTGCTTTATTTTATTTCCTAATTTTTCAGAAAATTCTGAAATGGAATATAATAAAATAATTCCTGAAGGAATATGGAATTTATATCCTAATGGTAAACTATATATTAAATCTAATGATACAAATAGAGGAATAACTCTTTCTGGAAAATATAAAGATATTAATATTTTTTTAAGAGGAGGGTGTGTTGTTCCTTTTCAAGATACTTTTGATAATTATATTAGAAATTCTTATGTTTTAAGAAACAGAAAATTAAATTTAATGATTAATTTAAATGATTTTGGTGAAGCAAAAGGAGAAATTTTTTATGATAATGATGAGAGATTTGTTATTGAAAATGAAAATTATTGGAGAGTTAGTTTTAAATATGAAAATGAAAAATTATTTGTTAATACTAATAAAAATAATTTAGAAAGTTACTCTTATAAAGATAATATTTTAGAGAAAATTATTATTTTAAATATCCAAAATGTAAATAATAATACAGCATTAGCAATATTAAATAATGGAACTTCATATAATATTGAAGGTAATTATGATTCAGAATTTTTGAAAATAACATATATCATTAAAAATATCATTCAAATAGAAGATTTAAAAGAAATAATATTTAATTATTCTAACAAAAAATAAATTTAAACTTTCACTTTTTGACATATAATTATATTTAATTTTAAGAAAAATAATAATTTAAAATTATTAAAATAATT
>JAEEGK010007529.1_pt1 | contig 25946 bp, 13 predicted proteins | sample 8958771 | NCBI WGS metagenome assembly JAEEGK01 (sample SAMN16246547, study PRJNA631951) | gut metagenome | biome: gut microbiome; feature: rumen; material: SC-attached | host: Bos | place: Iran: Karaj | collected 2018-10
AAACATAAATTTATGGGGAAGTGATTTAACAAATATTGATATTATTTCTGAAATGAAAAATGTTGAAGTAGTTAGTTTATCTTTAAATAAAATCAGTACTTTAAAACCATTTGAAAATTTACAACATTTAAAAGAATTATATTTAAGAAAAAATGATATAAGTAATATTAAAGAAATTGATTATTTAAAAAAATGTATAAATCTTAAAATTTTATGGATTGAAGAAAACCCTTTATGTGAAAAAAATCCAAATTATCAAAAAGAAATAATTAAAGAATTACCTCAAATAATTAAATTAGATAATAAATCTGTAAAAGATATTTTAAATGAAGAAGATAAAAAAATAGAAGAAAAAGAAGAAGAAAAGAAAGAAGAAGAAAAGAAAGAAGTAGAAAAAAAAGAAGAAGAAAAGAAAGAAGAAGAAAAAAAAATTGAAGAAGAGAAAAAAGAAGAAGAAGAAAAAAAACAAGAAAATGATTTATTAAATGAAATGAATAATGATTTAGTAAATTTAAAAACAACAAATTTAAATAAAGAAGTTCCAGTTGATAAAAGTATAGATAATAATTTAATTCAGCAAATATTAAATCAAAAAAATATAGATTCAACATTAATACCAAATATAAATCCAAATCACATTCCAAATTTAAATACAAATATAAATCAAATTCCAGATAATACATTAGTAAATAATATATTAAAAGATATTGATACAAGTTCAACATTTATAAATAAAAACAAAGATAAAGATACTACATTAGTAAATAATATATTAAAAGATGTTGATACAAGTTCAACATTTATAAATAAAAACAAAGATAAAGATAATACATTAGTAAATAATATATTAAAAGATGTTGATACAAGTCAAACAATGTTAAATAAAAAAGATGGTAAAGATAAAGAATTAGAAAATATATTAAATGATATAGATACAAGTTCAATATTTAATAAGGAATTACCTTCAATAATAAAAGAAGAAGAACAATATCCAAAAAATTTAGATACAATTGAACAAATAAGAAATTATTTTAATGCACCAATTCATCAACCTCAAAATAAAAAATATGATATTAATATGAGTAATACTTTATTTGCTTCAAATAATAAACCACCAACACCTTTTGATGGGAGAAATCCTTATAGAAGACCTCCTAGTGAAGAACAATATTATTATAATAATTATATTAATTATAGAGATCAAAATAGAAATAAGGGAAATTATTATAATAGGAATTATCATTTTCAAAATACTCATAAAATTAAAGCTGTTTTAAATTTAATTGAAATTTTAAGTCCTACTGATTTAATCCATTTAAGGAATGATATTATAAAAAGATTAAGAAATCAGGATTATTAATATATATTTGTTGGGGTTTTATTTTATTTTTTTTAATTTTTATTTATATTTATAAAGATAAATTAAATTATTTTTATTTATTGTTTTTGTTGTATTTTATATATTATTATGTAATTTAATTAAATGAATCAATAATTTTTTTAAATATGAATTCAATCAAAAATAAATCAATTATTTAAAAAGACAATTAATAAATAAAAAAAATAAACAATGAATTATAATACTATAAATAAAAAATGATCCATATTACATTATTAGAAAAAATCCAAATAATAATTTATATATATATTTGTTATTTTTTTAAATTTTATAAAATTATCATAAAATTATTTTTAATTAAATTTAAACATAAAATTATATTCCATTTATAAAAAATTAACATTTAATGTTTATTAAAATTTAACTTTTTTTATTATTATTATTATTACATTTAAAAGGAGCAAAAATCCTATCCCAAAATGAATCAACATTAATTAATTTATGTTTTTTATTCTTTTCAATTTGAGTTTGATTAACTTTTTCAGCATTTTCTAAAATATTTACACAATTAAATATATCTTTATTATCGAGTTCCTTATATCCATAAGTAGATGGATCATAATTAGTTTGAGGCTTATTATAAACTGTTTTACTTTCTTTTTTATCTTCTTCATTTACTTTTTTTATATTTGTTTTAGTTCCATTATTATCATTTTCAGAATTTATAATTTCTTTATTTTTATTATTTGAAATATCATCATTATTTGATTGTCCATTATTTACATTTGATAAATCTATTTTTTTAATATCTTTTGATTTATTTCTTTTTTCTTCTTTTTTATTTTTATCCTTTTTTTTACGTTTATTTTTTTCTTTAACACTATTTAATAAATTATCTAATGAAACACCATTATCTTCTTCCTCTAATTTCTCTTCTGATGATTGTTGTATCTCAATTTCTTTTTTTTCTTCATTTTCTTTTTTTTCTTCCTTTTTTTCATTTTCTCTTCTTTTTTTAATTTCTTCAGGAGTTTCTTTAAAAAACTCATCTCTATTTTCATTATTTAAATTAATTTTCCTTTCTCTTTTTTTTTTCTTCTCTTCTTTATCTTTTTTAACTTTTTCTTCATAAATTCTCTTCCTTTCATTTTCTTCAAATTTTTTAACCCAACTAGTAAAATAAATTTCCTGAGCCGAAATTCTTTCACCACTATCACCTTCAAGTAACAATTTAATTAATTGAACACATTCTTTAGAAATATTTAATTTCTCATCAATACTATATTCCATTTTTAAAATATTTCTAAAAATTCCTTTATATTCTTCTTCATCATTTTGTTCAAGTGATCTAAAAGGAGAATAACCATGTAACATTTCATATAATAAAATACCCAAAGCCCAAATATCAACTCCAGCATCATAATTTTCTTCACAAACCATTTCAGGTGCCATATATTCAAATGTACCACAAAATGTAGTTCTTTTTTCATTTTGATGTAAACTTACACACCAACCAAAATCACATAATTTAATATTGTTATTTTCATCTAATAATATATTCTCTGGTTTAATGTCTCTATGTACAAAGTCATTTTCATGAAGAAATGTTATTGCATTTGCCATTTGAATAAAATAATGAAATGATTCTTTTTCATTTAAATGTTTATTTTTATGAATTTTTGAAAATAAATTACCATTTGGTAAATATTCTTCTATTAAATAAATATCTTTTTGATTTTCATAATATGAATATAATCTAACTATATTTGGGTGATTTAACATTAATTGAATTGAGATTTCTTGATATATTATTGATAATGGACAACCTTCACTTACTACTCTTTGTTTTGATATGTGTTTTATTGCATATGGTTTATTATCTGTTTTATGATGGGCAAGATATAAATCTCCAAAAGCTCCATTTCCTATTTTATCTATTTCAGGATTGAATTTAAAATTTTTGAAATCCCAATAACCAGTATGAATTTGAGGATCTGATGGTTTGACCATTAAAATCTCTCCAGTTTTAAAAAATATACTACTTTTACATCTTTCTTGTATTACTGATGCAGTTAATGTTGATGCTTTAAGATTACAAAATTTTAAATATGCTCTAGACATAGTGAAATTAAAATAAAAATTATTTTTTTAAATATTTTCAATCATTATTAGTCATAAAAAATAAATAATAAAAAATAATATAATAAAAAAAAAAGTAATTAAATGGGAAATAAACAAGAATCTCCATTTTTAAAAAAAAAAGAAAAAGAACATAAAGTCATAAAATATTTACAAGGAGATAGATATGAAGGTGAAACATATAATAATAAAAAATCAGGATTTGGAATTTATTATTTTTATTCAAATAAAAATAGATATGAAGGATGGTGGGAGAATGATTTAGAAAATGGAAATGGTTCATTATTTTATCATGATGGTTCATTATATATTGGTCAATGGGAAAATGGAAAACAAAATGGAATTGGAACTTTATATTATAAATTAGGTGATAAATATTATGGTAATTTTATTGATGGGAAAAAAAATGGAAAAGGACTTTTTGTTTCTAGAGATAATAATAGATTTATAGGAACTTTTAAAAATGATTTAAAACATGGAAAAGGAATTATGTATTATAATCAAAATAATAAAATGTCTAAGGAAATTTGGGATAATGGAATTTTAACTTTTACTCAAATTATTAATGCAAATGATGATGAAGAGGATCAATATACTATTAGAAAATTTTCTAAACAAAATTCTATTCCTGTTGGTTTTTTTTTAGGTAATTTAAATAATCCTAGTATTGATGAAAGCGAAAAAAATAAAAATTTTACTTTATCTGTTGCTAGATATTTTAAAGCTCGTATTCCTAATAATTATTTTGATGCTATGAATTTAATTATTTATACTAGTGATTTACTTTATAATAATAATAAAATTTTTGAATGGACTGAAATAAATGTTATTACTTGGATGAATAGAATTGGAATTGAAAATAATAAATATAAGGATACTATTATTAATAATAATATTAATGGTATTAATTTTTTAAAATTATCTGCTAATGAATTAAAAGAATATAATATTGTTGATATTAAAGATACAAAAATAATATTGAAATCAATTGATTTTTTAAGAGTATTTGTAAGAATATATACTGATTATTCTGAGAAATATGAATTAAATACAGAAGAAAATAATTTTTCTAGAATAGATTCAAGAGATATTACAAATGATTTAAATGAAATGATGAGATCTGGAATAAGACATATAACAATTACTCATACCTTAAATCCACTTAAAATGAATTTAGAAAGAAAAGTTAGAAGATCAACTTCAAATTATAATTTAATTAGTAAACATGATAATTCAACTATATATACATCAGTAAATAATTATAGTAGAAGGTCTTCTTTTTATTTACCTACTTTGAGTGGTCAAAATTATAATAAAATTATTGAAAATGTTGAATTTACTTTAACAAAAATATCCTTAACTAAATTATTATTAAATTCACTTGGAATAAGTGGATTTAATTTTTATATTCCATTTGAAGAATTAAAAATAATTAAAAAAGTAGGAGAAGGTGCATTTGGTGAAGTATATTTAGGTTATTGGAATAAAAAAAAAGTAGCAATTAAAAAGTATTTTTTCGTGAAAAAATATAAAGATCACCAAAATAAAAACTTCTATAATTTAAAAGCAATATTAATAAAATACATAAAAGAAATAAATATAATAAGTAATTTAAGACATCCAAATTTAGTATTATACATGGGAGCATCATTATCAAGTAATCACAATTGTTATTTAGTAATGGAATTTGTAAACAATGGAAATTTATTTGAATTTTTACATCAAGGTTCCTATAACTCAGAAGGTAATTATCAAAAATATGATTTATTATTCACAACGAATTTAGCATTAGAAATAGCATTAGCAGTTAAATATTTACATTGTAGAAATATAACACATTGTGATTTAAAAAGTACAAATGTATTACTTGATAATAATTACCATGTTAAAATAACTGATTTTGGTGTTAGTAAAATGGTAAATATACTTTATGAAAAAAGTCAAGAAATAAGAGGAAAATTTGGTACTACACATTGGATGGCTCCTGAAATTATGAAAAGATTAAAATATGAAGAAGCTTCTGATGTTTTCTCTTATGGTATGATTTTATATGAAATTATTACTGGAGAAATTCCTTATTATGGATTACAACCTAATCAAATTATTGGTCTTGTTGCTGATTGTAGAAAAATTGTTCAAATACCTGAAAATACTAGTAATCCTTATTTAAGGAAATTAGTTATTGAATGCTTGAAATATGATACTGAGGATAGACCTTGTTTTGAAGAAATTATTTATTATCTTGAGAAAGTTGTTGATGTTTTAAAAAAAAAAAATTTTGCTTCTGAGGATATTAGTAAATTTGTTATTTAGGTTTTTTAAATATTTTTATTATTTATATGTTCTATTTTAATTATTCAATTTTTGAGTATTTTGGTTTAAGATTTTTTTTTTTTTAAATTTAAATTTATAGAAATTAATACAACCATAATTCATTATATTTTAATTTTTAAATTGTAAATTATTTTCTAAATAATTTAACAATATTATTAATTTTAATTTCATCAGAATCATTTTCATTTAAAACTAAAGTTTTTAAAGATTGTGTTCCTTCAGTATTTAATTGATGTATTAAACCATAAGTAATATAATCTTCTTTAGAATTATCAACTTGATTATTTTTATTTTTAACAAAATCAGATTTATCAATATTATATTTAATTATTCTTGAAATAATTTTAATTTTTTTTGATAATTGTGACATTTTATAACTTAAATTTCTAATATATTCTTTATCAATAATTTCTCCTGAAAAAAGAAAAATTAAAACAAAACTTTTTGTATTTTCATCAGCAATTATTTGTGCAACTCTATATAAACCGTCATAAAATTTTCTTTTTCCCATACATGTAATTTCATGTGTTTTTAAATTTTGAATTTTAAAACTAGCTTCATCTAAATCTTCATCACAAAATCCAATCACTCTTATTTTATCTTTATCATCAAATCCCATTCTTAATATTGCTTTATATAAAATATTTTTTATCAAATTATTAATATGATTTTCCATTATTTCACATGAATCTAAAATTAAAAATATTTCAGTATCTTTCTTTTTATTTAAATTAATTTCACAATTTTTTTTAACAAGTATATCAAGTTCTTTTTTACATTCTTCTTTTTTTGTATTCATAAAAGTATTAATTTGATTTTCATTCATATTTGTAACTTTTTCATCATTATTTATTTCTTTTAAAATATTTGCTAAATTTTTACCTTGATTATTGTCTTCATTTATAACACCAATTTTTTCAACATATTGTATTAATTCTTTATTTTTTTCAATTGATTCTTTTGTACCTGAAATTTTATTTCTTAAAACTTCACCAATAATATTTTCAAATGCTTCTTTATAAACATCATTAACATTATTTTTATCAACTTCACCTCCAAAATCAATTGTTTTAGATTTACCACTAGTTGAACAAAGATTCATATCTTTTAATTCAGATAAAGCTTTATCAATAAAAAGTATACTTTTACCTTCAGGTAATTCTAATTTATCATATTTTTCACCAAAAGGTTCAATTCTCATATTTTTACTATCACTTACAATTTTCCACCCTGATTTTTTTATATGAAATATCTTATAAATAATATCAGAAAATTCTTCAATTGTTTCTTCATTCATTATTTCATTTTTAGGATCAAATGTAATTGGTAAATAATTATCTTGAATATGAAGATCTGAATTAAATTTTAATAATGAACATAATAATCTTGTATCTGGATCAGCACCTTTTGATGAAATAAATCTTATTGCTTGTGAATTAACATTTTTATATTTTATTTTCATTTCATTTAATAATAATTCTAAATTTTGATTTGTATTATCTCTATCTTGAACTTTACCATCTGATATTGATAATATATTTATAAATTCATCTTCATTAATTGAATCTATTATATTTTTTAATTTTTGTACTACTCCTAACATTTGAGTATAACCATTTGCTTTAATTCCACTTGATTTAAAATCTTTTTTTGTTAAATGATATACATTTGATTCATCTGAAAATGTTATTAAATAAAATAATTTTGTTTCATCATAATTAAGTTTATCTAAAGCTTTTGGAATTATATTATTTAAAATTTGAGATACATAATTTCCCATTGATTCAGATATATCTAAAATTATTATAAATTCACTTGTATTTTTCTCTTCACTTTCAGATATTTCAACTTTAACAATTGTTTCTCCTATTATTTTATTGTTAAAGGAAATTGCAGATGCCTCTCTTTCATTTAATTTACTTATTGTTCCATTTTTATTATTAATTTTAAATTTATCACTCTTTAATACATTATTTGAGTTAGAAATTGATTGAGATGAAGGAGGAGAATTCATTATTGTTGATTTACTTAAATAAATTTGTTTGCTTGGGGGTTCTGATATCATTTCTTCTTCTTTTATAAAACTTTTAGAACTTTGCATTTTTCCCATGATAATCTGAAATAAATTGAAATTAAAATTTATAACATAGACTTATATTATTATTTAATTAATTTTTAATTAATTTGTTTTAAAAATTATTTTATTATTCTTTAAATTAATTTTTATTTAAAATATTTAATTTTTAAATAAATAAATAATAAATATATTTATTATATGAAATCTGAGGAAGAAGGGAATATTTTTATATTAAAGAAAAAAGTTGTAGATAAATTAATTAAGAATAATAATTTTGAAGAATTAAAAGTTCAAATAGAAAAATTAAATGAAAATAATAAATTATTATTAAAAGAAAATCTACTATTAAAAGAATCTAAAAAAAAAACAGAAGAAATATCAAATAATTTATTTAATGACTTTGAAAAAATTTCAGTTAAATATATAGAAAAAGATCTACAATCTAAAATAATAACAGAAAAACAATTAAATGTAAATAATCAAGAAGACTTATATTATATATTTTCCAATATTCAAACCAATATTGATAAAAAACAATTTGAAAGTGAAAATAATATAATAAAATCAATTGAGACAGCAATAAGTAATTTCAAATATTGTTTTGATAAAGAAACTTTTAAAAAAAATAATTCTAGAGAAATGTTTTTAGCTGTTAAAAATTTTTATCGCGTTTTAACAGAATCAAAAGAATTAATTTTAGATTTACAAGAAAAATTAATAAACTTAAAAAACAAAAATGAAAAACTTATTTCTAAAATTAAAAATAAACAAATAAAAAATAAACAAGAACTTTCGAAAAAAATGAGAGAAATTGTATTAAAACAAATTCTATTAAATTATCTTTTAAAGGAAGAAAGGAGTCTTAGATATAATTTTACAAGATTTGTAATTGCTACTAATATATTTCATAAAAAAACTATAGAAAAAAAAAAAAAATTAGCAGAATTTTATTTTTCTAATATTTTAAAAAATATAGAAAATAAAAATTTATATTATTTAAAAAGATATTTTATGAGATTTTATTTAAATGGGATTATTAAAGAACTTAGTATGACAAAAAAACAAAAAAAAGAACTTGAAAAAATAAGAGAAGAAAAAAAAATTAAATCATTTGAAGAAAGAATAAATAATAATGAATTAAATCAACAAGATTTAATAAGAAGAAAATATTTAAAAGATTTATTTTATAAAAAAATACAAAAAAAATTGAATGTTATTCATAATAATTTTACAAAATTATATTATAGAGGTGTTATGATTAAAATGAAATATGGTGATAAAGCAAGAGAAAAATTATTTCCTGAATTTAATATTCAAGAAAAGAAAAAAGAAGAAGAAAAAAAAGAAGAAAATAAAAAAGAAGAAAAAAAAGAAGAAAAGAAAAAAGAAGAAAAGAAAGAAGAAGAAAAAAAAAAAGAAGAAAAAAAAGAAGAAGGAGAATTAAATGAAAAGCAAAAATTATCAATTGCAAGACAAAAAGCAAGAGAATTGAGAAAAAAATTAAAATCAGACAAAGAAAAAGAAAAAGAAAAAGAAAAAATAATTCCTGAAAATTCGATAAAAATAGAATCAATTGAAATAAAAGATGAATCAATAGAAATAATAGACAATAAACCAAAATTAATAAGAGAACCAAAAAAGTTAGAAAATCCAAATGAAAAAGAACAAGAAGTAAAAATAGATAAAACATTATTAGACGAGATGTTAAAAGAAGAAGAAATAAAAGAATTAAAAATATCAAAAATAATGTCAAAATATATTTATAGAAGAGAAAGATTAGAAATGTTATTTAAAAAGAAAATAATAATTCAATGGAATTACAGAGCAAAATTATTAAGAATGAAAGAAACAAAAGTAATAAAAAAAAAAAAGAAAACAAAAAAAAAATATTTAAAAACAAAATCACAAAAATCACATAATGAAATAATACAAGAAGGAGTAATTTATGAATCTCCAATAATAGAATCAAATGAACAAAAAGATAATTTACAAAATTCAATTATTTTAAAAGGAAAAGTACCAAAACCTTTAACTAAATTTCCAACAGAAAGTGATATTAAATCTGATGAAGATGAAAATTTGAGTAGTGATGGTGAAGATGATTTTGATTTTGTTGATTTAAATAATGAAATTAAGAAACATACTATTCTTAGTCAATTTTTTATTAAGAAAAATCAAAATTTAATTAAAAATCATCTTTTTAAATGGTGTAAAATTTGTAATCTTAAAAGAGTTAAAAGTGTTGAAATGGCTAAAAAAGTTTTTGTTTTAAGTTTATGTGAATTAATTGGAAATAAACATACTATGACTAATTATGTTTTTAAAAGAGGATTTTTTACTTATTTAAAAAAGAAAAAGAAAAATAAAAAATCAAAATAAAATTTGGTAAATAATTTAAAATCTATTTTAATAATTTTTAATTTAAAAACATATTTTTTATAATTTAAATTATTATTAAATTAATTATTTAATTTTTCAAGAATGATTTGTTTACCATTAATATTTTTTTTACAATATTCATTAAATTTTTCTTCATCAATACCATATTTTTCTTTATTAATTAAAGTTTGAAAATTAAAATTTTTGATTGGATTAATAGAAAATAATATATTAACAAACCATTTTTCTTTAGTATAATTTTCAGGAGAATACATTTTTAGATATTCTAAATTTGAATATAAATTTGGAAATTGTGATTGAATAATAGAATAAATATATAAATTCATTACTTCATCTTGTTCAATATCAATTTTATTAAAAATACATGTATTTTTTATAATTGTAAATATTTTTTTAAATATTTTCATCTTTTTTGTTGGTGATTTCATTCTATTTATCATTCCAAAATATTTATTTGTACTTGGTATTAAGTTATCTAATATATATTTTTTTTCAGATATTAAATCAAAAGTTATCCAAGATAATTTAATACATTGTTGAAAGATTTCACAATCTTTATTTGATTGATGTTTAGGAAATATCTTATCATAAATTTTTGTGAATATATAATCTTCAATTTCATCACAAATGTTTTTTTGATCTTTTCCAATATTAAAATCTTTATTATCAATGATAAAATTTTTAATTCTTTCAAAATATTCATCTAACTTTTTATTTATTGCTAATTGTTTTTCTAAATTAAATAAGGATTGATTATCAAATATATTTTTATTTAAATTTGGAAATTTTTTTATAAAATATAGAATAGAAGAACTATTCAATTCTTTTAAGGTGTTTCTTTCTTTTGGAATAATAAATTCAAATTTATCATTAAAAATAATATTTAACTCTTTATATGGAGTTTGTATAAATCTTCTTATTAAATTATTTGGTTCTATATTTATTAAACATGTTTTATAATATTTATATGAATTATATGTCTCTTCCATATATTTAATTACTTCTTCAAAATTACAAAGAATGTTAAAATCAATATTTTGAATTGATGATAAAATATTATTTTGTATTAATGATAATAGTCTTTGATAATTATTTTCTTTATATTCTTCAGGAATTTCATTCAGTAATTTTAAAATATTTTTACCATATTCTTCACATAAAATATTGTCTTTTATTATATTATTTTCATTTTTTATATATTGTATAATTACTTCAATTATTTTTTTTAAATCTATTAATGAATTAAAGGAAAAATCATTTTTATTTAAAGATTTAAAATTGTATAATAAACAACATAAATTTTCTTCTAAATCAATTATTTTATTATTTTCATTATATTCTATATTCTTTTTTATTGAAAAAAATTCATCATCTTCTTGTGAAATATCTATTAATTTTCTAAAAGTTGGAGTTTCAACTATATCAGTTATTAAATAAAATGTTTTTTCATATTTTTCATCTTTTTTTATTTCCTCAAGTGTATGAATTATATTTTCTCTTTCTAAACTATTAAAAATTTTAAAAAAAATATTTTTTTTTTCTATATCATTTCCAAATATTGTTAAATTAATTTTTTCTTTATTTTCTTTAATAATTTCAAATAAAATTAATAATTCTTCTGCATTAAAAGTAATAGATATTAGATGAAATAATTGATTAGGATTTTCAGTAAAGAAATCATATTTAAAATCATTATCATTATTTTCCAAAAATTCATTTAAATAATTTGGTAATTTAATTTTTGTTAAATTATCAAAAAAAGTTATTAATTGTGGGATTGCATCAAGAATAAAAAACCAATTGAATGGAATATACTCTATTTTATTATTAGAAGTAAAAATAGTAAAATCAATTAATTTTAAAATAATATTATTAATTTCAGATAAATTATTTAAAGTTTGTTGAGAAATGAAAAATGATTCAATTAAACATTCATAATCAGGTGATAATAATATTGGACTTAATAATAATGAAAAAAAAAATTTTCCTATATATCTATAAATAGTTATTTTTTTAATATTATTATCTTTTTTATTAAGTAAAATTTCAATAATTTTACAAATGTATTTAATAAAATTTGGAATTAGATGAATATTTTCATTTAATTTATTAATAATTTGAGAAATTGAGTTTATAACAATAAAAAAATTTCTTTGATATGTTGCTAAAATATTAGCTGAGTTATTTAGAATTGATATTGAAGATATAAATTTAATATTATTTATTATTGAAGTTTTATTATTTTGTTTGTTTTTATTTTCTAAAATCAAATCCAAATATTCTTTCATTTGTTTATTTTCTTGTTCTTCTTTTAAATCTAATATATCTTCCTCATAACATTGAGCTAAATATTTTGAATAAAATAACATATTATCTTTAAACCCAATTAAATTTTGATATTCATCTCTATTTTTATTTTTATTTTCATGTTCTATTAGTTTTAATCCATTATCATGATGATTTTTTTTAATTTTAAACTCATTTATATAATTCTTGATACTTTGTAAATCAAATATAATTGGAAAATTGCAATTATTTTCAATATTTTCTATTATATCAGATAATATAATATTAAAAAAGTCTTTAACCTCTTTATTTCTAAATAAACTTTTTAAAAATTTATTACATTTTGAATTATTGTTTAAAAATCCATCAAAATGTTTAATTAAAAATTTTGTAATTAAAATTAATAATTCATCTTCTATACTTTTAGATGACAAAATATTTTCATACAAATTTTGAGTTATAAAATAATTTAAAGTTTCTAATTGTTCATTTGATGCATATGTTAAAATATCTTCCATGATTGAACCATGAATTCTTAACATTAATAAAATTTGTTTTATTTTAGAAAAAATATCTGGACCAAAATTATCTATTGATGTTTGATTATCAACTAATTTAAATGAATATTGAAATTCAGGATTTATATGATTATTTGTTAAACATTTATAAATTTCTAAAATTTTTATTTTATCTTTCACAATTAAATTTAAACAATCATATATGTGAGATAATAAACTATCTCTTGTTTCAATAACTAAATATTTAATCAATTAAATAAAAATACATTTTTCTTTTAGAATTGCTTCTTCACTTACTAAAGTTTGAATTTTTGCTAATTCTTGAAACAAATCATTTTCCATTATAAAAAATTTAAAAATAAAAAATTTAAAAATATCATAAAAAAATAATAAATAATTTATTAAAAGAAAATATATTATATTATTTCTAATTATAATTAATAAAAATGTGACTTACTTTCTATGTAAAATATTATTTCATCAAACAAAAATAAAAAATATTGAATAATATATTAGATTTGATCAATTTCATCATTAGCAAATTTAGCATATTTCCCAACTTTATTAAACAATTCATCATCACCTTTATTATTACTAAAAACAGATGAATTATCATTAACTTTTCTAATATTAATTCTTTTATTATTACTTGAAACAATAGATTCATTAAAAATAGAATTATTATCAGCTCTAGAATTTTCAATAGAAACTAAACTTTTTTCAATTTTTTTCTTTTTAAAACTACTATACATATCATTTAAATTTTTAATATTTGTTGCAGTAACTCCTCTTGGCATTCTTTGTTGAGATTCAATATTAATATTATCTATTTTATTTGATGTTTTAATTTCTTTTGAATTATTTATTTTTAAGTCTTCTTTTAATGATGTCATTTGATTTAATAATATTTCATTATTTTCTTTTAATGATTCATTATATTTTTTTGAATATGGAGTATTTAATATATCTGATTGTTTTAATTCTGAATTTTCTAATATTGGATTTGGATTTTTATTTATATTTTTTATAAAAGGAATTTCACTACTTATTTCTGATTCATTTTTTTCTGTTATTTTGTCATTTTTTCCTATTTTATATTCATATTCTTTTGTTTCTATTTTTGTAGGAATTTCTTTTGATAAATGTGCTAATTCAAAAGGATTTTTTTGTCTTGTTAAACTAAAATGATAATTAAGATTACCAATATTTTCTCTATATTTTAATGTATTTTGATTAGAAGATATTGTATTATTTTGAGTTAAAATTGTATTATTATTATTATTACTGAATAATGTATTATTATTAGTATAATTATTATTAAATATATTTTTATTTTTTAAATTTTCTATTTCTTTTCTATCAATATTATCTATATCATATTCTTTATCTTTATCATTTTCAATTTTAATATCTTCTTCAATATCATCTTCATAATTTTCATCTAAATTATTTTCAAATTTATTTTCTAATTTTTTGTCTATTTTATTTTCTGTTTTATTTTCAAATTTATTTATAAATTTACTATCATCATCTTGATTTCCAATATTAACAAAATCATTATCATTACTTAAATCGTGATTATCATATTTAATTCTATCTTCAAATTGACTAATTGATTTTTGAAATATATTATTATCATCATAATTACTAATTGATCTTTTTGATATTGTATTATTATTATTTTCATCTATTTGAGTCAATGACTTTTTAATTATATTATTTTTATTTATTCTTGAAGAAATTTCATCATCAAATTCAAAGTTTAATTTACTATCTTTTTCTAATGTGTCTATATTCATATCTTTATTTTGCATTTCTTTTTGAACAGTATCTTTAATAACTTTATGAATTGAATTAAAATTATTATTATCTTTATTTCCTTTAAGTATAATTTTATCTTCATTTAATTCATCATTATTTTGATTTTTTTCATATCTTTCACTTGAAAGAAGACATTTTTTATCATTAAATTTCCTAGATAAAGAATTTGAAATTGTAATATTATTATCTTTATTAAGTAAAATTATATTTTTTGGAATTTCTTTAACCTCATTTTTTTTAATATTTGCAACATTTATTTGAGAATTATTTTTATAATCACGTTCTTCTTCTTCAATTACACTATCAACATTATTATTTTCTTTAATATTTGAAAAAGATGATTTATCATTTTGTTCATTTGTTTCAATATTAAATGAATTATCATTTAAATCATTTATATTTAAATCATTATCATTTAAATTTGTTAAAGGCTTTACATTTTCATCAATAGAAAAAGATTTATCATCTAAAGGATTTTTTGGTATTGTACTAATATTATTTTTATTTGTATTTATTTCTTCTAAAATTTCATTTTGAGTAATGATTTTTTCTATTTTTTTTTCTTCAATTATATTTTCTTCTTTCTTTATTATTGGAGTTATTAATTGTTTTTTTTGATTAATTTCTTTTTTTTTTTCATTTAATGTTGGATTTACTAACTTAACTTTAGTTTCAATTTTCTGTTTATTATCTAAATTTATTAAATTTTGCTCTGTTTCATTATTCTTATTTTTCTTTTTATTAAATAAATTATTTATTTTTTTTAAATTATCATTATTAATATCTATTCTTTGATTTGATTCTTCATTTGGAATAAATGGTATTTCATTCGATTCTTTTTCATAATTTAAATTATTTATATTATCATCATATATAGGTCTAAATTTTGAATTTAAAACATTTTCATTTTTATTTTGATGAGAATAATATGAATTATTAGTGTTTTTACTAATATAATTTTGATTATTTTTCATATTACTCATGTTATCATCTTTAACCCAAGTTTCCATTAATTTTTTTTCTCCATTTTGTTTTACTAATTTAGTTGAAGTAATTAAAGGATTTGGTGATTCATTTTGATCATAATAAGATGAATAAGTAATATCATTTTCATCTATATTTAAAATATTTGATTCTTCAATTTTATTATCTTGAAATTTTTTAGAAATATCTTTTTTTGAAAATGAATTATTATTATTATTATTATTTATGATATTTATATTATTATCTTGATTTTCATATTTTGATTTATATGTTATATCCTTTATTAAATTATTTATTTCATTATTATTTATATTATTCATTTTATTTTTTCTTATCATCGATTCATCTTTTTCTAAAAGAGTTGAAATTGTTTGTTCCATATTATTTTTTATTCCTTGATAATAAGGTAAATTACCAAAATTTTTTTCCATTTTATCTTGTTGTTCTTTTATTCTTTCCATTGCTAAAATTTTTTCTTCATTTGCTTTATTTTGAAAAATAGCTTGATCTCTTTCATTTTGTAATTGATCAATTCTAGTTTTATAATCTTGAATAATCCTTACTTGTTCTTTAAAAAAATCAAAAATTTTTTCTAAAATAGGAGGATAACTTAAATTATTATTCATATTAGTATTATAATTAGGATTATTAAATTGATTATTATTAAAATTAGTATTATAAGTAGGAATATTATTTGACATATTTAATTTTAAATTTGGTGATGAAGTATTCATTATTTGATTAGGTTGTGAAAATTGATAATTTTGATTTGGAATTTGTGTATTAAATGATGTGTCAATATTTGGTTTTGAAAAATTAATTGAATTTACTTTTTGAGTTTGTGGTGTATGTGGTAATTGTATATTATTATTTTGATAATAATTATGATCTTGTGAATTATTATTTATATTTAATTGATTTTGTGGAATATTATTTGAAATATAATAATTATTATTTAATATTTTTTCTGGTTTTGATGGTGATGATATTATATTATTTGGTTCTGTTAAATTAGTTTGATATTGAATTTGATTTTGAAAATTATTTCGAGAATTATTAATATATCTATTTTGATTATTTTGATTTTCATAATTATTTTGTGAATTGATAAATTGTTGATTATTATTATAAAAGTTTGGATTTTGGAAATTATTACTAAAATTAGTATTATATAAATTATTATTATTATTATTAAAATTTTGATTATTTGAATTATTTAATTGATATGGAGAATTATTTATTTCTTCATTTGGTTTTTTTATATTTTTCATTATTTTTTCTAATCCTGGATGTGAATTAAAAAGTTCTTGTTCTAATTCTTCTTTATTATAATTTACGTTTCCATTACTTATTTGATTATTTTGATTATTTTGATTATCTTTAAAAAAATTATCATACATATTTTTTTTCTTTAATTTTTCTTGTTCTTCTTCTTTTTGAAAACGAATTCTTTCTTCTTTCATTTTTTGTTCATAAATAATATCTTCTTGTCTTCTTTTTTCTTTTTCTTTTTCTTTTCTTATTTTATTTTCTAAAATTTGTTCTTCTAATTGTTTCTTATATTCAATTTGTTTTTTTTTTTCTTTTTCTTTTTCAATATCTTTTTCTCTATTAAAATAATCAAAATATGAACTTTTATCATTTTTATTTACTCCATTTAATCCATTATAATTATTAGGTTTTTTATCAAAATTAAAATCTAATGGTTCTAAAGGAGCAATTTCTTCAACTGGAGCACTAAAGTCATAATTTTTCATATAATTTTGATAATCTGCTTGCTTAAAATATTCTCTTTGTAATTGTTCATAGTTTTTTATTCGATTATTATTAAAATTATAATCCATATTTAAATTAAAATTAAAAAAAAATTAATGAAATAAGTTTTTTATTTCAGTTTTTTTTATTAATGAATTTTTAATTTAATATAATTAATTTAATTATAAATTAAATTATTTTTTATTCAGTTTTTAAATTATCTAAAGAAAATTCTCTGTTTCTTTTCGGTTGTAAATCTTCTAATATTAAGGATGGTTGTAAAATAAAACCCTCTTTTGTTTGAGTCAAGTTTCCAAATAGTGATAGAATTAATCCTATTAAAAGAATTATTGTTCTTATTTCAAATATTAAATGAAAAATTAAATTTATTATAATTGACATTTTTATGAATTTTAAAATTACAAAAAATAAAAACCCAATTAGACTGATAATTCCATATAATATAATAAACTTTTTAATTTTTTGAAAATAATCTTTAATATAATTTATACTTTTCATTTTATTTAATTTATTATTAATTTTCAAATAAATAGAACACCAAATATATATATCAATATAGTTTAATATTACATTGAAGAAAATCATTAAACTCATATCTTTATTAAAATAAAAAGTTTTATAATAATAATAATTTTTTAATATATAACAAATATAATAAATAGGACATAAAATGTAGAAAAATTTAAATTTATATATTTGATAATTCTTTAAATCTTTATTTTCATTATTTTCTTGATTATATAATCTCTGATATAAATTTATAGTATAACCTAATCCAATTAGTAAATAAATAATTTTAAATATAAAATCAATCATAATAGAAATAATTGATTCCAATATTATCAATAAAATATGAATTTCTCCTTTTTTTCTTCTATCAATTTGGATTTTAATTTTAGTAATTTGTGAAATAAAAATTAAAGGCACAATTGCTATAAATATTTTAATATAAAATTGTGATTTTTCATTATTCTTATGAAATTTTTTATAATATGAATAACATAGTTTTAAAATAAATATAAGATGAACAATTGAAGAAAATAAATAAACAAAGATTATAATATTTTCTTCTTTAGATAAAAAGAAACTATTATTTGAAAATTTAATAAAACCATTTAATTCAATATCATTATCTTTTTTTGAAGTATATTGAATGAAAGTGCTATCTTTTTTCTCTAAAATTTCACAAAAAAAAATAATACCTGTCATTTTTTTATCAGTAAAAGTATTTAAAACTGTATCATTTACTTTATCATTTATTATTTCATAACTTTTATTATATGATGAAAAACTTGTTAATAATTCATTTGAGGAACATATTGATGGTCCATTATATGAATCACAACAAATATTTGGGTTTGAAAAAATATTTAATTTATTTTTTATCAAATTTTCATTGTCAAATAAATATATATAAAGAATAGAATTATTGTTATCCTGTTTTTTTTTAATATTAATATTATAAGAGAACTCAGTATTTCCTTTATCAAAATAAAATTGTCTTATTGGGATAAATGAATTAAGTTTCATTAAATATTTATCAAATTTGAAAATTTCAGCATAAGTAAAAATAAAAATATTACAAAAAATAATGAAATAATACATTTTATTTTATAAATTATTTTTTTTTAAGAAAAATTAAAACCAGTTAATAAAATATTTAAATTTGAAAAATGAAAATTAACAGTTCAAAAAATAATGCAAATTCAAGTAAAAAAATAAAGAAAAGATCAAGACAATTAGCAAAAAGTAATTCATGTACTTTAATATGTTCAAAAATAAATGCATCAAAAGACTTTTTAAATGCTATAGAAGATTATAAGAAATTATGTGTTAAATATTTAATCTCACCACATCCTTTATTTAACGAACAAATAACTAAAAATCAAATAACTTTTTATTTAGAAAATTATAGTATAAAAGATATAATTGTAATAAGTCAAGTTCTTTCAAAATATTTTTATTTTAAACATATTAAAATTAGTGATAAAGACCCAAATAAAAAAAGATATTGTAAAATAAATTATTATGAAATAGAAAAAGAAAAAAGAGAAAAAGATCAAAAAAACCAAAAAATAACTTATATTAAAAAAAATATTTACCTTATACAAGGTATCTCAAATCATATAAGATTATCATTAAATTTAATATCATTTAGTATAACAAATTTAATATTAAATGATGAAATAGTATCATTATTAACAAAAAGTTTATCAGAAAATATATCAATTCAAGGTTTAGCAATAAATAATTGTAAAATAACAGATCAAAAAGCATTTGAATTAATAATAGGAAGTTTATTAATTCATCCTTCAATATTATATATTGATTTAAGTTATAATAATTTAAAAGATAAATATGGTAAAATTTTAGGAAGATTAATAACAAGACAAAGTCAAAGAAGAGATCAAGTTATTTGGGCTTATGGTTTAAGAAATGAAAAACCACCAAATAATGATTATACAAGAGGTTTAATTTCAATTGGTTTAAAAGGAAATTTATTCAATGAAATTACTTCATTTAATATGAGTAATTCTTTATTAACTGATCAATATATTAGATCAATTGATTTAAGTGAAAATAATTTAAATAAAGAATCATGTAAAATGTTTATTAAAATTATGAGAAAAAATAATGTTTTATTAAATTTAGATTTACAAAATAATCCTGGTTATGATGAAGAAATACATGCAAGAATTGTTATGAAAATGTCAAAAAATATTAAAATTTTATATTCAAGATATTTAAATGATGAATTTAGAGAAGATGAATTTAATGAAATTAAAGGATTTATTAATCAGTCTTTTTTTGATGTTGATATTCCTGAAAAAATTATTGATGTTTATAATAGTAATTTTGATTTTTTTGATGAGAATAAAAAAAATTTGGTAAATTTTATTCATGAAGATGAAGAAGAAGAGGATGAAAAATAAATTTAATTTTTTTTGTGTTATAATATATTGTAGAATATATGTTTTTTTAATTTAAATATTTTTTTGGATTATAAGATATTTAATTTATAAAAACAATAAAATTAAATATAATTTATTTAAAGAAATATTATTAAATTTTAACAGTCTTTCACAAATTATTAATTATTTAATCAAAAAATAAAAACTACAAAAATAAATTAAAATTTTCACATTTTTTAAATGCATATATTTTTCAAAATTAATTAAACTACCTAATATTTATTTATAAATCTTATAATAAAAAGACAATATCATCAAATATCCATTATCATTAAAAATATATATCATCTTGATCTTGACTTTGTTTAACTTTTTGAATTCTATTTCTATTAAAAATACTTTTATAATTTTTAGATATAAAATTAGATTTAAATTTTTTTTGAAAATCTAAAAAACCAAAAGGACTTTTTTTTCCAATTTCAAATTGATTTTTAAAATCATTAATATCATCATCATCTTCAAATTTAGAACTAATAAATCCATTTAATAACTTTTTACCTTTTTTTTCAAGAGTTTCATAATTATCTTTATTTATTTTCTTTAAAATATCATTTTTACTTTTTTTATCTACAATTTTTGATATAAACTGAGTTAAAGACTTTGAAGGAATATTTAAATTAGAATCTGTTTTAGTATAGGATATATATGGATTATATGGACTGAAATGAACTCTCTTTTTTTTATAATCAATATTTTGTTCTTTTAATTCTTGAATTTTTTTTCTAATTGAATTATTATTATTTGATGGAATTAGTTTATTTAATTTTAATATTTTTTTATTATCTTTTGTTGAATTTGAATATATTTTGTTATTTATATTTAATGCAATAAAATAAGGGGATTGTCTATATGACATGATTTTTTGAGGATTCATTACTTCTTTTGGTTGAATTTTTAATAAATCAGTATATTGATTATAACTTAATATAGAAGAGTCTGAAAGAGATTTTTCAAAATTTTCTTTTTTTATTATTGAAGGAGATTGTATCATTCTTATATTATTTTCTGTTTTATCTATTCCAAATAATTCATTATCAATATTTGACATTTATTTATTAATATTAAAATATAAATAATGGTTTAAAAAATCAATTTTATTTCAAATAATTAAATTTTATTATTAATAATCTAATAAATAAAAAGAATTTATAATGAAATAATATAATCATATTGCTTATTTTTTCTGATTTTACATAATGATTTGTATTTTACTGAATTATTAAATAAAAAAATATTATTTTATTCACTATACAAATAATTATATAAAAAAATATTTAATAAAATATTTATTGTTATATAGATATAGAATTGAAACAAAAGATGAAATATCATACAATTAATAAAATATATATAAAATACCTAACGAATTTCATTAAATTATTATTTTTTGATTTTTATAAATTACTTTTTAATTATCAAATTAATTTTAAAATAATATTTTATATTTAAAAAAAATGGATAAAGATAAATCATTACAAAAAGGGAAAAAAATGGTATTATTAATATGTGGAGACCCAAATACAGGAAAAAAAACAATAGTAAATAAATGGTTAAATAATATTGAATTCACAGAAAATGATCACAGTTTCTATAAAGATTATTTATTTACATATAATCTAACAATTGATAATAATCAAGTTTCAATTCCAATTGAAATTAGAATTTTAAATAGTGATGAAATAGAAACAGAATTAAAAATAAATGCTGCATTCTTTAAAGAAGCTTTAGGTGGTTTTATTGTTACTTCAATTGATGATGAAAATTCTTTTATTGATGGAGAAAAATGGAAAGAAAAATTAGATTTAATGTGTTGTCTTCCAAATAAATTTCCTCTTCCTATATTTTTAATAGTAAATAAATTTGATTTAGTAAATTTTGATAATCCTGAAAAACCTTTTCAGGATAGAAATAAATTAGAACAATATTTTTTAGAAAATCAATTTTTTAATAAAAGTTTTCTTGCTGTTGGAGAAAATATAGAAAAAAAAGATTATATAAATGAACCAAATTATCCTTTGGATGGAATGATTAAAACTATTATGAATTTTAAAGATATTAAAGATGAATTTGTTAAACCTGTGGGAAATCAAAATGTTATTAAAAATCAAAAAAAAGATGATAAATGTTTTATTTTTTAGATTTTTATTTACATTAGTTTTTTTAATTTATATTAATAATTTTTCACAAAAATAAAAAAAAAATTATAAAAGTTTAAAATAGGAAAAATTATATGTTAATATTTGAATTACTATTTTGACATATTTTGGATTCATTTATTTTTTTAACTTTATTATTTATTAATTCTTTTTTTATTTCTCTTGATTTCCTTATTTTTTATTTTTTTATTAAATGTAATAGTTATTTAGAATATATTTCTAATTATTTAATTTTATTTGAGTCTTATATAATATTTTATTTATTGACTATCATTTTTATTTTAATTTAAGAAAAAGATAATTTATTTTCCTTTAAAAAATAATATATATTTTAGAATTCTATTATTATTTGATTTTTGAAATTAAAGGAAAATTAAATATAAAATAAAAAAATAATAATAGATTATAAAATTTCAAATATAAAACAACATATGAAAGAATATAGAATAAATAAAATATTTTTAATAAATAATATATTTTTATATAAATTAAAAGACTTAATAAAAATAAAATTTATTTTTTTATGAAACAAATTAAATTTTTGAGAAAATGTAATACATAATTAAATTTAAGAATATAAAAAGAAAAATACATTGTTTATTTGAGAAAACAAATTAGAAAAAAGAACAAACAATTATTAAAGATATTTTTCATATTTTTTGATAAAAGAAAATAACTAGAATTAAGAATGATAGAAAAATATCAAAAAAAAATTATATTTTTTAGCTTTAATTACAAATATTAAATATATTGATTATCAAAATATAAAAATCAAAGTATCTTTAATTAAAAAATAATTAATAAATATTATAATTAAAAAATCATGGGAAATTTTTTACATCAATCAAATGAACAAGAAGATGAAATTGTAGGCGAAAACGTGACAAGATTTAATGTAGATAAATGTAAAAAAAAACCAACTTCTTTAAAAAAACAGCCTTTGAAACAATTATTTTCATATATGTATGAAGAAGAAATATATAGAGCATCATTCGATTTAGATACAGAATTATCATTACTTGGTAAAAATGCTTTTCTTCAAGGATATTTAGAAGCATATTTAAATCATTGTCCAATTTCAATAAGTCCAGATATTATATGGGAAATAATTTTAATTGGTTTTTCAACTCATATAGATAAAAATAGTGAACAATTAAGAGATAAATTAGTAAATTTTAAAGGAAAAGAAACTTTAAAATTCTTTTCATCAAAAAGTCAACCAAGTCAATTAACAACTTCAGATTGGATAACAATATTTGATTCTTTTAAAACTGAGTTAAATAAATATGTTAAAGAAGGAATTATTGATATAATTGAACCTAATTTTACTACAACAACAAAAATTTCATTAACTGCAGCACATGCATCAATAATGACATCAATGAAATCATATTTTAAATATGAAGTCCATTTATGTGGTTGTGGATTTCCATATATTGATTTAGAAGGAACTATTGAAGATTGGGAAAAAGTTTTAGAAAAAATAAATGCCATTGAAAAATATGATTTAGAATGGTGGACAAAAGAATTAAAACCAATATTAAATGAATTTATTGAAACTAAAAAAGGAAATATTAATTTAGAATTTTGGAGAAATTTTACTAAATGTAGATGTGAAAAATATGATGCTGGTGTATCTGGAAGGGTTAGGATGGAAACTAAAAGATATATTGAAGGATGGATTATTAAATTTTTTCCTTATAGAATTGATGGAAAAAAATATAATTTTATTAATATAGATGATTCTAAAAAAATTCCTTCTGAAATCATTGATTGTCCTATTAAATTAATTAATTATCAAAATGAAGAATGGGATTTAAAATTATATTCTGGATTTTTAGGTGTGATACAAAATCCTAAAAATAAATGTTGTAAACCTGAAATTGGATGGTATTTAACTACTAATAAAAAAATCAAATAATTATTTCAAGATATTTAAATTTTATATGAAAATAGTTAGTTTTAAAATAATAAAAAATCTTTAAAACTATTTAAAATAAAAAAAATATAATTTTTAGAATAAAATAATTTATAATTATATCATATATAAAAATTAATGTATATAATGATTGAAAAATAAAAAGTTAAATAATTTTTAATTATTAAAAAATAATAAATATATTTTATTTTATTATTATTTCTAAATTTAAATAACTAAATAAAAATTAAAATAAATAAATAGTTATTTAATATTTATTTTCTGTTAAAATTTTATTAATAACTTGTTCAGTAGTTAAAAAATCTCTATCAGTTTTATCAATATGTAAACTATGTAATCTATTATGAGTAGCTTTAAAATTTTTAGAATATCTTCCATCAAAAAGTTTTTTATTTTTTTTAATGATAATTTTTTCTTTTAAAAGTTTATTTTTAAACAAAGTAAAAGAATTATTTTCATTTTTAATTTCTTCAATATCTTTTCTATTATTAATTTCATTATTTAATAATTTAGGATATTTAAAAGAAATACTTCCAATATCTTTAACAGAAAAATTAGTATGTCCAAGTGCATTTCTACTAATTGAATTAAAAAATTTTTCTGTTGTGTCACCTCCTTTTTTAAGTTGTTCTTTTTTTATTATATCAAAATGTTTTTTTAATCTTTTTTTTAATCTCTTTTCTTCATTTAATTTTTTTAAACAACTTAATTCTGGTGATAATCTAAATGAAGGAGGAATTCTTTCATATGTTTCTTTATTAATATCTTTCTTATTTATAAATAAAGATTTTAATGAAATTGATGCTGGAATTTTTTTTTCTTCTAATAAAGGAATTTTTATTATTTTTGTTGTTTTTTGAGGAAGACTGAATTCATATTTTCTTAAACTTGGAAATTTATATTTTGATTTGTATTTATTATTTCTTTTTGGAGATAAAAGTGTTTGAGTTGGAAAATTTGTATTTATAAATTTATTTTTATTTTCAAATATATCAAGGTTTATTACTCTTCTTTTTGATCTCATTTATTTATTTTTCATTTTTTTTAATTATTTTTTATAAAGAAATAAATTTTTATTTTAGAAAACTAATATTTTAATATTTTTTTTTTTAATATTTTTATTGTAAATTTAATCTATTAATTATTCTAAAAAATCTATTTTCATAAATTAACTTTTAATTATTTGGTATTGGGGATTGAGCCCA
>JAEEGK010007530.1_pt1 | contig 25942 bp, 15 predicted proteins | sample 8958771 | NCBI WGS metagenome assembly JAEEGK01 (sample SAMN16246547, study PRJNA631951) | gut metagenome | biome: gut microbiome; feature: rumen; material: SC-attached | host: Bos | place: Iran: Karaj | collected 2018-10
TATTATATAAAAGTTTTTTTAGTATTATTGAATTAAATTGTGAGATTGTACAATTATATTTTTTATTTATTTTTTCTCTCGTTTTTTTAATTGTGTTTAATAAGTTATTTTCATATATCATTTTTTTTAATTTAATTATTTAAATTTAATATGGAAAATAATTTTTTTTTCTTTTATTAAAAAAAAAATAATGTTTAATTTTTTAAATTAATATTTAAATTCCTAAATTGGTTAAAGAAACAATTATAATTAAAACATTTATAAATCAATAATTATTTGTCTAATATTAAATAAATTGATTCATGTCTGATTCTTTTTTAACAGATTTTTCTTCTATTGAAAGTAATGAAATATCATTTTATGAAAATTTAAAAGAGGCAGAAAAAACAAATGAAAAATTATTGAAATCAATTTCATCAATTTTTGAATCATTAATAAATAAGAATAAGAAAATAAAGAATTATAAAAAAATAATTAAGTCACAAAAAAATTCTTTTTTTTCTAATGAAAAACCAGAAATTTCAATTTTTGATTATTTAAATAGAATTAATAAATATTGTATACCTGAAGAATCAACTTTGATTATTTCTCTAATTTTAATTGATAAATTTTGTTTAGAATCAAAAATAATTTTAAATGAATTTAATATTCATAGAATTTTATTTAGTAGTTTTTTAATTAGTATGAAAATTAATGAAGATAAAATATTTACTCATAAATATTTTTCTTCTGTTGCGGGAATTGATATTGAAGAATTAAAAATTTTAGAATTTGATTTTTTAAAAATTGTAAATTATAATGTTTTTGTTTCAAAAAACATTTATGAAAAATATTATCAATATTTAAATCAAGACATATAAATCTTTTTTATTTTCTTTTGTATATTTTGTTTTTGGCAATTAATAATAAATATATTTTTGTTTATGAATATGAATCTTATATAGATTATTTGATTATTATAAATATTAAATAAATAGAATTGGTTAATTAAATCTAAATTAATTATTAAAAATTGTTTAAAAACTTAAATAAAAAATTTAATTTTTTCTTAATTCAATAAAAAAAATTAAAATTTTAATTTAAATTATTTTAAAACTATTGTTTTTTTAATAAAGATATATTTAAATTTATTTATGCAATTTATAAAGTTTCATTAAAACAATATCTTAAATTAATAATAACTTTTACTAAATTTATAATATTTATACAAATAAACACTTGAAAGATAAAATAATTAATTTAACTAAAATATAAAATAGCCAAATACTAAGAATTTAAGTAAGCATTTATTTTTTATTTAAAAAATATCAAATATAAAAACCATAAGAAAAAAAACAAATCATCCTAATAACAAATTCATAATAGTATTAGATAAACTTTTATCTTTTCCTAACTTTTCAATTTCTTTTAAAAATTTATTTTTTTCTTCTTTATTTAATCTAGAAACTAATTTTTCAATAACAAAATTTCCATAAGTATTATTTAATAAAACTTCAAGTTTATCATCTTTAAAAATAGATTTATAAATCTTATTAACAATATTATCATTTCCAAATTTAATACAATTTTCAACAACATTAGAAGAAAACTTTTTTAAAGAAAGAATATAAAAATTATCAACAATAACTTTAATAATATCTTCACAATAACAAATATCATTTTGATTAAATAAACTTTGAACAGCATAATTTGCATATGGATGTTGAATAAAACTTAAAGCATTATTATCAGAAATATATTTTGAAATATTAATTTTAATTTCTTTATCATTAGTATATTTAATTAATTTAATTAAAACACAAACTCCAAAAGGATCATTTATTAATTTAGGTAAAATATCTAATAAATTCTTATTAATTGGTAATCTTTCTTCATCTTTTGTTATTGAAATAAACTTTTGTAAAACATGTGTTCCTTTTGAGTCTAAAGATAAATTTAATTCATTATTCTCAATACTTTTTAATACTACTTCTTTTTCATTTTTTGAAGTTATTTTCTCTATTAATAATTGTAAAGGATGTGTTCCAAATGAATTATTTGAAATTTCTACAAAGTGATCTTTTATACTTAATAATAAAAAATGTCTTTGTTTTGGAGTACATAATTCTATTAATTTTTGAAAGAAATAATTTCCATATTTATCTATCATTATTTCATTTGATTTTGATTTTATTTTCTTTAATATTATATCTATTTCTTTTTCTGATACTGTTGATAATATATTTTGAATTGAACGACTTCCTTTTTGAGTTGTTAAAAATGAATATAATTCCATTTCATTAAATAAAAATAAAGAATTTATTGATATGTTATTTGGATTTGTGTTATTATTTGAATTGTTATCTATATTTTTTTCATTAAGGGGATTTTTATTTTTTTTATTATTATTTTTGTTTTTATTATTAAAATTATTATTAATATTATTATTTATATTATTATTTACATTATTATTATTTATATTCATTATCATTTGGTTCATACAATAATTATTAATCATATGAAATTGAGGATTTATTTGTTGAGAACAATAATTATTTGGTATTTGGAAAAATTGTTGATATAATCTATTTACATTTGAATTTTTATTATTAAAAGAATATTGTTTATTATTTGTAATTTGGTTATTAAAAAGTGTATTATTACTACTTAAATAAATATTAGAATTTCCGAAATTAAAATTTTGATTTGGATTAAATTGAAAATTTCTATTTTTTTTTGAATCATCAAATGAATGCATTTTATAATTATAATCTATATTATATGATATGTTTTTTTCATTAAATGAATCAATTGTATTCATTTCTTCATTTGATAATTGGTCATCATCTTTAAAATAATTTTCTTCATTTTCATTTAATGATTCTATTAAAAAAGTTGGAAGATAATTATTTTCTTCTTTATTTCCTAAATTTAAATCTAAATTTAAAAATTTTTTACAATTTGAGAGTTCGTTTTCACTCATTTCTTCTTTTGAATTATTTAAGCTCATTTTTATATATTTTAATTAATAAATGTTATGTATATTAGAAAAATAATTTCATATCATTATTTACCTCATTTGAATTTAATATTTTTTTTTAAACTTTATGATAAATAAATTTAAGCTTTGTTATTTTAAATGTTTAAGTTATTTTACTATATAAGAAAGGAAATTTGTTTTTTATATTGTATAATATCTTTTTTTATTTACAGTAAATAATATTAAATATAATTTTTTTATTTTTTTAATAATGAAACTATATGGATTGAATTGTATTTGTAAAAACAATTATTAATTATTTTAATATTAATTTAATGAAAATAAATTATTAATTAAATTATTATAATTAATTAATATTTTTAATGTTTTTAAGAATTTCACCATTAACGTCTTATATAAATAATAATTTCTATTCTAATAATAATTATATAACTATTATTATCTATAAAAAAATCATAATCATTTAATATAAGGATTTACAAAAAAAACAAAAGTTTAATCACATATTTATAAATATCAAAAGAAAAAATAAATTCTCAAAAAAAATTATTATTTTTTTTCAATTTTCAAAATTTTTTTTCCTATTTTAAAATAATCATCAACTTTATTATTTATAATATCAATTTTTTTATTAATAACATACCAGGTTCCATTAGTAGAAAATTTTTCATTATAACCATCTTTTAACAAATAACAATTTTTATCATAATCAAAAATTATATTACAATGAACTTTACTTAATAAGTTTGAAGTAAAATATACATTACATTTTCTACTTCTTCCTATAACAATTTTTTTACCTTTACTTGGTTTTTTAAAAATATAATTTAGTGTATTATTTTCATTTTCTAAATTATTTAATATAATTCTTATATCATTATTATTATTTTCTAATTCTACACTAAATATTACATCACCAATTAAAAATTTATCTTTATTTTTAATTTGATGGCCAGTTTCGTTTATTTTAAAATAAATATTTTCTCCACTTTCATTAATAAATGATTGTAAATAATATTTATTTTCATTTTTATCAAAATAAATTGCAAAAATATTCTCAATAATTTTTTTTTTATGATTTAAAAAAATTTTATGCAAATTTAAAATAAAATCACTTTTATTTTCATTATTAGTTTTAATACCAAAAAATGTAATTCCATCTTTTTGTTTTCTTAAAGAATTTTTTATACCTGCAGCATTAATTTTAATATTTTTTCCATATAATAAATCTCCTTCAAAATCAGATAATATTAATTTATAATTATTTTCTATTTCTTCATTTGAAAAACAATTCTTTTTTGAAAATAATAAACTACTTTCTTCAATATCAGTATGAACTGTTTTTTTTGAACTTAAATTAGGAGAATAATTTATAAAATCATTTGTAGGATTTATAGACAATAATTTTTGGTTTGATTTTTTTATATCACTTACTTTTGAAAATTTTAAATCATTTCCCATTGAAATTAACATTGGTGATTGTGATCTTTCTTTTTCATTTTTTGATATTTCTAATTTAAATTCTTGTTTTTCTTTTATTTGATTTATAGAACAAAAGTTAAATGTATCAATAAGTGCTTTTAACATTTTTTTTAATATTATTATTATTATTATTAAAAATCTATTTAATTATAGTTTTTTTACATTTTTTTTTATTAGATTAATTAGTTTTATATTTAATTATTATTTATTGAATTTATATTTTCTTTTTTTACCATTTATTTTCTTATTTTTAATTTCTATAATTTTTTAATTTAATTACATATATATGCAATTGAAAATATAATGAAAATCTGAAATATAAAAATGAATTTTATGTTATATTTATTATAATTAAATATTTTGTTCATTCTAAAAGGTTAATTAATTATATTTAAAGATTTCCCAGGCTTTCTTCTATAATTTCTTCATCTAGAATTTCAAATACAAAGATTAATTTTCCATCTTTATCTGATGATTTTCTTTTAAAACCCGTTAAAATATATTCCATTTTTGAAATAAAACATGAAAAATAAAATGAATTATAATTTATAATATTATCGACTGAAATTATCTTATTATATAATAAATTGTTATTTTTATTATCATTTTTATGATTATTTTTTTCAAATTTCCCTTCAATTATTATTTTTTGATATTTTTCATGTTTAATAATTTTAGGTTCTTTTATATTTTCTATATTAACTTCTCCTAAAGGATAAAATTCAATAAATAATTCATAAGCAATTGAATAGATTCTATATTGATGAATTTTATTTATATTTTTATCTTTTGATTGACCACTTATAAAATCTAATGTAATATTTTTAAATCTTAAATTCATATTTGGAGCAATAATATATTTCAATATATTATTATTAATAGTAAGGTAATTTTCTTTAAAAATATTAATTGATTTTCTTAAATCTATAAAAACAGAAACTTCATCATTATTTGTTTTTTCTTTCAAATCAAAATATTGCAAAGCAAAATTTTTAAAATATTCTTTTAATTTATTTTTTAAATTAAATTCATTTCTAATTATTCTACATTGAATTTGAGTGAATAAATAATTAAAAATTGTTTCATTATATTTTTTCATATTTGGAAAATTATCATTTCCTAAAATAAGATGTAATAAATAAGATTCATTTCCATTGTGATCAATTTCTTTCTCAACATAATAATAACTATTAGTATTAATAATAGGATGCTTTTCTAAATTTAATTCTCTTATTAAAATTTTTCCATAATTTTCAATATCATCAAAATTTTTTAAAGATTGAATATTATGAATTATTATGACTTTATCATTAAAATTTGTTTTAATAACTTTCTCATCATAATTAATTTTAATTTCTTTATCAATAAAATTTTTTTTAATTAAATTAATTCTTTCTAATTCAGAATTAGTTAAATAAGGAACAACATAAATACAAAGATGTGAAAGTTCTAAAACAAAATTTCTAATAAATAATTCATTAATTTTTGTAGATATTTCGTTTTCAACTTTTCTTTTATATTTTTCATATTCATCTTGATCTTTATCAATATGTTCTAAATATTCTTTAAAATAATTAGGAGGTAAATTTGATCCTAAAGAATCTAAAAATATTAAATTATTATTATATATTTTAAATGAAAGACTTGGTTTTAAATCTTTATCTTTTACGATTAAATTTTTTTTAAATAATTTATTTAATATAAATGTTTTTCCTGTAAATTTATCTCCAAATATTCCTACTAAATAATTCATTTTAGTATCTTCAAAATATTTTTTAAAATCTTCATTCGAATAATATTTCCATCCTTCTTTTATTAAATCTGACATTCTTGTTATTTCAATTACACAATCAAATTCTGATTCTTTTTCATCTTTTAAAATACCTTCTTGTATTAAAATATTTGGGAATGAAAATGAGAAATTACTTTTTTGTAAATTTTTGAATTGAAGTTTTTCATTTTTACTATATGATATTTCAAAAAAATTATTAATTTCATAATTAGCTATTTTATTTTTTTCATTATTAATATATGATAATTCAAAATTATTAATTTCATGATTAAGTATTTTTTCATTAATACTACTTAATAATTCAAAATTACTAATTTCAGAATTAATTTTTTTCTTTTTATCATTTTTAATATATGATAATTCAAAATTATTAATTTCATAATTAACTATTTTATTTTTTTCATTTTTCATATATGAGATTTCAAAATTATTATCATGATTATCTATTTTATTTTTTTCATTATTACTATTTGATAATTCAAAATTATTAATTTGATAATTACCTATTTTTGAATCTTTATTATTTGAAAAACTAGAACTAATTATTTCTTTTTCTTTTGATATGTGATTTTTATTCAATATTTCAAAATTATTATTTTGTTTGCTTAATGAATTCTCAAATTCATTTTTATTTATTTTTTTTTTTTTTGAATCAAAATAAATTGAAATTGAATTATTTATAATATATTGTGTTCTATTATATTGAGAAATATTTGAAAATTCAAAATTATATTTGGTGATTTTCAAATCTATGTTTTTTCTTGTTTTAAATACAATTTTTATGTTTTCAGGTTCGTTATTAATTTTTTTTTGTAAATTATTGTATCTATACTTCATTTCAATATAACTTTTTAACAAATCATCATATTTCTTTCTAAGTTCTTCATAATGAATATTATCCATTATTTATAATAATTATTAACTATTTTAATCAATGGCATTTATTACAAAGTAAAAATAATAAATAATTAATTTTATATAATAAATAAATGAAGTAAAAAAAAGAAAAAAAAAATGTCAAAAATAAAAAAAATAGAAAAAAAACTAATTTCATTATGTTTAATCAATTTCAAAGAAAAAATATTAGAAAATTCAAATATAATTCAAACATTAAACCAAATATCATTAGATAATAAAATAGAAGAAAATTTTATAAGGCCAATAACTTGGAAAATATATTTAGATATTTTATCAAATAAAATTTCAAATAATAAAGAAGGTAATTTAAATATAAACAATAATAAAAATCTTTTAATAAATTGGATACAAGAAATATCAAATCAAAGAGAAGAATATAAAAAAAAATTTAAAAAATTCTGCAAAATAAATAAATTTATAGGAGATCCTTTAGGAGGAAACAAAAATCAAGAAAAAAAAAGTAAAAATGAAAAAGAAGATGAAGAATTAAAACATTTAATTAATATTGATTTATTAAGAACTTATCAAGATATTGATTTATTTCTCCAATTAAAAACTAAAAATTTATTAGCTGATATTTTATTTATTTGGTCAAAAGAAAATAAAGATTTAAATTATAAACAAGGAATGAATGAATTATTATCAGTTTTTTATTTATGTTTTTATCCTTATTATTTTATTACTAGAACAAAACCAAAACCAAATAAAAATGATATTATTAATTATATAAATAATAATAAAATAAATGAAAATTTAGAAGAAATTTATATTTATTTTAATGATGAAGAAGAAATTAAAAGTGATTTATATTTTATTTTTGATTCTTTAATGAAAAAAAAAGGAATGAAATATTTATTTAACCAAAATATAATTGATATTAATGATACTATTTATAAAAATTATGAAATTTTTCCAAACGAATATCAAGATTCAAAAGAAAATAATGTTAAAACTTATATAAATAGAAGATGTACTTTAATAATAAATGAAAAATTAAGATCATTAGATGAACAATTATATAATCATTTTAAAAAAATTGATTTAGATTGTTTTGTTTTTCTTCAAAGATGGTTAAGATGTATTTTTAATAGAGAATTTGAATATGAACAATTATTAATTTTATGGGATACAATTTTAAATTATGAATTTGAAAATAAAAACAAAGAAAAATACAATTTAATATATATTGATTATATATCAATTGCAATGATAATAAGAATAAGAGATGATTTAAAAATAAAAGATCAAAATGAATGTTTTCAAATTTTATTTAAGTATCCTGAAATTAAAAATATTAAAGATTTAATTAAATTAAGTAATAAAGTAAGTGAAGCAATTAATGAAAGATTAAATGGGCAAAATAGTTCAGTTTATGATATTTTAAATATAATGAAACCAATTGAAGGAAGACCTAATTTTAATAAGATTTCTCCTCATCAATATAATCAAAAGAATAATAGAAAAATTAATATTGGTGAGCAAAAAAATAATAATGATATCAATTATGATAATAAAAATGATAATAGTGAATTTGCAAGTCATGCTAAAACACTTTTGAGTAATGCACTTAATTCATTAGGAAAATTTGGAGGAATTGTTAAAGATATAAGTATTAAAGTTTCTGAAAAAATTGATCAAATGACTACTGAAAAATATTATGAACAAAATAATAATAATTATAATAATAATAAAAGAAAAACTAGTGAAAATAATAATGAAAAAAATTATGAATGTAATAATAAAATTATTCAAAATATAAAAAAAGATAATTTTGATAAAAGTGAATTAATTTCAAATAATGTTTCTCAAGAAAAAAAACAAGTTAATATTTCTGATTCTAAGAATGATAATAATTCTAATAATGAACAAAATAATAATCAAAATAATCAAAATTTATCTGAGGAATTAGTTAGAAGTTATAATTCAAATGATATTTTAGATATTATTAATAAATTAGAAGAATTACAAACAAGATATTATTCTTTTATGAATGATAAAGATAAAAAAGATTATAAAACTATTATAAATTATCTAAAAAATAATTCAATATAAATTCAAATAAATTATTAAATAAATAATTTATTTTTGTTTAATTTATTATAATCTAATTATTAATAAATAAATAATTAATATTAAAAAAATTAATTAAAAATAAAGAAAAATAATATAAAACTTAAAAAAATAAATTTAAATTAATCAATTATTCAAAAAATGACAAAAAAATTTCCCACAATTTTAATACTTCACTTAAAAATAATAATAATAGCATCATATTACATAAATGAATCAATAAATCATCCAGAAATTACTATAACTAATTTCACATTTGGTTGTGGATATTATGGAAGATATACATATAATAAAAATATATTTAAAACAATAAATAAACACAATTCAAATTTATTCATATTTCTTGGTAATATTGTAAATATAAACAAACCAGATTTTTTTTTTCTATTTAAAAATACAATAAATAATAATTGGACACTGGCAAAAAAAATTTATAAGCAAGCAAAAGAAGAAATTTATTATAAAAAATTATCAAAAGAAAAACCAATAATAGGAATATGGGATGAATATGATTATGGAATTAAATATGGAAATAAGTATTATAAAGATAAAGAAATATCAAAAAAGTTATTTCTAAACTTCCTAAACTTTCCAAAAGATAATGAATTATATAAATTAAATAGAGGATTATATACAACTTATTCATTTGGCAAAAATTATAAATCTGTAAGAATAATTTTACTTGATTTAAGATTTTATAAATCAAGTTTTTTTTCTATTTTTTCTGATAATTTAGGAATAAAACAATGGACTTGGTTAGAAAATATATTTAAAAATTATAATGAAACATTAACTTTTATAGGTTCTTCTATTCAATTTTTACCAATTAATAGACTTTTAACTGAAAATTGGTTTATAAAATCAAGAGAGAAATTATTTAATTTAATTTCTAAATATAAAAAAAATGGAATTATTTTCCTTTCTGGAAATGTTAATTTTGCTCAAATTACTAAAACTTTTTGTGTTCATCCAAAAATTGGTTATAATTTATATGAAATTACTTCAAGTAATATAGGTTATAATAATTATTTTAAATTTAGTTATTTTATTGATAATATTTTACCTAATGATTATAATATTAATAAAAGTTTTGATGGAATTAATTTTGGAGAAATTAAAATAAATTGGGGAAATAGTATTAATGATATTGTTATTACTTTTAATATTTTTGATGAGAATGATAATAAAAAAATTACTTTGGATTTAAATTATAATAAAGATTTAGTTTTTAATAGGGAAAATATTGAAAATATTGATTGTATTTATTTGCTTAATAAAAGATTTAAAACTCCTTTTCAATATTTTAATTATTATATGAATAATAAAAATGAATTGCCTATTGGGTTTATTTATTTGTTTTGTATTATGTTCCTTATACAAATTTTTCTTAGTAAAAGAAATATTATGATATTTTTTTCTATTTTTATTTTATTATTTAGTACTTTTATTGGATTTTATTTTAAAATTGATATTGAGAAAGAGAAAAATTTTATATACGCTAATCTTTTTTAAATATATATTATAATATTTAAATTATAAATTTAAATTTAAAACAAACTTATTTTTTTCTTAATATTATCAATTTTTTCCTATAAAAGCTCTATTTAACTATTTTATTAATAAAATAAATAATTAAAAATAAATATTTTATTTCTATATATAACTTTTCTAATATATAAATAATAATTATTCAATAAAATTATTTAAACAGGTAACCCAAAATATAATCCAGTTCAAGATTTAAAGTCATTAATTGTGTTAATTTTAAATGATTTAGCAATTGAAGGCAGAAATTTATATAATGCTAAATAAACTTTTTGTTTTTCTTCTTCTAATTTTTCTTTTTTAAACTTTAAATCATTATCAAAATATTTTTTTTAAATCTTTTTATTTTAATTAATTAATCTAAATCCTTATATTCAGCATATGAATTTGACATAAATTTATTTTTTTATAATTTAAGCTTTTAATTTGTTCAAATAATTTAAATTGTTTTTTAATTTTTCACTTGCTTTAAATTTATAATATTCTTCTTAATTTTTTTCATATCTTTTTCACTATAATTTCTTCTTCTATAATTAAGACTATAACTTGATTTTTCTCTATCGGAATTACTTGAAATAAATTTTTTGTTTTGTTTACATGTATTATTATTATAATTTGAATTAGATGATAATGATAAATCTTTTGTTTTTTCTGAATTTATAATAGATGAACTTCTATTTTGTGATAAACTAATAGTTTTTTCTTTTTTAAAGAATTTAAAAGTCTTTTTTTTTAAATAATTATTAATAATTTTAAATCATTATCAATATTATAATTACTATTTTTATTATGTTTTCTAATGTTTTCTAAAGTTTCTTTTTCTTTACTTTTTTCAGATTTATATATTTGAATTGAATTATTATAATATTTATTAAGTTTTCTTGGTTTTGGGGGTAAGAGATTTTTTTTATTCTTTCATTATTAGTATATTTTTTTTCTATTTAAATAAATATTATTATTTTCAATTAATTTTTCTTCAAAAAAAATATTAAATTAATATATTTTTTACTATATAAAAAAATAAAAAAACTCATTTATAATATTTATGTAATTCATTAAAAATATCATTTTTTTTATCTTTATATTTAGAATACTTAATTTTTTCTTTAAGATTAATTTTAGAACATAAAAATTCTTTTTCAGTATTAGAAATAATATTAAATTCTTCAGTTTTTTCATTAAATATTTCTTGAGTTAATAGTGGTAACTTTCTTTTTTCATCATTTTTATCATGTAATTGGTTTCTTGATAATTGTTTAGAAAAATCATAATATCTTAATTTATTTCTTAAATCAACCTGACTGGTTGATTTTTTTTTTAAATTTTCAATATACATTTTTTCTTCTGTTTTTTTTCTTTTTAATTCTTTTTCTTTTTCAAAATCATTCATAAATATTTCATAAGGTTGTAATTTTTTATTTTTACAATCACTAGAAAAATTTTTTATTTCTTTTTTAATTGGTTTTTTTAAAATATATTTTATTTCTGAATGCAATTTAATTGGGTTTAAAGTATTTAATTTATTAATATCAATTTTATTTTTTAAATAAAAATTCATTTTTTTATTTAATTTTTTAACAAATTCTTCAGTTCTAATATATAAAGATTTTTTTTTTGGTATTTCTTTTCTTTTTAAATATTTTAAATCCTTATTTAATTCTATTTCTTTTATATCTCTTTTTAAATGTGCTGTTCCATCAATAAAAATATAATAGGTAGATGTTTTAACATTCATCAAATTTATTTAATATTATTTTTTTTTATTTAAATTTTAAAAAAAGAAATATTAAATTATTAAAAATAAATAATATAAAATAAAAGAAAAATATTTAAATTATTTTTTAAAAGTATTAAAAATATTAAGGAATATTCAATGATTTAAAAACGTGAGTTTTATATTTAAAAGTAATTAATCCATTTTCAAATGTATATTCATCATATTTATGATTTGAAAAATTAAAAGAATTAATAGGAATTTTAAAATAAAAATCTAAATTTTCTTTTGATATATTACTTTCAATAATTTTTGTTTTAATTTCATCATTTTTATCTTTTCTTTCTGCAAAAATGTGAAATCTATAATAATCACTTAATATTTTATATGAAATTTTACAATTTTTAAAACCAACTAATTCAATTTGAATATTTAAATCCAAATATTGATCAATAAAACAACAATAATATGGAATATATTGCCTATAATAGCTCCAAGCAAAATTATCAATAAAATTAGTATTATTTTTTTCATCATTATCTTCTATTATATCTTCATTAATTGATTCAATTAATATTTTGTTTTCATTAATTATTAAATTTGAATCATTTGTCATATTAAAAATTAATTCATTAAATTTGTTAAAAGTATTAGAAATAAGTTTATCAAAATTTAATAAATTTATTGCTAAATTTGAATATATTTGTTCTTTTATTTTTTGAATAATTTCATCATTTTCATTTTGATAATGTTTTGGAACAAAATGTAATATTTCAAATTTATTTTCATCTATTTTTTCACAAAAAACTAAATTATCAATATTATAATAAAAATCTTTTGGGAAATTATTTTTAACATATTCATTATAATCATTATCAGATTTTATTTTTAGATTATTATGAATAATATATAAAGATTTTATATCTGAAGTTTCTTTATAATTTTCATTTAATATTCTTATAATTTTGCCTATTTTTTTTTTGGTAATTAAATTAAAATAATTTATTATCATTATTGTTATTTTTGCATTATCTAAAACAAATTTTTCAGTAATAAAATCTTTAATTTTTGTTTCTTTAATTTTTTCATTTATTTTTTCTTTCACACTTTTATTAACATTTTTTTTTTTATCTATATATTCAACTTTATTAGAACCAGGAATATCAATAATTCTAATATTTTTATTATAAAAATAATAATTTATATTTTTTGTTGGTTCTAATGATAAATCACAATCAAATATTTTATTTAAATAATAAGTCTTTCCTTCTGAAAAATTACCTATAAATCCTATTAATAATCCTTTATCTTCTTTTATTCTAAAATTATCTTCAAAATGATTTTCAATTTTCCATCCTTCATTAATTAAATCTTTATAATTTGAAATATTTAATGAAATATGATTTATAAATTTAATTTTTTTATTTTGTTTTATATAATTTGATGATAATTGTGAATTTTTATTAAAATTATTCATAGAATTTATACTGTTTTCATTTTTTAATTTTACATTTGAAATTTGCTCTTTTAAAGAATTTAATTGAATTTTACATAGAAATGAAACAATTGGATTTAAACTTTTTTCATAATCATTATTAAATTGTTCTATTTTTTCAACATAACTTTGTGATAATAAAGTAATTGCATCATAATATTCTTTTTTATCTTTTTCTAATTTTTCTTTTTCATTTAATAATTTTTTTATATTTTCATCTATTTTATTATTTTTTAATTGTTGATTATTATTTATAATAGCATATTCTTTTTCTTGATTTAATATATCAATTTTTTCTATTTTTCTTTTATAATGATTTAATTCAATTAAGATAGTTTTATTTTGCTTAATTAAAAAATCAATAATTGATTTTATTTTTCTTATACAATTTTCACAAATATTATTTTCATTATTAAGATATGTTATAGATGTAGGATTTATTTTATCGATATTTTCTTTTAAAGAATTTGTAATTTCTTCAAATGAAGAATGTTGTAAAATTAATTTTTTTGCTTTTTTTTCCTTGTTTTCATTTTCATTTTTAATATTCAATTTTTTTTCTTGATTATTTTCATTTTTTAAATTATTAATTTCTTCTTTTTTATTATTATATTTATTCTTTAATTTATTAATTTCTTTATTTTTATTATCAATTACATTTTTTAAATTATTAATTTCTTCTTTTTTAATTGTGTTATCATTTTCTAATTTATCAAATTCTTTAATTTTTTTATTATATTCCTTATTTATATGTATCAAGATGTTATTTATATCATTCATAATTATTTCTTTACCCCCACCCTTCATTCTTATTTATATTTATTTAAATAACTTGTTTCTGATTAATATATTAACTATTTTTAAATTTTTAACTAATATTTTAAAAGAATAATGTATTAATTATATTATCATTAATAATTTTATATATATTCTATATTACAAAAAAACAATTAATAAAAATTGAAAATATAAAAAAGTCAATTTCAACACATTAAAACTATAAAAATATTTAAATATTTATATAAATTTTATTAAAAAAATAGAAAATTCATCAATAAAAATCCATTTTTTGAAGATATGAAATATATATAAAGATTAGGAAAATATATTTTATTAATAATTAATATTATCAAATTGAGAATACTCATTTATTAATTTAATATTCTTGATTTTCATTCATTAATAATTGAATTAAAATTCAATTAGGTTAAAATTTAAATCAAATTTGATTTGTAATTTTCACAATTTATAATTATTTATTTTTAGATAAGTATAAATAATGAAAAAATTATAATTTTTATTTAATGTTTGAATTAAAAAAATGATCAAATCTTATATTTTTAGTTTTTATCCATTTTATTAAATGAAATATAAGATTAATAGGAATTATTATATATATATAAATGTTAATCATTTAGGCAATATGATAGTAATCAATTTTTTATAGTAAAGGAAAATTTACATCATATTATAATAATTATAATATAGTTTTAATAATTCGAAAATTAATTTTGAAAAATTAATATTTCCACCTAATTATTCTCAGAATAAAAAAAGAAATAAATTATTTAATAAAGTTAAAAAAGAAAAATTAAATTTAAAATGGAGAAGTAAAGTTTTTAATTCAATTTGAAAATTATTTAAAGAAACAATAATAATCATAATTCTTTTTTAGAAAATGAAATAAATAAAGAATTTAAATTTAATAATATTGTTTCAATAGAACAATTAAAAATTTTAAAAATAATAATAATAAAATAAAAAAACCTTAGTTAAAAATTTGCAAATTATTTTAAATAATCTAGACAAATTAGTGATGAAGATATTAGATTAAATATAAATTTAAATATTCAAAATTTTTATTAAAGTAATTATGTAAAATTACAATAATAAAAAAATATTTCCAAAATATTACAACAAAAATTATTAGAAATTTAAAAGAATAATTGGTTCTTAAAATGAGGAAAAAAATTGGATTTCAATGATAAAATTTGAAATATTAAATGATGTATAAAAGATAGAAGATATTTAAAAATGTTTCAAATTACTAAAAATGTTATTAAAAAATAAGAATGTTTTAAAATAATATAATATTTAAATCAAAAAAAATTAAATCAATATAAAATTTTAAAAGTTTTTATTATATTATCATTATATTATATAATAATATTTAAATTAAAATAATTGAAAAAATAAAAAATTTTAATTTTTAAAACCAATATTAAAAAATAAAATATTTTATCCATCTAAATTATATTTTTTCTCAAAATCATTAACACTTAATCCTTGAGTAAACATCATTTTTCCAGTTCCTTTCTTCAAAGAAGTATTATTATGTCTATCTTTTTTATGGTAAACATTACATAAATTTAAAACTCTATTTGCAATTAAATTAAACTGAGTTCCTTTATATAAAATTTCATTTCCTATTAAAACATTATTTTCATCAATTAACTTTTTTTTATTTTCAATATCTGCATTTTGAATAGTTAAATTATTTTCTTCATCATCATTTTTTTTTAAATTACTATTATCCATAAAAGCTAATTTTGTTAATACTCTCATTGAATCATAATCAACAGTATTATCTTTACTTTTAATAATAGGATTATAATTTTTAGAATAAGGAATTATTTCTTCATTTTTTAATTTTTTTTCAATATCACAATCAAAATTAAAAGGATTTTTTTTTTTTTTTAAAATTCTATTACTTTTTAATAAATTGATATTTTCAATATCTTTTATTTTTTTATAATCTAATTTATTTTCTGCTATTTCTTCTGCTGCTTTAAAATGAGTTTTATAATGATAATCTTTTAATATTCCTTCTGCTTCTTTATTTAAATCTGTTCTTTTTTTCCATCTTTCATTTTTAGTTGGAATATAATATAAAGTATTATTTAAATATAAATTTCTTTTATTTCTTTTTTCTTCCTCTTTATCAATTATATTTTCAGTTTGAGGAATAACTTTATAATTTTTTTTATTATTTATTTTATTTATTTCTTCTTTTTCTTCTTCAATATCATAAGTAATATCTGATTTATTTCTCATAGTATTTAATTTTAATAAATCTTTTGGTTTTTTAAAAGTAAATAAATCAATTTTTTTTAATTGTCTATTTAAAATATTTTTTTCATTTTCTAAATTATATTTTCCGCTTAATGCTTCATAGACTCTTTCTAAATCAGTTCTTGCTTTAAATCTCATTTGAGGTTGTAAAATAATATTATTCTTAATAAAATATTCAATTTCATTTGAATTTAAAATTGCACCATCATTTATTCTTTTTGTAGAAGGAAATAATAAATTCATTTCATATTTTTCGGCAAAAGTTAATGGTGTTGAATTATAAAAATCAATATTAGTTTCATTTTGACTATTATTTTGAGTTTTATTCGTTATTATTAAAGAATTATTTTCTATATTATTACTAATATTATTATTAATTTTCTTTTTAAATTCTGGTTCTGGAATATTATAAATATAACGATTATTTTTTATTGTATCTTTAATTCTTTCTTTTTCTGTTGTATATCCTTTAAAAATAAAAGGTTTTTGTAATTCTTGATCATTTAATAATTCTTGACGTGGATTTTTTATTTTTTCTGTTACATCTTGTACAACTATTTTACGTTTTGGTTCAGTCATCTAAATAAAAAATTTTTGTAAAAATTTAAGTTATATAAAATTTTTTATTTTTACTTCTGTGATGAAGTCTTTTACTCTATTTTCATAGTTTTCATACATTATTCCAATTGTTTCTATATTATTTTTTTAAATTAGTTTTATTTACTTTGGAATTTTTTTTTGTATTTTGCTTCACTTTTTGCTTTTTTTTCTTTTTCTTTTCTTTCTCTTTCTTTTTTTTCATGTATGTATATGTTATACATTTTATTTAATAATTTATTTTTTATATGATTTAATATGTTTTAAAATTATTATTTTGAATTGACATTTTTTTTTTTTAGAAATCTATATTTATATTTTAAATTTTGTAAATTATATTTTTTTTTGTTATAATAAAATTTAATAAAATAAATAAAAAATTATGATTATATGGAATATAGAAATTTAATTCCTATATTTAAAAAAGTAAAAGCTTCATTAAATTTTAATGAACAAAATATTTTCAAAAGAAAAATTAACCAAAGAAAAAATGATATAAATACTCTTTTTTCAAATTTCCATACTGAAGAAGAAAAAAAATTGACACAATTAAAAATAAGATTTCCAATGAGAAAATCATTAATAAACCATAAAAGAATATCATCCATTGAATTTGATAATAATATAAATATGAATAATATAATAAATAATTTTACAGAAAGAAAGCAAATTAAAGATTCTTTATATGATAAAATAAAATTTGGTTCTTTAGAATATTTTGATTATATGAAAAAAAAGAATAAAAATTCTCCAATTGTAAAAAAAGTTTTTTCTCAAAAAGATTATTTTTTACATAGTAAAAATTTTGATTTTGGAAGAACAAGTGAAGTTAATTTAAATGATTATTTTAATAAAACAAATAGTTTTTTTAAAATTAAAGAAAGTAAATCTTCTTTTTTTAAAAAAAAACAACTAAGTGAAATACCAATTTCTAATAACAATTTAAAAACAATTAAAAATAAAACATCAACCAATTTTTTTATATCACCAAATAAAAAAAAAGAATTTTTAAACAAAACAGAAATATCTCAATTTTCTTTTTATAAAAATCAAAAATTAAAAAACGAAAAAAATAATGAAGAAACAAAATTCAAAAACCAAAATGAAATAAAACCAGAAAATGTATTATCAAAAACAATAAAAAATAACTTATTTATTCCAAATAAAAAACTAATAAAATTTAAAAATAAATCAATGATATATTTAAAACAAGAAATAAAACAAACAATAAATTCATTCGACAAAAATTTAAAAAAAAACAACAAAGATTTAAAACAATTTTTAAAAAAAATAGAAAAAAAAATAAAAATAACAACAGAAACAGACATCTTAAAAAAAGATATGGATGAAATTTTAGGTTTAAAAAATCCAAAAAAAAGGAAAAAAGATGATATAGAAATTGGAATTTTAGGAAAAAATGGAATTGTAAATTCAATTGATTCAACAAAAGCAAAAATGATAAAATTATCTGATAGAATAAATAAAATGACTGATGAAGATGCACTTAATTTTATAAATGGAATTGAGAAAGAATATAAAATTGAAAGTAAAAATGCAGGAATTGGTTTTTTAACTTTAGATAGTGGAAGAATTATTGATTTAAAAAAAAGTGAAAGTGAAAATAAAATTATTGGGTTAATTAGAAAACAATTATCTATTAATTCAAAAAAAATTAAAAAAATAAGATTTAAAGTTGATCAAGGAAATATTAAGATTATTAAAAAAGAAATTCCTTTATCTTCATAAATAATAAAATTTTTATTTTTTTTAGTATTTTTTTATTTTTATTTATTTTATTTTGTTTAATTAGTTTATTTAGTTTTTTTTATTGAAAAATTGAAAAATATTCATTAATAAATATAAAATTTATTTATAAATTAATTATTAAAAACAATATATAAAATATTTAAAAATAATTTTTTTACTTTATTTGAATATTAAACATATAGGAACATGATCACTTCCATTATATTTATCTAAAATATCACTTTTTTTAATATCATTAATAATATTTTTATCAACAAGAAAAAAATCACATCTACATCCTTTATAATTTTTTTTATCCCAGAAATTTCCAAACCAAGAATAACTAATTTTTCCTTTATTTAAAAATCTAAAAGAATCAACAAAATTCATATTATTTAATAATAAAAAAAAATTTTCTCTTTCTCCTTTTCTAAAACTAATAATTTCATTATAATTTTCAATATCATAAATATCTATTTTTTCTGGAATAACATTTAAATCACCACAAATAATAATTGATTTATTATTAAACTTATTTTTAATATCTTTTATAAAATTATAAAAATCAATATCCCATTCTTTAATTCTATAATTTAATCTTTCTTTTCCTGAATTTGGAAAATAAACACATATTAAAATAAAAATATTATATTCAATTAATATTATTCTTCCTTCTTTATCATGTTTTTTTATTCCCATTTCATAAATTATTTTTATTGGTTTATATTTTGTAAAAATTGATACTCCACTATATCCTTTTTTATCATTTGAAAAATTCCAATATGTTAAATAGTCTTTTTTAAAAAGTAATTCATATTTTTCTTTTTTTAAAGTTATTAAATCAATTTTTGTTTCATTTAAACATAAAATTTCTGGTTTTTCTTTTTCTATTAAATATTGCAAATCTCCTTTATTTATTATTGAACGTAAACCATTTATATTCCAACATATTATTTTTACATTTGGTAATTTTTCTTTTGTTAAATTTTCAAATAAGTTTTCATTGTTTATTTTTGGGATTTTTATACCAAAAAAGTCTAATGTAAGTTGACTTTGGATTGTTCTTTTGTTTTGATTTGAAATAGTTAATTTTTTTTCTTTTTTATCAATTGTTTTTTTTAGAGGAATCGAAAATTTTTCAATTGACTTTTGGACTTTTAATTTCATTTTTTTTATTTTTTAATTAATTTTAAATCTTAGTAAATATTTTGAATATTTTAATAAAGAAAAAATAATTTATTTTTTAAAAAGAATATTTTTTAAATTTTTCATAAAAAATAAAAAATAATTTAAATATATTGTCACAAAATTGAAATTTAAGGTAAAAGCCCTTAATTTTGAAAAAATAGTAAAATCAAAATAAAATGCATTTAACAAGAAAAAATAAAAATAAAATGAAAAATTTATTTTTCTTTATTATTATTCTTTTATTCATATCAAATTCTTTATTAAATACAATTCCAACTAAATATATAAAAAAATTCGAATCAATAAATTCACAAGTAAAACAACAATTATATATAAAAAAAATTAATTCATCTTCATATTTTTTTGGTGATGGCTCATCAGATTTCATATATGATATTTTCTCAAATAAAATAGATTATCTAAAACCAAATATTTGTTTAAACAAAACAAATTGTCCTTATATTAATATTAAAAATAATAAAATTGAATATTCAATTTTTCAGTATGGAAATAATCTTCAAATTATAAATTTAAGTAATAATAAAACAATTTATTCTGATATTGTTATTTTTCCTTTTAAATCTATTTGTAAATATAGTGATAATGAATTTATTTATATTGGAGGAGAGAATATACAAAAGTATTTATATAAGATTTCATATTCTTGAAGTGTAAATTTTAAACTTTATATTCCAATGATTAATATTTGTTATTCAACTAAAAATAATTTAATTTTATATTTTTCTCTCCAAAATCAAAACTTTTTTGTTTATTATTTAAATGAAAATATGAAAAATATGATTTTAATTTATTCTACATATAGTAATTTAAAAGATTCAGATACTTTTCATATTTTAGAAATGGAAAATAATATTTTAATAATTTGTTTTTTAGTTAAAGAAGGTTCTTTATCTTCTAAAAATATAACATGTATAAAAGGGGAATATAAAATAAATAATAATGAAATTCAATTTAATACTGATTTTAAAAGTAAAGATATTATGTTTGATTGTACATATGATGATTTTAATTTAATTTATTACAATCCAACAACTTTTTTAATATCTTGTGGAGTAAAGAATTTAAAAATTTCAAAAGCAAATTATGATTTACAAATTATTGATTCATTACAAATTGAAAATAATGAATTTGATTATATAAAATTTACTTCTTTAGGTAATAATCAAATTAATTTCATAATGTCTTATCAAAATAATCATTATTATTATAATTATTATGTTCCAAAATGTGAGAATAAAACAATTTATTTAAAATTCAATGAAAAAAAAGATTTAAAAAATCTTTTATTTGATAATTATATTGATTCTTTTTTTTTAAAACAAATCAAATTTACTTATTTAGAAGATAATCATTATATTAAATTAAAAAATAATGATAATAAAATAACATCAAAAAATATTTATAAAATAGATGATTTATATTTTAATTCTGAAAAAAAAAATATTAGAATATTTTCCCGTTTTGTTTTAATGAAAGAAGAACCTAATTTATTTAAAACTGATTTAAGTCAGTCAAATCAATGTACTTTAGATTTTATTATTTGTTATGAAAATTGTGAAAAATGTACAAATATAGGAGATAGTAATCAAAATAATTGTAAAAAATGTATTCAAAATTATGCTTTAATGGAAAACACAAATAATTGTTATAATATAAATGATACAATACCAAATTATGTTTATTCAAAAAAAAAAGATTTATTTGTTTATGTAACTATAACACCAAAAGAACTTTTAAATAAATTAAAGAATATAAATAATTATTCTGAAATATTTGATTTAATAAAATATAATGTAAAAAATAATCATTTAAATAACTTTCTTTTTAGTTCTAATAATTTTACTATTGAGGTTTTTGAATATAAAAATAATGAAGCAAATTTTTATTCAACTAATATTAATTTAAATAAATGTGAAAATATTTTAAAAGAAAAATATAATATAAATAAAGATGAAGACTTAATAATAATGAAAAGTAATTTTATAAATGAAGAATATCATACAATAAAATTTTCTTTTTTAATATATTCTCAATTAGGAGAGGAATTAAACTTATCATTATGTAATAATAATATTACAATTAAAACTCAAATAACTTTTTCATTAAATAATGAAATGATTAATGCAATTGAAAAAGGATATGATATATTTAATTCTTCTTCTAATTTTTATAATGATATTTGTTTAAATTTTAAATCAATCAAAGGAAGAGATATTAATATTAATGATAGAAAAAAAGAGTTTTATAAAAATTATGAATTATGTCCATCTAATTGTGAATATGTTAAATTTGATTTAAATGAAAAGAAAATAGAATGTAATTGTTTAAATGCCAATTTTGAAAAGTTAAATGAAGAATCTTTTATTATTAATAAAATTGAAAATGATTTTGATAATAAATATTCTTGGTCTAATTTAAAAGTTTTAAAATGTTTAAATAAAAATAAGGGAAGAGGTTTTAAAAAATTTTTGGTTTTATTAAATTTTTTTCTATTATTAATAACAATAATGTTATTTATTTTACACATTTTCATATTAAAAATTATAAAATCAGAAAAATAACAATGAAATTTTTAGAATAAACAATTATCATCAAGTTAAAAATTATATTTTTATATATAGTATAATATTTATAAAGTAATTTAATATTTTTTTTTTTAACAAGTAATTTTTTATATTTTAATGAATTTATAAATGGAAAATAAAAATAATAATACATCTAATAATAATGTTATTTTATCCGAAAATAATTTAGATAATATTAATCAATATTGTCCAAAAGTGTCATTAGAGCAAAAAATTAAAAATTTAGAATTTGAAAATATAAAATTAAAATCAGAAATTGAAATATTAAAAAATATAATATCAAACTTAAATGAAAAAATATTAACTTATGAAAATATGATGAGAATAAATAAAATACCAATTCCACAACAAATAATAAATCATGATATTCAATTCATTAAAACAAATGATAATAAAATTTTAAATTCAAAACTTCCAAAAAGACTAAATAAAAAGGAAAAAAAAAATCAATTTAATATAATTAATAATATTAATAATCATCATATTTTAAAAAATCAAAAAATTCAAAATTTAGAATCAGATGATTTAATTAATTTAAAAGAAGAAAATGATTTTAGAATAGGAAATTTATATATTGATTCATTAAATGATAATTTTATAGATGAACCTAATGATGTTATTGAAGTTGATTTATCAAATAATTTATTTAATGAATTTATATTTGATGTTAATAATATTGATAATTTGACATATGAACAATTATTAGATTTAGAAAATAAAATTGGTTATGTAAAAAGAGGAATTAGTTTAAGAAAAAAATTAGGTTTAAAAACTGAAAAATATTCTTCTAAAAAATTTAATTATAAGGAATGTGTTATTTGTAAAGAAATATTAAAAGAAAAAGAAATTATAAGAGTATTAAATTGTTCTCATATTTTTCATATTAACTGTATTGATAAATGGTTTAAAGATAATAAAACATGTCCAGTTTGTAAAAAAGAAGTTTAATAAAAAAGTTAAATTTATTTTAAAATAAATAATTTATTTTTTATTTTAATTCAAATAAATGGTCAAATTAGCCTAATATTTCTATTAATATTAAAATTAAAATTAAATAATATAAAATCATACAATCATATAATCTTTAATTCATAGAAAAAAATAATATAATCATTTTCAAATTTACCATCACCAATTTTAAGAACACTAAATGATGAATTATTTTTTATAATAATATTTTATATCAACTTTAATATTTAAATGTATGAAAAGAAAATGTTTATTTTATTTTAAGTATAATAATATAATTATTTTTTTCATATTTTATTAATGTATTTTTCTTTGTTTTTGAAAAAATTCAAAAAATATTACTTTATAAAATGAGTTTAAATTTAGTTTTAAGTATATAAATTCTATATTTTATTTTTTATTATTTCTAGTTTTTATATTATTAGTATTAGAAAAAAAATATTATTTCTTATTTCAAAAAAATGAAAATATGTTAAGATATTAATTTTCATTAAATTAAAAATATATCTAACACTCAAAATAAAAATATAAAAAACATTAATAAAAAAATATTATAAAATTTGAATTTCATTATTTAATTTATCAATTGTATTTTGAATTAAATCATGCTCAATTTCATCTAAACTAAGTTTATTATTTTCTATTTTTGTAAATCCAATCTCTTCTAATAACTTAATAGCAATAGGATATTTTCCAACTCTTTCATTAAAATCATTATTATCTAAATTAATAACAAGATATTTCTTATTATCAGGTTCATTAATAATATTTTCTAACATTTTTTTTAATGTTTGAAAACAAGTTAAAATAGTATCTCCATAAAAACTTTTATTTCCATATAATTTTTTTAAAGTTTTAATATAAAAAGAAATATTTTCATCTTTTGTATAAATTACTTTTAATGATGATTTTTCTTCTTCTTCATTTTCATTTTTATTTTCTCTTTCTCCCTCTGTTATTATTTCATCTTCACTTTCATTTATTTTTTTATTTGATTCTTCTTCTCTATTGTTTTTTTCTGGACTTTCATTTTGATTTTTTAATTTCTTTGAATATACTTCTATCATTGAACTTCTTATAGAATTTTCATCTTTAGGTTCTATTATTTTTTTACTATTATTAAATATTGAATATTCATTACTTCCATTAGTATGAGTTTTTGAATTTGGGTCATTATTATTTATTTTACTACTATTATCAAAATTATTATTACTATCTAAATTACTATGATTAAAATTATTTTTGTCATTTTGATAAGAATTATTTATTTCATTATTATCATTATTATTATTATTATTTAATTCATTATTATCATTATTATTATTATAATAAATATTATTATTATTATTATTATTTGATGCAGGTTTTCTGTTTAAATTTTTATAATATTTTGATTCATCTGGATTACTTGTATCTAATTCATCATTAAAATCATTATCATCTTGATGATAATAAATCCATTCAAGACAATGTTTTAGATTATTTTCACAATAAAAAGATGCCTTCTCAGAAATTCTAATAGAAAAACCTAAATCTCTTAATTCTGATATAACTTTTTCTTCATCATTTTTTTCATCATCATTTATTTCATCATCATTTTTTTCAAAATCATTATAATTATCCTCACTCATTTTATTTAAAAAAATATTAAAAATAAAAAAATAATTAATAAAAAAAATAATAATTATATAATTTATCTAAATATCAATAAAAAAATAGTTAAAAAACTATTTATTTAAATAAAAAGTATAAGAAAATTTATTAAAAT
>JAEEGK010007534.1_pt1 | contig 25939 bp, 13 predicted proteins | sample 8958771 | NCBI WGS metagenome assembly JAEEGK01 (sample SAMN16246547, study PRJNA631951) | gut metagenome | biome: gut microbiome; feature: rumen; material: SC-attached | host: Bos | place: Iran: Karaj | collected 2018-10
AAAAAAAAAAAAAATAAAATAAAAAATATTTAATTAAAAAATTAACAAATAAAAAATTAAATTAAATTAAATAAAATTATAATAAAAAAAAAAATAAAAAATAAAAAGATTTTTTTAAATAAAATAATGAAAACTAAAGTTTTATTTATTTTTGCATTATGTTTTATTATTTCATATTGTAAAGAAAATGAAAATGAAATTATTTTATCAAGTGAATGGGATGATAAAGGTGTATCAAATAATAAATTTTTCAGATTTTTAAGTGATTTATGGGATGCTTATCTTGGACCAGATTATGATAAATATGCCCCAAGAAATATTGTTCATACATTTTATCATTTTTTAATTGGAGTTGTTAAATATTTCCATAAAAATTTTGAAGGAGCACTTGCTGAATGGAAAAGAGCAAATGAACAATATCAAAAATTCCTTAAAAATGTTAAACCATTAAATAAATAAATAATAGTCTTCTATTATTAGTTCCTTGGAAACAATTATTTTTTATATTTTTTTTATAGTTTTTTTTCATTAAAAAAGAAAAGTTATTTTGAGAAAAGATGGATTATAAAAAATTAATAAATAAATGATATTTAATGAATGAAAAATATTTTTATTATTCTTTAATAATTTGGAAAATGTTTTTTATCATTATTCCAGAAAATATTAAGAATTATTTTAAAAAATTTCAATCAAAAATATATTAAAATTAAAAAATTGAAAAATAAAAATAATATTTTAAGAAATTAAAAACTTAAAGATAATAATATTAAATTTGATTTCAATAAAAATAATATTATAATACATTTGATTATTTTAGATTTTAAGATTAATATTAAATTTTAGATAATTTAAATTTATGATGAATAGATAAATATTTGAAAATATTTATTTTATAATTTATTTTTGATTTTTATTTATAAATTATTTTAATTTTATTTTAATATATTTTCCTATTTAATTAACTTTTAAAAAATACTACATATTGCAATATTTGTATTTGCTGCAATATTATTTGGTAAATTAAAAATAGTATTTCCTAAATTTTGAGTAAATTGAACTATGTTTTTTAATATTTTTGGAGTATTTTGAGATGATTTTAAATTATTCAAGTAATTATTAATTTGAACTAAACAATTTGTAATATTCTGATTGACATAAACTCTAAATTTTAAATACTGAATATATAAAAATATGAAATAAAAAGAATTTTTGTTCATAAAAAATCCATAAATAGGACTAATAATATTAATCTCTAAAATATTGGAATATTTTAATATAAATTGTTTTTTAGCTAGAATTTTTGAAAAGATATTATTCTTATATATTAAATTTATGTTATTTATTATATCAATCAAAATATAAACAATAGTAGGAATTGCTATAAAGTAATTTTTTGAATTATCAATAAATAATAAAAGTATTAAAATTAAATAACTAAAATTTTCATTATTAATAATATTAATTAAATATTGCTGTTCAAATTTTGGTTTTCCTTCTTTTTTTATCAATTTATAAATCAAACAACCAATGAGCATATTGATTGATGTTTTTAAATGGATAAAAAATGCCAAAAAAGATGTAATACTAATAATCATATCAATAACTATAAACATAATATCAACATCGATATTAAAATTATTATTATTATTTCTATTTCCATTTCTCATTTCATTTTCATTATTTTGATTTTGATTATTTCTTTGATTATTATTCTGATTTTCATTATTATTATTTTGACCTGGAATATAGTTAATATCAAAATCAGGATCAATTTTTAATTTATAAAATTTTTTTTTATAATGAAGAATTCTATTTTGAGGAGGTGAAGGAAAAATATTTTCTAAATAGTTTTTCCATTCTACAGAATTATTCCAATCATATCTAATAAATTCCATGTATTTATTGTCCATTTCTTTTTTAAAAATAAATAATTATTAAAAATAAAACAAATAAAGATTAAAAATAAAATTTATTTTTTTAAATTTTTATTTAAAAATATTAAAAAAAATAATATCTTTAATATTAAATATTGAAGAAATTTAAATATTTTTTTATTTATCTTTTTATTTTATTTTCTTTTATTTTTAATTATTTTCAGTTAATTAAATATCCAAATAAAGAGTTAATTTGTTTTAAATATTATATAATATAGTATCCTTTGGTTTATAAATTAGATTATTTATTTTCAAGTTTCTAATTAATTTTAATAAGTATTTTAATTTAATAAAAATTCCTCAATTATTTCTTGGCAATGTTCTAATCTTAAATAACTAGAGGATGCTTTTTTAAAAAATAATTTAAAAAATATTTTTAATTTTTCATTTAATAAAAGTTTATTTCCATAAATTTCAATCATTTTTTGATGAATTATATATATTCTTTCTATTAACTTTTTTAATTTCTTATAAAAATTATGACCATAAAAATTTACATTTTCAGTTATTTCTTCTTTGTATTTTTTGTTTAAATATATTTTTATTTCACAAAAATATTCATTATTGAATTTTGTTTGATATTCTTTTCTTTCACTACTTAACATAGTTCTAATGATTTCCATAAAAATTTCAATAGGCATTTTAATATTTCTATATAATGTATTGAACTATAGGAAAAGTTAAATATTGTATTGGATAAATAAAATTATGAAAAAATTAAGATAAAAAAAAAAATAGGAAAAAAATTTGGAAAAAAAAACTTACATTTTTATTATTTATTATCCCAGGATTATGGTTATGAATTAAATTTTTTATTTCGTTATTTTTATTTACAAACTTAAAACAGAAAAGATTTTTGTCAAAAATAAATTTAATCCTATAATTACATGCTTGAATATTATTTCGCTTTATTTTGAAAGAGTTAAAATAATTAATTTTTTGTTCATTTTCATTAAATGATTCCAAGTCTAAATTAATTATTTCATCTTCGTTAAATTTTATAATTGACTCTTTTTTTGGATTACAACAACTGCAACAAAATTCAACAATGTTTTTTTTAAATAAATGAATTCTTTTTAAATTATATTTCGTTTTAGAAATATAATTTTGCATGAAAAAACATAACTCTTTTATTGATGTAAATTTATTTTCCACTAATCTAATATTGTTAAATAAATAGTTAAATTACTTTATAATGTATTCATGAATTTCAAAAAGTTCATTTTCTAAAAAATAATTTTGAAAACATTCAAAAGTTGAATAAAGATAATTAACAGAATTATTATTGCAGTTAATTGATTCCAAAGATGGAGAAAATTTTTGCATCCTAAAAGATAATTTTTTTTTGTTTTTTAATGTAATATTTATATTTTATATCTATTTATTAATTTTTTAGAAAATTTTAAAATAATATTTTTAAGGTTTTATGTGCTTTGATCCTGATTAGAGTGAAAAAAAATATTTTAATTTAATCTTTTTTTATTAAGTATATCTTTGACAAATATTAGAGAGCCTGTAAAATTGAAAAAAATATTATAATTTCTTAAATTTTTCCGATTGATTACATTTTAATTTTTTTAATTTTCATTTGAACGCATTGAATATTATTATATCAAAAAATATATTTTAATATTTATAAGCAATTAATCAATTAAGTTAAATAGGAAAATTGTTTAAATAATAATCCATTAATCGGATTATAATAAATTTATTATAATATAATAAAACTAAATTAAGGGCTGAAGTAATATAAAGAAGTAAAAATATTTAATTAAGTGAATACGTGAAATATGTAATTATTAATAAAAATTACATTTTAACTTTAATTAAGTATAATTAATTATTCATAATCGTTTTGTAAAAAAAAATATGGCAATATTTCAAAATTTTGAATAATTTTTTTATTAATGATTTCGAATTATATAAATATTGTAATATATAAATAAATGAAACAAAAGAAATAAACCTAATTCTTAGGAATTAATCCCATTTAATTTTATGTTCTAGTTATTTATTTTTAATATGTTCCATATTTAAAACATTATTTTTTTTGAAACATTTTTAAAGAAAAAAATGTTAATTTAAAGATAAAAAATATTCTATTTAGTGTTAAAAAATAATTATATAATAAAAATAAAATAAATCATTTATATTTTAAAAAATTGAATTTAAATATAAAAATAAAATGAATAGATAATGAAATGATAATAATAGAAGAAGAAATTGAAATTATAAGTAAATCAAATTAAATTCAAAAACATTCTTTTCTAATAATAAATTTGAAAAATAAATAACATTACAACAATTTTATTCTATAATGAAATATTTATAAAAATTAAAAGAAATTAAATTTTTAATATACAAAAAAAAAATAATATATGATAATATAATATTATTTATTCATTTGAATTATTTGTAACAACAAATTTTGCAGTTTTTAATTCTTTATTCCTTTGATCCCATAACCATTTATATACTTTATTTTCTTTTAACCCAGTTTCATCACTTAATTTTTTTATTTGTTTTTTATTCCAATGTTTATTTTCATTATAAAAAATAGAAAGATATTTTAATTGTTCTGAATTTTTTCTAAACCTTTTTTTCTTTTTTTTTGATGTAGTAATTAACTCAGTTATATTAGTAGAATCAGAACATTCAAATATTTTTTTCTTTTTAATTTGTATTTTTTTTGGAGATGAAAATAAAAATTGATTATTTGATATTAATCTATTATTTTTACTTTTTTTTTTTGAATTTAAAAAAATTTCATTTTTTACACTATTAAAAGTTTCATATAAATTTTTTTTTGTTTGTTTATTTTGATTTATAATATTCTTATTTTCATTTTGAATTTTATATTCTGAACCAGGTGTAATTTTTAAACTTGATTTTTCTAAAGTATTTTTAAATAAAAAAAAATTATCTTTATTTTGTAAATAAGGTGAATTATTTATTTGTTCATCTCTATGATTATTCCCACTTGAAAAAAGAGTCCCAAAAAAATTATTAAAATCAAAATTTAAAGGAGTTGAATTATTTGGATTTGAAATTAAAGTTTGTTTAATTGGAGTTTTATACATTTGAGGTAAATTACTTTTTATTTGAGATACTTCTGATATTGGCATAAATTTTGATGAAATGTTTGATGGAGGAAGTGATTGAGACCACATTTAAATTTATTTTTAATTTTTTGAGTAATATTTAAAGTTTTAATTTTTATTTAAATAATTAATAATATTTAAAATATTATTTAAAAATTATAAAATATAAAAAAAATAGTCTATAGAAAATATATTATTTTAAAATGGCTTTCTATATTATAACATCTTAAATGAAATAATTGTAAAACAATTACAAATCAAATATTAAAAATAAGTATTTTGAATATATAATGAAAAACACTAATTATTACATTTTATATCATATCAAATAAATTATAAATATACAATTTTCCAATTTTAAATTTTTATATTAGTTTTATGTTTAAAAAATATATTTATTTTTATTAAAATAATTTTTTAAATATATTTTAAAGAAGATTTAATAATTAAATCATTATTATTTTTTCATCTCTGAATTTATATTATTAAAAAAATTTGAAAAAATGAACTAATTATTAAACAATAAAATAAATAATTATTAATCATCTAAAAATGGGACGTCGAAAAGATAAATGGACAAAAAAAACAGTAAATTTTTTTCGTTATATTTTCAAATTTTCTCCTCCATTTAAAATAATAATAGATGGAAATTTCATTGCAATATCTCTTCAAAAAAAAATAAACATGAAAACATCATTAGAAAAATTATTAAATGAAAAAGTAAGATTAATAATACCAAGTTGTATATTTAAAGAAATTCAATTAATAGAAGAAAAAATTCCAGGAATATTATCAATAATAAATCAATATAAAATAGAAGAATGTAAACATAATCAAATGGATCCAATAAGTTGTATAAGAAATTATATAGGAAAAAAAAATTATGATAAATATTTTGTTGCAACACAAGATGATTTTTTAAGAAATCAATTAAGAAAAATTCCAGGTGTTCCTTTAATTTTTTTTGGTCAAAATATGCTTTTAATTGATAAATTAAGCCCTGCTAGTTTAATCGCAAGTGAAAGAAGAGAAAATTTAAAAGAAGCTCCTCAGAAAAAAGAACAAAAAATTTTAAATGAAAAAAAAAATGAAGTTAAAGAATTTTTAATTGAAGAATTTAAAAATAGTAAATATTATAAAAGAAAAAGTGAAGAATATAAATTAAATAAATTAATGGGAAAAATAAGGAAAAAAGCAAAAGGACCTAATCCACTTTCTAGAAAAAAGAAAAAAAGCTATTATGAACAATTAGAAAAAGATAGAAAATATAAAGAAGAACATGAAAAAGAAAATGAAAATGAAAATGAAGATGATAAAAATAATATTGATAATGTAAATGAAAATAATGAAGAGAATAATGAGTTTCTGAAGAAAAAAAGGAAAATAAGAGGAAAGAAAAAAAAAAAAATAAATAATTTATAAATTTTTACTTGTATTAATTAATAATAAATAATTTTTAAATTATGATTTAATGAATAATTTTGTTGATATAAAATATTAATATTTTCATTAGAATAATATTAATAGATATAAAGTTACATTTTTTTAATATATTTAATCTTTGAATAAAATATTGTCAAAGAAAATATAAATTTTTCAAATTTAAATTATTATTTTATTATTGAGGATACTCAAATTAATAAGATAAAATTTTATTTAATAAAAATAAATATATTTATTTAAAAGAATATATATATTCTGCAAATAATTTTTATTTACAAATCATTTCATAATTTTTATAAAGTAGCTTTTATTTTTAATATTTATATTTAATATTTTTATTTAAATTAGATAGAATTTTATATCAATCATTTTATATATCATATTTTTTATCATTTATAAAAGAATAAAACATTTCAGTGTCTAAAAATTCTTTAAAAAAAAATTGTTCACTTTTTGATGATATAATTATATTAATAAATTGTTTCATTTTTTTAATATTCTTTCCTTCACTATAATCAATTAAAGAATCAATTTGATTAATTATACATTTTTCAATACCTTCATTAAATTTAGAAGAAAAATAATCAGAAACTTTAGAGATTTTTTCATAATCATCACTTTTAGGATTAACTTTTTCAACTTCCCAAAAAATTTTTTCAATATTAATATTTAAATATACTAAACAATTCTCAAAATCAAAATTTTTATTTATTAAATTTGTTATTTCAATATTTTCATTTTCAATTTTAATCATATTACAAGTTTCTTTATTAATATCTTTTAAATCATTTTCATTTGTTAAAATACCAATAATAAAAGGAGTTGGACTTGCCAACATTGTAATATCAAATAAAGGTAAATTTGGTATTAATGGATATTTCCAAATAAAAGGTTTAATTACTTTTGAAAAGAATAAACATGAAAAAGTTATTAATTGTAAATTATTTCCATAAAAAAGAATTTGTTGTTCAAAAAATATCATAATTAAAATTTTAAATATTATATCTGCATTATAATTCCATATTATCTTTTCAAATAACCATGATAAAAATGTTTTATTTTTCATATTTGAAGTTAATAATAATTGTTCTTTTATAATATTTGAACTTTTAGAATATGAATTATTAAATATTTTTTCTAGAATATTTTTAATAGTTGGATTATTTTTTTCAGAATTATATAAATTAAAATTGTCAAATTGTTCTTGTTTAAATATACAACTAAATTCAGATAAATTATTTAAATAATTTAATTTTTTAATATAAAGAAAATAATAACATAAAATTTCTAATAATTGAAAACAAGGTTCATTTGAAAGAAATAAATAACATTTTTCATATTTGTAAATAGAAGCACAATTTGTCTTTGATTTTATTTTTTCTTGAAAAACATGAATATCCATAAATTTAATTCCATAAATATATTTTTCAGATTTTATTCCATCTGATGCTTTCATAAAAATAAAAGTTGAAATTGGATTTGAAAAAAAATTTTCTTCTAAAATTTGAGTAGTATAATTAATTTCTGTAAAAATTTCTTTTCTTATAACATTTACTCCATCCTTATAACAACAATTTCTATAATAATTTAATAAAATATTATATGATTTATCTTCAGGATAAGAAAATAAAATTTTTGGTGATAATAAGACATTTCTTTCTTTTACATATTCTAAATTTTCATTTTCAATTCCTAATATAGAAAAATTCTCAAATAATTTTTTTCTTTTTGGAAGTTTTGAATTTGAATTTTCCATAATATAAATTTTAAATATTGAATTTTAAAAAAATAAAAAAAATAAATATATAATTAATTAAAATTTTCAAATTTTGAAATAATAAAAAAATAACTCTTATTTCAATTTTATATAAAAAATTAAATTAAATTCATCTTATTTATTTTTTCATAGAAATATTTTTAAAATAAACAAATGAAAGACATATTTTATTTTATTGAATGTTGTAATCCAAAAATTCAAAAATCAAGAGAAACATTACTAAATCATATACCAACCCAAAAATTAAAAGAGCCCCCAAATTCACATAAAGTAATAGATGAAAAAACAAAAAAAAATAAAAATATAGAACAAAATAATATAAAAAATAATCCATTTGATCAAATTCCGCAAACTTCAGCATCACAAGAAAATATATCTCCAAGATTTATTGATGGAATAATAAATGATGATAATAATTCATATCATTCATTAAGTGAACATAAAAATAAATTTCATTCTTCTATAATTTCATTTTCGAATTTTCAAAATAATCCAATTCAAATTGAAAAAGAAGAATTAGGAATAATTGGTCCAAAAATTTTATTATCAGGAGAATTATTTTTTGGAAAAGAAATTATAATTACTACTACTGGAATGGTTAATGGTTTAAGAGAAAAAAATGATGGTTTAGCTTTTTTTGGATTAAAAAATATTACTGATTATAGAGGAACTTATTATAATGATTTTGTAATTAATTATCAAATTGAAGAAGAAGAAGATAAAAAAAGAAAAAAAAATGATTCTGCAACTGGAAGAGTTTTTAATGTATCTTTTCAAAAAAAAACTAAAAATTTTACTTTATATATGATACATGATTCAATTATAATTTATTATGAAATTAATAACTTTGTTTATTTTAATAATGATAAAGATTATTATTTATTATTAGGAAATATTTTTATAACAATTGTAACTAAAAAAAATAATAATGAAAATAATCCAAAAGAAATTGAAGTTGAAATAGAAAGTGAAGATGAAAATAATGAAATATTTAAATTTAATCAAAATGATACTCCAATTACAATTGGAAGAACAGATTGTAAAATTTCAATTCCTAAACCTTCAATATCAAAAATTCATGGAATTATTGATTTTTCTAAAGAATGTAATTTATTTTATTATAAAGATTCAGGAAGTACTAATGGTTCTATTTTATTAGTTAAAGAAGATGATTATCTTAAAATTAAAGGAGAAATGAATTTTAAACTTGAAAATATTCCATTTAAAATTATGGAATTACCTTGATAATATATTTTATTCATAATTTCAAATATGATAAATTTATGATTTATGATTATAAATATATTTCATTTAATTTAAAATAAACAAAAGATAGCGTAAAATTATGTAAATGAAAAAAATATAATTAAATCTTTTTAAATAAATAAAAATGAAATTTTTAGAATAATATAAAAAAAATTATTTTAATTAAATTAAAAAAAATTAAGTATGTATTCATATAGTTCAAAAGAAATTAGAGATTTATATCATAAATTTCAATTAAGTAGAATAGATAAAAATCAAAAATTAAATATTTCAGATAATTTAAATAAATATCCATTTTTTATGTTATTAAGAAAATCAGATAATGAAGAAAATTTTAAACCTAGAGAAACTAATCTTTTAATGAAACAATTTCCTCAAAATAGAAATGTTTTAAAATCTGATATTTCCACATTCATTGGAGAAATGCCTGGACATAATAATTTAAGACGTAATAGTAATATAATTTCTCATAATAATGAAAAAATTAAAATTAATAATGATTATAGTAATTATATTAAAAATGAACAAAAATATATAAATTATGAAATAAATGATAATCATAATTTAGATGATCTTATTAAAGAATATGAAAATATAATAAAGGACCTTGAGTTATTTAGATTATATGTTAAAAATGAAATGGAAAAAATAAAAGAACAAAAAGAAAAAAATGAAAATAAAGTTAAAAATGATTATTCAAAAGATTTTGAAAAATTGAAATTAAAAATATTAAATTTAATAGAAATTCATATAAAAAAAGAAAATAAAAAATATGATAAAATAGGAGAGAATTTCCTTTTTGTGAAGGAAAAAATAATGAAAACATTAAAAAAAAAATTTAAAGTACATAAAAAACCAATTAAAAGTACAAGTAATGAATTTAAAAAATTAAAAATTATTTTTCCTGAAGGAGTTACCAATAATGAAAATATGATAAAAGGATATGATGAGAGAATATGTTGTCTCACAGATTTAATTGATGATATTGATGATGAAGAAGAAGATAGTGATTATGGAGATAAAGAAAGAAAAGAAAATAGAATAAAAATGGATAAATTTTATTCACATTATTTTTCAAAATCAAAAAAAAAGAAAAATAAAAAAAATTTTTAAAGAATTATCATTATTTACTTTATATTTAAAAAATATTTATAATATTTACAAATAATTGATTTATTTTTGATTGAAAATAGATTTTTCAAAACAATATTTTTTATAAATTATATATTTGAAATAGATTATTTATACTTCTATATAAATATTCTTATATTAAAAAAATATATATAGTAAAATTAATTAATTTCTTTTTGTTTTCTTTTTAAATTATAATAAAATTTTTACAATTGATTGATATTATTAAAATTAACAATTATAAAATATTTGTTTATTGATCAAATCTAATAAAATGAAAATATATATATAAATAAGTATTAAAAAATTTAAATATTTATAGAGTAATTTTACTTTTAAAAAAAATAAAATAATAAATATTTATAATTCTACTTATTATATTGAAATTTATAACATTAATTTATTCAATTTCTTTACTTGTACCAAAAAGTGCTTTATAGACTTTATCTTTAAAATCATAAATGAAATCTCCATTCTTTAACTTTAGTAATTTAATTTTATTTTCAAATACACTTTTTTCTTCTTTAATTAATCTATTAATAAAAATATCTAATTCTTTAATTCTAGCATTCAATTTTATGATATCATTAAAATAAATATTTTGTTTTTGTTCTTCAATTAAATTATGTAAAAAATCAGCATCATTATCAAAATCAAAAACATTTTTATTAAAAGCATATAAATGTAATTGTGATTTATTTTTTAAAACAATTTCATTCATTTCTAAATTTTTAATTTTATTTTCCATTAAATTCCATGTACATTCTTCATATTTTAAATATAATTTTTGCATTTGTTCAATTATTTTTTTAGAAAATTTTCCAGGTTTTAACATTTCATATACATATTTACAAATATTTTCTTTATTTTTTCTTTCATTAAAATTATTAATGTTATTTACACTATTCGATCTATCTTTTTTTTGTCTACGTTTTAAAGTATTTAAAATTAATATTAATTGATTTCTTTCAAAACTTAATTTTGAAATATTAATTAAATATTCAATTTGTTCATTATCTAAAAATGGAGGAAATATAATTTCTTTTAAATTTACTTTTAATTCAATTAATCTTTTTATTACCCATGATAATCCTTCATTTCTAATATCATTTCCTTTTTTCAATATATCTAAATAATATTTTTTTTGCTCATTATTTAATTCATTAAATAAATATTTATATTTAGTTCCTTCTTCATTACATTCTTTAATTTTTTCATCAGAGTTTTTAATTATTTTTGATAATTGTTCATTTATTAAAGAAAATCTATCATCATATTCTTTAATTTCAGATAATAGATCTTCTTTTATTGATGTATATTCATTATATTTTTTTATTTTTTCCTCTAAAATTTCATAATTTCTTTTTTTTCGAAATTTTTTTTTTAATTCAGTAGTATTATCAATTTGTTCATCAATATTTTCATTATTAAAAGTTTTTATTTCTTCATCATTTTGAATTTCAATTAAATGTTCATTATTATTATAACTATTAATAAAAGCTTCATAATATTTTTCAACAGATTTTATTCTTTCTTTTAGAATATCAGTACATAATTGATATTCAGTTCTTGCATTATCTAATAAATGATATGTATCATCCTTAATACTTTCATATCTTTTTTGTTTTAATTTGTTTATTATAAATTTTTCATATATTTCCATTAAAGTCCTCCTTTGTTTAAATTCTGTTTTTTTTTGTTCTTTTTCAATTTGATTTTCATATTCTTTTTTTGTTATTATATTTGTAAAATTATTATTATTAAATTTTTCATCTATTTTTTTGGATAAATTTATAGTTTTTTCTTCAAAAAACAAATTAACTTTTTTTTTATCAATTCTTTGGCTATCATTTCTAATATGAGTAAAAGATGAAACTTTTGGTAATTTATAATTGAAAAGATTTTTTTCAATTAAGCCATCAAATTCTTCTTTTTTCTTCATTAAATCAATTTTTTTTTTACTCTCTTTATTATATGATTCTATAATTTTTAAATTTTTAAATTTTTTCTTCTCTAATTTTTCATCCCATAAAGATAATTTTGAAAACATTTCTTTTATTTTTTTCTTTTCATTTTCATTAAAATTATTTGGATAATCATTTTTCCTAGGTGTTAATAAAATATTTAAATGTTCTTTTTTTTTTGGTTTATTTTTTTTTATATTAGAAAATCCAGTAGAGTTGATTGAATAATTATTATCACTTTCATGATTATTTAAAATTTTTTTTGAAATGGAGTTATTATTTCTATTTGTTAAATTTCCTAAATTTGTGGTATTATAAATTAAATTTTTTAAATTTAATTGTGGATTTGTTAATTTAAAAGTATCCATAATATTTTTTATTATTTAATAACTATAAAGTATATTAAAATAAAAATATGGAATTAAATGTATTAATTTAACTTTTGCTGATATAATTTTTAATATATTAACTTTTTCATTATTGAAATTATTTTATTTTAATTGTTTTTTTAAATTATATTAATCAAATGAAAATATTATAAATAAAAAGAATTTAATATGATAATAAAACTAAATAAATTTATTTCAATTAGCTTAATCTTAATCATAAAATAAATCCATATATTTATTTGAATTTTAATAAAGGAAAATTTTTTATCATAATAAATTTAACAATACGTCATTTAAATAAAAAAATAATGATTTCAAAAAAAAAAATGAAAAAAAAATATTTTTTAATCTCATTAAAATAAAAAAAAAATAAATTTAAATAATTATTAATTAAATAACCAAATAAAAATCAAAAAAGTTGTTATATAAAAAAATATTTCAAAAAAAAAAAAATGATAAAAGAAAAAAAAATAGGAACATATCGTCATTCAACAATAAAATCAGAACCAACATTATATACTCATGAAGCAGAAACAGTAGCATTTCATATGGTAGAAAAAATAATATCATTAACAGTATCAAACTCTTTAAAAAATAAAGTAGAAAAACAAGTATCAAAAGAAATATTTACATATACAAAATCAATAATAGATACTTTTCTAAATTCTCAATTTATTTCAATTGATAAAGAAGAAGAAGATATTAAATTAAATTTACCTATTTTTAAAGAAGAAGAAAATGGAAATAAAGATGAAATTCCAACAATAGAAACAAAAAAAACAAAAATAAATATAATTAATGATAATGTAAATATTGATTTAATAAATTGTTTTTTTTCGAATTATTATAGAGGAGAAAATAATTGGAATGTATTAAATGAACCAAAAGCAAATGAAATTGATCGTTATTCTTCAACAATGATAAATTATATTTTACCTAATAATAAAATAGAAAGTAATTTAGAAAAAGTTGAAGAAGAAAATCCAAATTTAGCATTAACTAATACTAGTCATTTTATTGTTAAAAAAAAGAAAAATAAACATTCAACTTTAAGAAGTGATTTAAGTAATGAACAAAATAAAAAGAAAAAAACTTTAGCAGAAGTTATGAGTAAATTTTCATTTCATGAATTACCAAAAGAAGATTTTTTTTCAGAAGATGATATTGATATTGATATAAAAGAATTAAGATTAGAAAAAGAAGAAGAATTAAAAAAATTAGAAAAAGAAAATAAACAAAGATTAAATGAATTAAAGAAATTAGAAGAAATAAAAAAAGAAGAAAATAATTTAAAAAAACAATATGAAAAAAAGAAAATGACAATAGATCCAAATGGAAATATTGTTTTTATAAAAGGATATAAAATTGAAGCATTATCAAAAGAATTTTTAGCAATTAAATCAAATATGAAAATGTTAAGAACAGAAGTCGCAAAATATGAGCCTCCTTCAGATATAGAAATTTCTAGTGAAGATGAAAAAGAAAATAAAGGAAATAAGAGTGATAGAGAAAAAAATGATAAAGTAAATAAAAAAATTGAAAAAAGTGAGAAAAAAGAAAAAAAAATAAAAGAAAATGAAAAAGAAGATAATAATAAAAAAGTATTAGTTAATCCATTAGATATATTTCAAAAAAAAAATGATAGAAGATTATCAGTTACAACATTAGAAAGAAAAATAGAAAGAGGCCCAATCACTCCAAGTGGTTCAATGTTTGATAGAATTAAATTAGAAGTTGGTGTTTCAATGAAAGAAAATAAAAAATTTAAAACTGGAGGAAAAGATTATTTTTTAAAATATAATAAATATTCTTTAGAATTATATGATAAAAAATTAAAAGATACTATTTCAACAAATTCTTTTTTAAATACTCATTATAATGCAATGTCAAATACTGATTATCAAAAAAATTTTAATTCCAGTTTAGAAAATTTTAATAATACTGGAAATAATTTTAAAGAAGGTTCTCAAACTTCTTCTACTTTATTTAAAAAAAGTAATGCTACTCATAATTTTTTAAAATCTTCTGATATGAATTTATCTAATTTATCTTTAAATCCTTTAATTAAATTAACTGGAACTAATTCTTTAAAAACTACAATTAATGATTTAGATTTAATTGATGAAAAAGAATTATTGGATCAGAAATTAAATAGAAAAAATATTTTTAAAGAAAGAATTAATTTGACTTCTTTAAAAAAAAAAGATAAATTAAATGAAATGAATGAGTTTACTACTACTTTAATTTCTAGTGATAGATGGAAAACTGGTTTTAGTAAACAAAAATTAGCACCTATTAAAATGCCACAAAAACCTTTACAAAAAGAAATTGAAAGAGAAATGGGGAAAACTGGTTTTGTTCTTAGAGATAGACAATTTCATAATCCTAATTTTTCAAGGACTTTTAGAAGTTTTGGAAATGATATTAGAAAATTTACTTCAAGTTAATTTTTTTTTTCAATTTTATTAAATTGAGTTATTATTATTTATCATATAATTATTTTTGAATTTTTTATGTAATAAAAATAAAATATAATATTTATTTGAAAATTATAAAGGGATTTTATTTATATTTGTATTTTTAATAAATTAATTTTTATTATTGTAATTCCCTTTAATATATTGAATGTTATATTTATATGTTCTTTTCAAATTTTTTATTAATATATATTTTATTAATTAAAAACTTAAAAATAAATTATTTTTAATATTATAACTTTACAAAACATATATTGTTCTCTATTTTATAAATGATATATTTATTTTAACTATTATTTTATTAGATAAAGTATATCTTCGTTAATATTTTTTTAATATCTTATATCATTTTTAATTAAAAATACTTTTTTTTATATATTAAAAAATTTGAATATTTTACTATAGATTTTAACTTAATAAAAGATATCATTTTTTATTATTACATTTTTCAATAGATATTATAATTTAAAATCAATACTTATTTAATTTATAAATAATATAATTAAAATTTTTTCTACAATATTGTAGTTAATTAAATTTTGATATATTTATATAAATTTAATTAAAAATCAAAGTTATATTAATATAAAAAAGGTTTTTATATATTATTTTTCAAATAAAAGATCAAAAAAATATATATAAAAAAATGAATATTGCAATTGGAATAGATTTAGGAACAACATATTCTTGTGTTGGATATGTAGAAAATAATAAAGTTAAAATAATAACAAATAATTTAGGAGAATATACAACTCCATCAGTAGTATCATTTAAAGAAAATAGACTTTGTATAGGTCGTATAGCAAAAAATTTAATAATAAGCAACTATAATAATACAATATATAATATAAAACGTATAATAGGAAGAAAATATAACGATAAAGAAATAGAAGAAGAAAAAAAAAATGTCTCATATATAATAACAGAAAATAAAGAAACAGGAACACCATTAATAGAAATAGATAATAAAGATGGAACTAAAAATTATTTTTCTAGTATTGAAATTTCATCAATGATATTAAGAAAATTAAAAGAAACAGTAATAGAAGAATTAAATAAAAATACATTAAATACAGAAATAAAAGAAGACATAATAATAGATGCAGTAATAACAGTTCCAGCATATTTTAATGAATTACAAAGACAAGCTACAAAAGATGCAGGAAGAATTGCAGGATTAAATGTATTAAGAATAATAAATGAACCAACTGCTGCTGCAATTGCTTATGGATTACAAAATAATAATCTTCAAAATAAATGTATATTAGTATTTGATTTAGGTGGTGGAACATTTGATGTTACTATTCTTAGTTTAAGTAATGAAGGTATTATTATTGTTAAATCTACTTGTGGTGATTCTCATTTAGGTGGTGAAGATATTGATAATAGAATAAGAGATAAATGTATTGAAATATTTAAAAATGAAACTGGTATTGATATTAGTAATAATGAAAAAGCAAAGCTTAGACTTAAAATATGTTGTGAACAAGCAAAAATTGAATTATCTTCTCTTGAATCTACACAAATTGATATTGATAATATTATATATAATAAAGATTTGAAAATAAATATAAAAAGAGATGAATTTAATGAATGGTGTAATGATATTTTTTTAAAATGTTTTAAATGTATTGATAAAGCACTTGAATATGCAAAACTTGAAAAAGATAATATTGATGATATAGTTCTTGTTGGTGGTTCAAGTAATATACCTAAAATTAAAGAAATGGTTAAACAATATTTTAATAGAGATAAATTACTTAATTCTATTAATATTAATCCTATTGAAGCTGTTGCATATGGGGCTTCTTATTTAGCAAATGTTATTAAAGGGAAATTAATAGATGAAAATGTTATTCTTGTTGATATAATTGGAATTTCTATTGGAATGGAAATTTCTGGTGGAAAAATGGGAATTATTATTCCTAAAGGAACTAATATTCCTAATAGTGGTAAAGTAATTTGTAGAACTTCATATGATAATCAAACTTCTCTTACTATTTCGATTTATCAAGGAGAAGATGTTTATAATGTTAATAATAATTTTTTTATTAAAGAATTATTAATTGATAATATTGAAAAAGCTCCTGCTGGAGAAGTTAAATTTGAAATGATTTTGAATATTGATGTTAATTCTTGTCTTTCTATTGAAATTAAAGATTTAAAAACTCAAAAATTAATAAAAAATTATAAATTAACTGATCAATATTCAAAAAACTATGAAAAACAAGTATTACAAATGTTAGAAAATATACAAAAAATAAATAAAAAAAAGTTAATTGAAAGTAATTATAAAGATTATAAGGAAGAATTAATAAATTTATGTTTGTCGGAAAGGAATGAAGGAAATCAAAAAGCAGAAATTTTAATGAATATGATTCTTGATGATGAATATCCAATATATATAGACAAATATGAATCATATTTGAATGCTCTTAATGAGAAATAATATATAAATAATTAAGAAAGAAATAATTTAATTATATTGAATATATATTAAATATTATAATAATATTGAATTATATTTTAATAATAAAAAAATAAGTTTTTATATAATATAATTTTATTTGATCATACAATTTTAATAAAGTTTAGTGTTTAAAACATATTTTAAATAATAATTTTTTTATAATAAAAAATATAAACATATTTTCTTATTATATTTTAGATTTTGTCAATTAAGAATTTTAAATTTTCATTTAAAAAAGATTAATATATAATTTATTTATTTAAAAAAAAATTAAAATTATCTAGAAATAAAAGTTAACACTAACAAAATAAAATTAAGTTTTATATTCAAATAAATTTTATTTAAATAAAAACAAAAAATTAATATTAAAATGAATTATATTCAATTAATAATAAATCATAATTTTAAAAAATATTTTAAATGATAATAAAATAATTTGATTAAGAATGAAAAAAAGATTAATTATTATAATTATCTTTTATTTTTAAATTATTGTAAAAATTACTATCATTCAATTTAATTTATTAAATTTAAAAATAAAAAAGTATAAAAAAAAACATTAAAAAAATTTATTTATTAATTAAATAATTTTATAAATATTAATTAATAATTCATTTTAATTATTTTTTCACTTATATAATAATATAAAATAAATTTATCATATAAATCACGTGATAAGGGAATATTTTTTAATTTTTTAATTCTTTCAGGTATATTTTTTTCTAATTCATTATTTCTTATTTGAACTTCTTCTTTACATTTTTCATATATTTCATTCATATTATTTTGTTGTTGATTTGAGTTTTCTTTATTAGATATCATAAATTTTTCAAATAAATTGACTTCTTTTTCTGTTTTAATAAAATTAATATACTTATTATATTTATAAATAACTTCTTCATAATTACCAGAATTAACTTCATTTTGAATTAATTTTTTAAAAAAATCATAAAAATCTTGTGAAGCAAAAACTTTCATTTTAAGAAAATCGACATTTTCTTTTTTGACTTTATTTTTAATTTTATTATCAATTAAATTATTATCTAAAAATTTTTTATAATTTAAACTTTCTTTTCTAGTATAAAATAACAAATAAGCATTATGGCATTTACTAAATTGATAATAATTATTATTATTTTCTTTATCATCACCAAAACATTCATATTCAATATTTTTAATATCAAAATTTGAAATTTTAGTATCATCAAATTTATACCATTCACCTGTTTCTTGATCCATAATAAGAGAATAATAATGTCCATGTACAAGTGTTGATCCAGAATGAACTAAAATTCCAGTTAATTGATAATTTAATTTATTTTCATTTAAATATTCTTTTTCTTCTTCTGAAATTAATGATTTATTTTCAGTATTTGAATTTAAAAAAGCTTTTGTCCATTTTTTAAAATTTATTTCTTGAGGAAATTTTAAATAATCATTTAATTTATTATTTGTGAATGTATAATAATCAAATTCAAATCTTTTTAAATGAATTATTACTGTATTACTTAATTTTTTAATTGAACATCTTTTTCGAATTGAAATTTTTTTATTATATTTATCAATAAAATATTTATTTTCACCTTCTAAAATTTCTTCTTTTATAAAAAAATCAAGTGCTTCTTCTAAATTTTTATGTCCTTTAATATCTAAAGTTAATTTTATAAATGATTCATCTTTACATGAATAATAAGGATATTCCATTTCTAAAGAAACAATTTCATTTGAAATTTTACCTTTAAATGATTCTTCTAAACAATTTTCTTTATTATATTTTTTTGCTTCTTTTTCAATCTCATCACATAATATTGCTAAAAATTCATCTGAATCTTGTTGTATTTTTACATTTATTGGTTCACTATTAAATGCAACTTTAAATGATTTTATAAAATTTATTAAAGGATAATATTTCATCCAAGAATATTTTAAATTTGTAAATGCAATTTGCATATTTGAAATTATTGAATTATCTATATTTTCATTTTCAATTTTAAATTTATATAATATATATTTAAATGAAGGATTCATAAAAAATTGTTGAACTAAACTATTTAAGTAACATGTTGCTCCATAATTTTTTAATCCAATAAATTTATCATCTTTTTCTCTTAATGATATATCTACTTCATTTATAATATTTTCGTTTAATTCAAAATTATCAAATAAAGATAAGATGTAATCAATTATATATTTTGAATAATTTGTAGATAATTTTTGTATTAATTCTAATATTTCATATGATGTTTTTATTATTGTCAAATCAGAATATATATATTTTATTTCCTTATAAGAATTTTCCGGATTTAAATAAAATAAACAATGTAGGAGAATATTAATTATATTATTTTCATTATTTTCAACATTTTCTTTTATAGAGTTATGAATTGAATTTGAATTAAATAATTCTTTAAATAATTGAAGATATTTAAGCATTTCTTCATTTATAATTAATTTATTTGATAAACTAATTATATGTTTAATAACATGTTTAATTAAACTGTCAAAATCAATATATGATTCTATTGATGAAATTATTTTACCAAATAAAGTAATAAATTCTTCATTATTATTGTCATTTGTAAATAATTTTTTATAGTTATTTATTATATGTGATTTTATTAATGTTTTATAATCATTTTCTTTAAATTCTGGATTATTAAATATAATAGGGTTTATATAATATAAAATTATATAAAAAAAATGAAATGATTTAACACGAATATCTTTATTTTTGCTATTAAATAATAAATCTATTATTAAATTCGTATTTATTTCATTGATTAAAAATGAAGTTAAAAATGTGTCGTTTATAAGAGAATAAATTAAAATTATATCCAACAATATATCAAAGCATTTTATATAATATGAATCGTTTGATTTTTCATTTTTTTCAATTAATTTACCGGTTAAATTCCATAAAACATTAGAAAAAAAATTGTTATTATGTAAAAAATTAATAAATATTTGAGCATTTTTTATTGAAATGATTTCAAACAATAATTCTTTATTTGGAAAAAGTCTTGAAATTTTTGAAATTGATTCTTTAATATTTTCATTTTGAATTAAATCATTTATTTTAAGTATAATATCCTTTATCCAATTTAATAAAATAAATAGAATATTTAATTCAATTCCATAATTTGATTTAGTATTATCTAAAATAATCTGAATAAATTCTAAATATTTTTTCATTATCTGATTATTAATTATTAAATCATTTATCCAATTATTTCTTATATTTTGATTTAAATCAATTAATTTATAGAAATCATCTTTAAATATTATGCTATTTATTAATTTTAATATAAATAAAATTTGATTTCTTTCCTTTTTTTCATCAAAAATTTCTTCAAAATTTTTATTTAATATTTTATTTAATATTGAATAAGGAAATTTTAGTTCAGATAACAATTTCCAAATAAAATTAGATATAGATTTGTCATTATAATCTAATAAAGATAATAATAAATTTATTTTTTCTTCAGTGTAATTTAATACATTTTTAAAATTACCATTATATAACTTTTGATTTTTTTTTTCTTCAATTTCTTTTTTTACAATTTCAATATGATAATTATCTGATAAATAATAAGATGTATCTTCTAGATTTCTATCTTTTTTTTTTAATGCTTCAATTAAAATATCTTCATCAATATAATCAAAAAAGTTTTTTAATTGTTTCAAGTTTTTTTGAAATATTATATCACTAATTTCATATTTATTATTATGATTTGTTGTTATATCTAAAATTAGAATTTTTGAATTATCTTCTATATTATAATCAATTATTGTATAATTATCTTTTAACACTTTACCCTTATATTGAAGTATTATTTCATTTTTACTTATATTTTTTTTTAAACTATTTTCATTTATATCAATAATATTTTCAATTATTTTTTGTTTTAAATTTTTTATTTTTAAATCCTTTGTAACAGATAATTTAATTTCTTTACCATAATCAAATATTAATGAAATATTATTATTATTTTCTTCTTCATAATTTAAATGAATTTTACATTCATGTAGTATAGATAATAAATTTATTAAATTTTTAATTATATCAATTGATTCTTTTTTTCTAGAAATATTATTATATATAGATATTTCTTTAAAAATTTCATTAAATAAAATTTGTCTATCATTTTTATTAATAGAGATAATACAAAAAATATTTTTTAACAATGAAATTGATAGTTCAGAAATTTTAATATTATTTGATAATAAATAAATCTTCCAAATTGTTTTAAATGAAATTAAACATGAAAAATTATGAATTGATATAATTGAATTAGAATTATTATCAAACGTAATATTATTATGAATTGAATTAATATAGATAAAAAAATTTCTGATTAAAAAAAAAGCATTAGGAGTAATATTTGATAAAGAATCATCTTTATAAAACAAATCTAAACATAAATAAATGATATTATCTTCAGAAAGAGAAGATGATTTTTTTAAAATTTGACTTTTGATAATATCTGAGAAAAATAAATAAAATATATTTGATTCAAAATCATCAATTCTTTCTTTTACTAAAATAATATATAAATATTCAATTTGTTCTTTTGTCAATTGCAATGAAGAAAAATATAATAAAGATTTTAAAAAATCAAGTAAATAATTTATAAAATTCTCATAATTTTGTCCTTGGAAATTTAATTGTAATTTTCTGAACACAAAATCATAATTTTCTTTTAAAGAAAAATCTTTTGACTGTAATTCTTTTTGATATGAATCAATGAAATTTTGAATTATTATTTTATTTTTTTTTTCAAAATTTGGAATATCAGTATTAATTGAATAAAAAGAATTTTCATTCATATCAATATTTTCATTGTCAATGTCCATTATATTATCTATATTATCATCAAAATTTTTTTCTGTACTTTGAGTCAAATCTAAATTATTATATTGATTTTTATTATTATTTAAATTATTATTATTTCTTGAATTTATATCATGATTAATTAAATTTTCATGATTTTGATTACTATTTTTATCTTCATTATAATCATTCATAATTTCATTTTCATTTGAAATTGTTTCCATATCATTATTATTTAAAATAACTTTTTGAATTTCAGAAACAAAAAATAATATTTCTTTTTTAATTGAAATTAATGAAAATAATATTATAGATATTAAAGTGTATTTATTATCTAAATATTTTAATAAAGAATTATAATCATTTATATCAGTATTAAACGCTTGATATATTTCTTTTTTCTTATAATTTTTAATTAGTTCAAGTAAATTTCTTAAAAGATATAAATATGTATTAACATTATTATTACATCCAATCATATAAATACATTTTTTTATAAATTTAACTAAATCATTTATATATTCTTCTTTTAATAAAAAGTTACATAAAATATTTCTACTTTTTAAAATAATATTAGATGATAAACCCTCATAATAAGAATTTTCAATTGAAAATTTAAATAATATATTTAATAAATTTTCATTTCTTACATTAATTTTACTAAAATTTTCAAGAATTTTTAATGTATTATCATTAATATCTTTATAATTCATATCAGATATAATTTTCAAAACAAAATTACATTGCTCATTGGAAAAAACCGTTATTAATTCACCCAAAATTTTAAGAATACTTTCTCCGATACTTTGATGTTTTTCTTGATATAATTTCCATAAATTAAAAATATGTTCATTTGTTAATTTATTATTCTTATATAAAAAAACCAAAATTAATGGAGCTCTTGATAATATTGCTTCATGAATATTTTCTCCAAATATTAAATTATAAAAATCAATTTCAATAAGAAAATTAAGTAAACAATTTTTTGTTAATTGATTGATTTCTTTAAAATTACTATAATTTGAAAAATTTATGTCATGTTCAATTGAAAAATATAAATGAGTTAAATATTCTATTCCTATTATCCTTCTTTCTAAATTATTAGATTTTAATAATTTATATGATAAATATAAATCTTTACAAAACAAATTCTTTAAATCCTCAAAATTAGTTTCTATTAATTCTAAAAAAATTTCAGAAGTCAAATTTAAGTAAATGTAAATTTTATTTTTTAAAATAGTATCTAATTCAAATTTATCAATATTTTTTAGTTCATCTTTTTTCAATAAAATATCATTTTTTTCGTTTATAATTTGAATATATTTTATTACTAAATTATCTTCAAGTAAATATTTTTTATCATAATATAGAAATAAAGGTGAAAGTTGATTAACTAATTCATAAAAATTTACTAAATCTAAATCTTTTCTTTTTAATAAAACTATTTCATAAAACTTATTTAAAAATTTTCCCTGATATAAAAACTCAAGTAAGAATTTATATGAAATATTTGGATTAATTTTTTTATATGAATTATTTAGTTGTTTCATTTCAGGAAAGAGTCTTTGTAAAATTGGAAGAAATATTTTATATTCAATTATTTTTGAGCTATTATTTATATCATAATAATTTTGAAATATAATATTATTATTATAAAATGGTAAATTTGGTTTAGTCATAAAAACAATAAATTTAATTTCATCTAATGTCATTATATTTAAATAATTTAGTCTAATTTTCAAATATCCACAAATGTAAATAAAATATTGTTTAATTTGTTCTATATCAGAAGAAGAATTAAAATTTAAAAACATTTGATAATCTTTACATAATTTATTTCTAAATAAATTATTATACATTTCTGAAGATTCTGAATATTGTTGAATAAAATTAAAATATTTTTGAATAGATTGATAATCCTCATTATTATTTTGTTTATTTTCAAAATTATTATCATTACCTTCAATATTATTATAAACTTGATTATTTATATTTTCACTATTTGAAAAATTATTTTTACTTATATTATAATCACCATTTACATCAAAATTATTATTTAAATTATTTTTATTATTTTGAATTTGATTTTTTTCATTTCTATTATCAATATATTTTAAATTATCTTCATTTGTTTTATTATTTTCATTAAAAATACAAAATTCTTTATTAGTATTAGTGTCATTTATATTACAAATTTCAATATTTTTTTGTTCTTCTTGACTTATTTGTGTATTATTTTGTGATTGGGTACTTCCATTTTCATTATTATTTAGATTATTTGAACCATTTTCAATTTGTTCATTTTGGTCATTATTTAAACTATTTTTATCCATTTTTTTAAGTTTTTAAATTTAATATAAAATTAAATTAAAAAATTAATTAAATTAAATTTCAAAAAAAAAAAAAAATAATTATTTAATTTTCTTTTTTTTTTTTAAGAAGTAATTTTTTATATTCCAATTTGTGTTCTTTTATAATTTTTTTAATGATAATTTTCTTTTTAGGATCTTTTAATAAGGAATCATAATCAAAACCATATTTTTCAATTAAAAATTTCCTACATTTTGCAATTAAATCTCTTCTATCTTTTCTTTTATTTCTAATCATTATTTTCATTTTATATTTTTCACTTTGTCTTGGATGACTTTGACTAAGATGACCTCCTAATGCTTGTCCATTTTTAAAAATTTTATTACAAAAATCACATTTAAAACAATTATTATTATTTAATTTTATTTTTTTTAATTTCTGAATTTTTTTAACTGAGTTTAATCTTTTTTTTCCTTGAAATTCATTTTTTGGTAAAACTATTTTTTTTTCTTCTTTTTCTTCTTTTCCATTTTTATTAAGAATAATTTTACTTATATTCATCCTATTTTTAAATTTTTGAAGTATAAAAGATGTAAACATATTACAATTTCTAATTAACAATTCTAATTTTAATAAATTTTTTTCATTATATATTTTTTTTGTTTTATTAATGAAATTTTTTTCAATCAATATTAAGCAATTTTTAATATCTAAATAATAATTCATGATTATTTTAAAAGCATTTGAAACTCCTTCATAATAATATAAATTATTATTTTTCAAAATGGATAATGGAATATTTAATGTTTTTAATGATTCATCTTTATATGGACATAAATCTAATAA
>JAEEGK010007536.1_pt1 | contig 25933 bp, 20 predicted proteins | sample 8958771 | NCBI WGS metagenome assembly JAEEGK01 (sample SAMN16246547, study PRJNA631951) | gut metagenome | biome: gut microbiome; feature: rumen; material: SC-attached | host: Bos | place: Iran: Karaj | collected 2018-10
AAACAGGTCGGTGTCGGCAATGCGGCTCTGAACAATCTCTTCAATCTGCTTTTTGTCTATCATAGTTTATTGTAATAAAACAGGGGACTTGCTTGCCCCCTGAATCAATTCTCCACTAAAACGCCGCAAATATACGCATTTATATGATATGTGCAAATGTTTTGTTTAGTTGGGTGTTAGGTGTTGGTGATTAGGTAAAAAGTATAGAAACGAGAAGAATTGCAAAGCCGTTATTTGACGCGCTGAAGGCGCAGAACAACATAGCCCAAGGCAAGCGAAGCGGCGCCTTGGGTAACGTTGGCAACAACGTTGGCGCCCTACAGGGGCAATTCATAATCATTTTTTATGAGTTGCGCCTTCAGCGCGCAATAAATGGTGGATTCACAAAACCCAACGTGCCGTTCGCTGCGCTCACTCTGCGTTGGGCTATATACGAATTGCGCTTTCAGCGCGTGCGTTTGAAACATAATTTGTTATCTTTGCAGCGTCAATGACCGTTGGGACTATCCCATTAGAACCACCTAAACGCATTGACCTGCAATCTTCTATGTCTCGTTTTTGGGCGTTTGGTTCGGCGAGGCTATAATGAAGATTATTAAAGCCGGATTTATTCCGGCTTTTTTGTGTCATTACTCTTTACTCACTTATAATACTGCTCAAACGCCCCAAACACCGGTGTCAGCGACGATTGGTTCTGCACAACCTTCACGCTGTCGGTGAGTTTGCGGACAAAAGCCTCGAGCTTGGCCAGATATTCCTGCTCACCGATTTCGCCGTTGGCAACCATTGTCAGGCCTTTTTCCCAACTTGCTGTCAGTTCGGCGTTTAGCAGCGGGCGGATTGACGCATCGACAACCTCATACACAATCTCGCCCAACTTGGCGGGGGTTACAATCTGCGTCTTCTTGTTCAGGTTCAGATAGTCGATATTCACCAACTTCTTCAGAATCTCGGCGCGGGTGGCGCTTGTGCCAATGCCACTTCCCTTGATTTGCGCGCGAAGTTCTTCGTCTTCAATCAGTTGTCCTGCATTTTCCATTGCCAGAATGAGCGAGCCCGAATTGTAGCGCTTTGGTGGCGACGTCTCGCCCTCTTTCAACTCATATCCGACAACGGGCAGCACAGAGCCTTTCTTCAGTTTGCTCACCAGTTCGAATTGGTTGGTGTCGAGCACCTCGTCCTGCTGATTGTTGTCGTCGGTTTTTGGCGTGTCGCCCATAACGGTCAGGTAGCCAGGCGTTTCAAGAATCTTGAAATTGGCGAAGAAATGCTCGGTGCCGACGGTCAGTTCAATGCTGACCTTGCGGTATTCGGCAGGCGGGAAAAATATCGCCAGAAAGCGGCGGACAATGCGATCGTAAACACCACGGGCGGTCTCTGAACAGCCGTCGAGAGCCTGAAAGCCTTGCCCCGTGGGGATTATGGCGTAGTGGTCGGTGATCTGCTTGTCGTCGGTGTAGCGGCTCTTGCCAATGGTGGCGTAGAGTCCGTGCTGCTTCACCTGCTTTGTAAGTTCCAGATATTCAGGGCGAGTGGCCAGTCCGTGCAGATTTTTCGTGATTTCCTTGGCCACAGCCGACGACAGCACGCGCGCATCGGTACGCGGATAGGTCACCAACTTCTTCTCGTACAGGTCCTGCACAATCTGCAAAGTCTCGTCGGGACTCACTTTGAAGAGTTTCGAGCACTCGTTCTGCAACTCGGCAAGGTTGAAGAGCAGCGGCGGATTTTTCTTCTCTTTTTTCTTCTCGATATTGACAATAACAACCTCTGTGGCAGTCTGTTGCATCATTGCAATGCACTGCTCGGCATCTTCGCGGCGGCGGAATCCGTTTTCCTTGTAAAGCAGCGGCGACTCAAAGTATTTCGAACCCTCAACAGCGCGCCATTCACCTGAAAACGAGTCGGTTTCGCTTAAAGCGAAGTTGCCCATAATGCGGTAGAACGGTGTCTTAACAAAGGCACGGATTTCGCGCTCGCGGCGCACCACCATTCCCAAAACGCAGGTCATCACGCGGCCCACGGCAATGGCGCCAATCTTGTCGAGATTCAGGAAACGGCGCACGGTGTAGCCATATTTCAGCGTCAGAATGCGGCTGAAGTTGATACCCATCAGGTAGTCCTCTTTGGCACGCAGATAGGCCGCATCGGAAAGGCTGTTGTACTCGGTGAGCGGCTTGGCCTCGCGTATTCCGCGCAATATTTCCTCTTCGGTCTGCGAGTCAATCCACACGCGGCGGCGCTGCTTGTCGACGGGCACCTTGGCCATTTGGTCGACAAGGCGGTAAATGTACTCACCCTCGCGGCCCGAGTCGGTGCAGACGTAAATGCAATCGACATCGGCGCGGTTGAGCAGCCCGCTCACAATTCCGAACTGCTTGCTGACGCTCGGAATCACCTCATAAAGAAAGTTTTGCGGCAGAAACGGCAGGGTGCTCTCGTCCCAACGCTTCAGCGTAGGGTCGTAGGCGTCGGGGTAACTCATCGTCACCAGGTGGCCCACGCACCACGTCACAATGCTGCGGTCGCCTTCAAGATATCCGTCGCCGCGCGACATACTTTCCTTGAGCGCCTTCGCAAACTCTTGAGCCACACTCGGTTTCTCTGCAATATATAGGTTTTTGCCCATTCTCTCGGCCTTGCTTGATTGCGTCGGCAATTGTAGGAAAATGATTCGACGAATGAAACGATTGTTGAAAAGTTGGGAGAAAAGGCGAGGCAGGCTGGTTCGTTCTCAAAAAACATTTTCCTTTTCCAACCGACTTTTATACATTTGCCTTCTCTGCGATTAGTCTTACAAAAGACTAATTGTTGAGTGACATATTGAAGACGTTTACTGACGTTTTCCTTTGGCGATTCGAAATCTCGCAAGTTTTGAATGTACCAGTCAGAAGAAAGCAACGGTAGGTGTCTGCGTTGTGATATATATCCAATTTGGTTGGTATATATATTCCGCGTGGGCTTCTACGTTGCTCAATCTTACTGGTATGGGCAATGCGAGAGCCTCGAATCGTGGGAGCGAGTAACAATGATTCCCACGTTTTTTTTGTCCTTGGCGTGGCGGGTCTTTTAATAAAAGGGCTGACGGATACCACGATGGGATTAGTTGTTAAAATACAGAAATACATAATAATAGCTGTAGCGTTAATTGTTGTAGCTATGACAGCGTCGGCTCAAAATAGCAATAGGGCACAAGAGAAATTGTCGCTTGAGAAAATAGCCCAAATCAAACAGAATGGCAGCACATATTTGTATGGTGAGGCAACAGGAAAGTCGGTGAACGTAGCTGACCGTGACGCTTTAGCTGACTTGATTGGACAAATCTCAACATCGGTCGAGAGCAGTTTCACGTTAATTAAAGACGAAAATCCCGACGAGTACAAGGAGACTTTCAATGCTGTTGTGAAAACCTACTCAAAAGCCACTCTCAACAACACCGAACGGATTATAACAGGAAAGGAGCCGAAAATAACCGTGTTTAGGTACATTAAAAGAGTGGAAGTGAAGAAGATATTTGCGGCGCGTCAGCAGAAAATCATTGAGTTTGCAAAATCAGCTGTTCGTGCCGAGCAGAAATTGCAGATTGCCGACGCACTTCGTTATTACTATTGGGCGCAAACGCTTTTGCGTAGTCACCCAGATGGAGCAAAAATAACATTTCAAGATGAAGATGCGGGGCAACAATATCTACTTGCAGCGTGGATTCCAGAGCAAATTAACATCATTTTTTCTAATATCAGAGTTGCAAAAGGAATCGTGAAAGTCGATAGCAATTTTCAAGAAGTGGAGTTGTTTTTTACATATAAAAATCAGCCGGTCAGCAATTTTGATTTCACTTATTGGGATGGTTACGATTGGTCGAACATTGTCAGCGCGAAGGACGGACGCGGAGTGGCCGAACTGCCGGCTTTAGCTAATGCCGATAAGATAAATTTGAAAGGCGAATATGTTTTCGTTGGCGAAGCCACTATTGACGCCGAGTTGAAAGATGTAATGGAAAGTATTGAACAAGTGCCATATAAAAGTAGTAGCCTGATGCTAACGGGAACAGGTTCTGCACGAAAAGAAAAGCAAGCTCAAAAAGAAATTCATCAAACGCGGGTGGAAAATGCCGCCAAAACCGAATCGGTTTTCAGTTATGTCAAAAATCCGCAATATGAGAAAATTGTGGGCGAAGTTGAACGCTGTATAACACAACGACAATACGATGCCGTCCGCCAATACTTTAGCGACGAAGGTTGGAGTATGTTCGAGAACCTTGTTCGTTACGGTCGCGCAAAAGTTTATGGCACTCCTGATTACCGTTTTGCTAAAGCGGACGAAGGAATTATATGCCGCAGTCTGCCGCTTATTTTCAGTTTCCCAGGTAGTAGACGCACATTTGTTGAGGATGTGGTTTTTGAATTTGACACAAACGGAAAAATCAACGGCTTGTCGTTCGGTTTGTCGCAGACCACACTTAAAGACATTGTTGACAAGAAAATGTGGGATGAATCGTCAAGGCTGACACTTATTCGTTTTCTCGAAAACTACAAAACGGCATACGCACTCAAGCGGCTCGATTACATAAATAGCATTTTTGCCAATGATGCGTTAATTATTGTTGGGCACGTGCTCGAAAAACAAGCGACCAAAGATGCAATCAACATTACTACCGAAAAGCAAGCCGTGCGTTATACTACGCAAACCAAAGAACAATATATCAAAAATTTAGGATTGGTTTTTCGTAGCAATGAATTCATTAATCTGCGTTTTGCAGACAGCGAGATTCGCAAGGCCGGCACGGGCGAGATTTACGGAATACAAATCAAACAGGATTATTTCTCGTCGAATTATGGCGACACGGGCTATTTGTTTCTAATGGTTGATTTGAACGACAAGGACAAGCCTATCATTCACGTTCGTGCGTGGCAACCTGAGAAAGACCCCGATTTCGGCCTTATCGATTTGAGTTCGTTTAGTTTTTAATTTTGTTGAATATGAAGAAAATACTATCAATAGTTCTGACAATGTTGTTGTTTTCTTCTTCTGCGCAAAACATATCCGTTGAGTCTTTTCGTAAGTTGGAAAACGATTTGACTGCACGAACACAACGAGTGCTCGATAAAAATGGTGAACCGTGCGCACTTATAAAAGTAGTTGTGACAGGCGATGGATTTATATTTGAAGCTGATGCTTTGGGCATAGTCAAAACCGAACATAAAACTGGTGAATATTATGTGTACGTGCCTTATGGCGCAAAACACTTGACAGTCAAACACAATGAGCAAGGTGTTTTGCGACAATACGCCTATCCTGTAAAAATTGAAAAACTGACAACTTACGAATTGAAACTTGCACTGTCGAAAATTATTGTTGATGGCAACTATCTTAAAATCAGCGTTAACCCAAAGAACGCCGTGATATATATTGATGGGGATAAAATTGATAATGATATTACACCATTTTTGCATTCAGGTACGCATTCATATAAAGTCGTTCTCGAAAATTACACAACACAAACAGGAACATTTGAAATAAGCAAAGCCCGGAAGGAAAATTTAAGTATTACGCTTGAACGTTCACACGGCTACGTAAATGTTAATTATAAACCTGATGGTGCACAAATATATATTGATGGAAAACAAACAGATAGAACACCAGCAAGAATTTATTTGGAATCAGGACAACATAGCATTAGAATTATGAAGGATATGTATGTTGAACGTACAGAAACAATAAGAGTTACAGAGAATTGCAATTTGAACCTGACAGGCTATTTGCAAAAAGTAGCTACAGGATATGTTCACATCAGTTCTAATGTCAACTATTCAACAGTTTATATTGATGGTAAATATGTTGGCTCTACAGGTCAGCAATATGAAGTGGGTACGGGGTCTCATTTGATTAAAATAACACATAGTGGTTATAACGATATTATTGAAAATGTGAAGATTAAAGGCGGAGAAACAAAGTACATCAAAAAAGAATTGACAATGACGAGAGCCCAAAAACAAGAGAACAGAAGCGATAGAAGAGAGGGCCGAAGAGAAGAGCGTAGAGATAAAAGGGATGACCGAAGAGAAGAACGTCGAGATAATCGTTTGTATCGCCAAACCATTCGATATTCTAGTAAAATAGATTATCCCAATAGAGGTTTTCGTTTTTTTTTAAACGCGGGATATGGCGCGGGAGATTGTGCAAAATTTATGTATGATTATTGGTTATTTGAAGCCAACGCAATTATTGGATATCAAATATTTCCCCACTTATTTTTGGGTTGTGGAATTGGTGGGCATTATTATCGGAATGTTAAGTATTTAGCAAACACATCGATAGAATCTGATGATAAATCCATTGGTGATATAAAAGCGACATCGACATTTGTGAATGTTCGTTGTGATTTAATGAAAATTAGCATTTGGGCGCCATTTGTGGATTTGTATTATGGAACTATAAAAAAAGATGATTGGAATGGTTGTTATTATACAATAATGCCTGGGGTACGATTTAGACATATAAGCTATTCTTTAGGTATAAAGTATGAGGAACATGATATTTCAATGTTAGATTTAAAGGGGTATAAGAACCTTTATGAAAATAGTTTTAATGATTATACAGATTCGTGGGCTATACTTATAAAAGCATCTGTAGACTTCGGGGCTCGCAGATTGCGATAATAGCTAATGACTATAATTAAATTCGCATTCTTAACAATATGCATCCGTTTTATTAAGTGTCGTGTTATCCCCGAAGTGTACATCATTCCATCTCCAGATTATTTCTGTTGTCGAAAAAAAAACTTTAAGTTGCCTATTTAGTGTTTTTCGCGTTTTCCTTGGTTAAGAAACGTGTTGTTTGCTCGAGAAAACACTGTTATTCGATAATTAGTCCTTTGACTTACGGGTATAATGTTTGCGTATTATTGTTTTTTTTGAGAAAAAATCACAATTTTAATGCTTATATTGAAAATTATTGCACTTTTGCAGTCTGTTTTTAGTAATTGTATTATGATTATTGATTTTGCAATTAAAAATTTCCTTTCATTTAAAGATGAGGTTGTGTTCAGTATGCTTGCGGCCAAATCTGTAAAAGAAAATGAAACTGATGATAATTCTAATATATTTGTTTCTAATGAAACAAATCAACGGTTTGTGAAAGTTGCTGCTTTGTATGGCGCTAATGGCTCTGGAAAAAGCAATCTAGTTTCAGCGCTATCTTTTTTTCGTAATATGTTGATAAATTCGTATGGAAACAACAACATACTTCGAGAGTTTCGGCAGAAACAATTTTTGTTTAATAAAAGCAATCAGGATTCAACTGGATTCGAAATTAATATGAATCTTAACGGCGTTCGCTATAGATACGGATTTGAAATACTCGATGAAAAAATAGAAGATGAATGGCTGTTTATGCAACCATTTGGAAATCCGAAAGAAAGCTATTGCTTTAAAAGATTTGGTGGCCAAATAAAAACAAACTCAAAAGTTTTTAAAGCGCCTAAACAGATAATTGATTTCACTCGTGACAATACCCTGTTTTTAACAACGGCAGCATTGTCAAAAATGTCTATAGCAGAAGAAATTAAAAACTGGTTTGAAAATGATTTTAATATAATTTCGGGTATTGATGACAGAACTATTAATTATACGGCAGAACGCTATCTTAATGATGAAGAAATGCGTAAGCGTATAATTGAGTTTATCAGAATCGCAGATTTTGGGATACAGGATATTAATGTTGAAGAAACTTTAATAGAAAAAGTTTCGGACATCAAAGACCCAATATTGAGAAAAATTTTGGGCGATACTGATTATGAAAACACGCCTTTCGAAGAAAAAATCAAAGCGTTAAACATCCAATCGTATCATAATCAATATGATAACGGAGTCATCATCGAAAAGATGCCAATACCTTTCGGGCGCGAATCCATTGGTACAATTAAGATATTTGCCATTATTGGTCCTTGGTTGGATACATTGATGAATGGGAAAACTTTAATTGTGGACGAATTTGGAGCAAGTATCCACACTAAACTTTCTATTGAACTTATCAGGTTATTTCAAAGTAAACTAAATAATGGTGCACAATTAATTGTAACCACTCACGACACAAATCTTTTGAGAAAAGATTTATTAAGACGAGACCAAATCTGGTTCGTCGAAAAAGATAAACAAGGCGTTTCTGATTTGTATTCTCTTGCTGAATACAAAATCAATCAAGCAACAAGTGTAAGAAATGATGCTTCCTTTAGCAAAGATTATCTGTTGGGGAAATATGGTGCAATCCCTCATTTTGGAGATATCCAGAAATTTATAGAAGAATATGGTAAGGAATAAATCTCATTTTGGAGCCGCAAAATTCAAGGATTCAAAATCTCCTAACGAACGAAAAATCGGTATCCGCCAAGAAAATAAAGTCAGTGAAGAGATACCTTTAATTCTTTTTAGTTTTAAAGATTTCGATTCTCAACAATGTCCTCCTGGTCAGACTTTTAAACAATGGGAAAATTTAGGATTGTTGTCTAATTTGATGACAAAATTTGTTGATTTAAACAATATGAATAGAGTGGAGGCAACACAACGTAAGTGTATAGAGTTATATAAATCTTTTCCTCCTGTTTCGGATTTTAAAATTCCAAATCACATTAAAGGCGATGTGACGTGGGGTACAATACAAGATATTGGTGGACAAAAACATCGGGTTGCTGGTTATATGATAGGTAATGTTTTTTATGTGGTTTTCCTTGACAAAGACCACAAGTTTTGGAAAATGCGGAAATAATTTTAACTAGTGTCATTGCAAAAGTGCTATCGATTTAATTGTACGCTAATTATTCGTAGTCAGTTGAAAAAAAAGGACATCTGATGGTTTTGTAATCAAGTGTACGAAGAAATCGTACAATTCCTAAAGGGAGGGGGCAATTTGTCCCCTCCCTATTCGTTACAGATTTTCATTGATGATTGCAAGGAAGCCGCAACCTTTGAAAATGGTGATTTGTTGCCGCAATGCTCTGAAATCAGATGATTCCGCAACTTCTATAAAATCAGTGTTCCGCTGCCAATTAAAAATCTGTGAAATCCATTCAATCTGTTCAATCTGTGTTCTAAAATCCGACCATTGTCTTTTTCCTTACCTTTGCCGAAAATGATTTGTGATGATTTATCCTGATAATTTTGAGCAAAAGATTGATTTCGTGCGGGTTCGCGAGGCGGTGAAAGGGTGCTGCTTGGGCGAAGTGGGCCGGTGGCTGACCGATAAGATGCGGTTTATGCCGAAGGCCGCCGATGTGCGCAACCGTCTTGCTGAAGTTTCGGAATTTATGCAACTTCTTCAGAGTCAGGTCGATTTCCCAACCGATTATTTCTTCGACCTTCGGCCGCTTTTCGACAAGATGCGCGTTGAGGGCTCGTTTGCTGAGGCAGAGGAAATCTTCAATCTATATCGCTCATTATCAACAGTAAAGGCTATCACTCGTTTTTTTGCGAAAGATGAGAACATGGAGCGTTATCCGTCGTTGAGCGCCATTGCCGCCAACGTGGTGGTGCACACCTTCGTGACAGACAGCATTGAGCACATAATGAGCCGTCAGGGACAGATTCGCGACAGCGCGTCGCCCGAACTTGCCGCCATTCGCCGCGAATTAGCTGAAAAACAAGGCGCTGCGTCGAAACTCATTCGCCGCATTATTGCCGATGCGCAGCAGGAAGGTTGGGTTGAACCCGACGCCACGCTTGCCGTCCGCGACGGGCGGTTGGTCATTCCCATTGCCGCTTCGCAAAAGCGCCGCATTATGGGCATTATCCACGACGAGTCGGCAACCGGCAAGACCTGCTATGTGGAGCCCGCACCAGTGGTGGAAATCAACAATGCGCTGCTTGAACTTGAGTCGGCCGAACGCCGCGAGATTATCCGCATTCTGCGAACCCTGACTGACAACTTGCGTCCCTATACCGATGACCTTGACGATGCGCTTATGTTCTTGGGAATCACCGATTTCATTCGCGCCAAAGCCCGCTATGCACTGCAAATCGGAGCCACGGTGCCGCACTTGTCCGACAAGCCGCTAATCGATTGGCGCGATGCCCGCCACCCAATACTTCAAGAGGCTTTCCGCGAAGCCGGGCGCACGCTCGTGCCGCTCAATATCGCGCTCGACGAGGCAAGCCGAATCTTGGTCATTAGCGGACCGAACGCGGGCGGAAAATCGGTCTGCCTGAAAACCGTCGGACTGCTGCAATATATGCTGCAGTGCGGCCTGCCGGTGCCAATGGAGCTGACAAGCCACGCCGGAATCTTCACCAATCTGTTTATTGATATTGGCGACGAGCAAAGTATTGATAATGACTTGAGTACATATAGTTCGCACCTGCTGAATATGAAGCATTTTGTGCGCAACGCCGACGGCCGCACGCTGATTCTGATTGACGAGTTCGGCACCGGAACCGAGCCGATGCTTGGCGGCGCCATTGCCGAAGCCATTCTCGACAGGCTCAACCAGGCGAAGGTTTTCGGCGTGATAACCACCCACTACACCAATCTGAAGCATTTTGCCGCCGGACACGACGGAATTGTCAATGGCGCAATGCTTTACGACACAAACCGGATGGAGCCGATGTTTGTGATGGAGATGGGCAAGCCGGGCAGCAGTTTCGCCTTCGAGATTGCCTATAAGATTGGTCTGCCGCAAGATGTGATTGACGACGCCCGCAGCAAGGTTGGCGAGGAGCACCTGAATTTCGACAAGCACCTGCGCGAAATTGCCCGCGACAAGTACTATTGGGAGCGTAAACGCGAGAATATCCGCAAGATAGAGCGCCGATTGGAGGAGATGATGGAGACCGAAAAACGCGAACTCGACGAGACGAAACGCTTCCGCAAGGAGTTGATGACCAAATCGAAAGATGATGCCAAACGCCTGTTGGCCGATTCCAACAGGCTGATTGAAAATACAATACGTCAGATTCGCGAGTCGCAGGCCGAAAAGGAGAAAACCAAGCAAGCCCGCCAGCAGTTCGATGAGGCGCGTCAGGCAGTGGAGCAGACTAGCGATGACGAAGAACGTATCTTACAGAAAATCAAAAAACTGAAAGAGCGCGAAAACCGCGTCCGCACGTCGAAAACAAAGCAGGACGCACAACTGAAGGCCGCCGATGTGGTTGAGGAGCGCCAGCGCGATTTCACCATTGGAATGCCAGTGCGCATTGAGGGGCAGACAACCGTGGGCGAGATTATGGAACTGAACGGAAAGAACGCCGTGGTGGCTTTCGATAACCTATATATGAATGTGGAAATCAGCCGTTTGCAGCACCTAACCGACGACGAGAAAAAGAAACTTCGCAAGAGCGTGCGGCAGGGCAGCCTGCAGCAGTCGTACGAGTTGAACCAGCGCCGGCTGTCGTTCAAGCCCGGACTCGATGTGCGCGGAATGCGTGCCGAAGAGGCCGTGAGCCGCGTGGCCGCCTTCATTGACGAGGCTGTGATGGTAGGCGTTTTCGAGGTGAAAATTCTGCACGGCAAGGGCAACGGCATTCTGCGCAATGTGGTGCGTGAGTACTTGCAAACCATTGATGTGGTGACCAGCGTCCGCGACGAGCACGTCGATTTCGGCGGCGCGGGAATTACGGTGGTGGAGTTGGGGTGATTGAAGGATTGAATGAGTGAAGGATTGAATGAGTGAATGAGTGAATGATTGAATGAGTGAATGAGTGAATGAGTGAAGGATTGAATGAGTGAATGAGTGAAGTCCCGATAGCTATCGGGATGAAGGATTGAAGGAGATAGTGAAAGGAATAGTAGGTTGATTTCTATGCTGTTGAGTTACTCAACTTTTAAAAATTCAATTCACCGATTCATCAGTTAACCAATTCACCAAAATTTCTATCTTGCCGAAAAAAACAAATGAGCACCATTGAGATACAGTCGTTGTTTGCGGAGCACGGAATCAAAGATACCGGCAACCGTCTGCTGGTAGCGCGGGCACTGCACGAGTCGGGGCAGCCGCTGTCGCTGCTTGAACTTGAGGCGATTCTTGGAACTATCGACAAATCAACCATTCTGCGCACGCTCAATCTTTTCCGCGAGTCGCATTTGGTGCACGTCATTGAGAGTGGCGACGGCTGCACGCGCTACGAAATCTGCCAGAGCCACCACCACGATGACGATGAGGACGAAGACGCTCACCTGCATTTTTTCTGCGAGTCGTGCCACCAAACTATCTGCTTGAGCGACAATCATATACCGCAAATCGAATTGCCCGACGGCTACGTTGCCCGCTCGGCAAATTTCCTTGTAAAAGGCCTTTGCCCGAAGTGCGCGAAGAAGGTGCGATGAATCGGATAATCGGTGAATTGTCTGTAGAGACGCGGCGCGCCACGTCTCTACTCGGGGGCGCTGTTGAACAAGTTTAATTCCTAAATCCTAAATTCTAAATCCTAATTCCTAAATAAAAACCTATCTTGCAACCGCAAAAAAATCAGCGATGCAGAAGGTCAGGGCAAAAAAGAATTTAGGTCAACATTTTCTTACCAATCAGACAATTGCGGCACGGATAGCCAATGGGTTCACCCCGTCGGCACCGAACGCGATTCTCGAAATCGGGCCGGGAATGGGCATACTCACACGGCACCTGCTCAGCCGTCCCGGGGCCGATGTGCGGGTGGTTGAAATCGACCACGAATCGGTGTGCTACCTGATGGCTGAAATGCCCGAACTCAACGGCCGCATTATCGAGGGCGATTTCCTGAAACTCGACCTTCCTGCGCTTTTCGGAAAGCCCATTTCGGTGGCCGGAAATTTCCCCTACAACATTTCGAGCCAGATTCTGTTCAAGATTTTGGAAAACCGCCAGATGATTCCCCAAATGGTGGGGATGTTCCAGAAGGAGGTGGCCGAGCGCGTGGCGTCGAAGCCGGGCTCGAAGGTTTACGGCATTTTGAGCGTGCTGCTGCAGGCCTATTACAATATCGATTATCTGTTCACCGTCAACGAGTGCGAGTTCGACCCGCCCCCGAAGGTCAAGTCGGGCGTTATCAGGCTGACACGCAACTCGATAGAGCACCTGCCGTGCAACGAGGAACTGTTCACGAAAGTGGTGAAAACCAGTTTCAACCAGCGACGAAAAACGCTCTCGAACAGCCTGAAGCCAATCCTGCAGGACCGCCGTTGCGACCAGCCGGTCTTCCGACAACGGCCCGAGCAACTGAGTGTTAGCGAGTTCGTGGAACTGACGAACATTATTGACGGACTTTTAAAAGATTGAAATTATGCGTTTTGAGTTAAATAAGGAATTTGTTGAGGAACTGCAACTTGCCATTCAAGAGCGCAGTGACGAGTCGATAAAATCGATGGTGGCGGAACTTCACCCCGCCGACGTTGCCGAGATTTTGGGCGAACTTGAACCCGACGACGCCCACTACCTTTTCAATTTGCTGCCGTCGGAACTCACCGCCGACGCCATTATCGAACTTGAGGAAGACGACCGCGAGGAACTGCTCGAAGACCTGTCGGGACAGGAAATCGCCCACGCCGTCATCGACCATATGGATTCCGATGACGCCGCCGATATTATCTCGGAACTTCCTGAGGAAAAGCAAGATGAGGTTCTCTCGAACATCAGCGACATTGAGCAGGCCGGCGACATTGTCGACCTTCTGAAATACGACCCCGACACCGCCGGCGGCCTTATGGCAACCGAGCTCATCAGCGTGAACGAGAATATGACCGTGCGCAACTGCGTTGAGGAAATCCGCAAGCAGGCACCCGATGTGGGCGAGTTCTTCTATGTGTATGTAACTGACGACCAAGGGGTTCTGAAAGGCGTTCTGCCATTGAAGAATCTGCTTTTAGCCAACGACAACCAGAAAATCAAGAACATTATCGAGGACATAATATCGGTGAAAACCGACGATGATTGCGAAGACGTCGCAAACATTATGCGGAAGTACGATATGGTGTCGATGCCGGTTGTGGACAGCATCGGGCGGCTCAAGGGCCGAATCACCATCGATGACGTGGTGGATGTGATTAAGGATGAGGCCGATGAGGACTACCAGATAATGTCAGGTATCACAGGCGATGTGGATTCGAGTGACTCGGTGTTCAAGCTCACCAAAGCGCGCATTCCGTGGCTGCTGATTGGTATGGGCGGCGGCATTCTGAGCTCGATTGTGGTGAAAGGTTTCGACAGCCACATTGCCCTGCACCCCGTGATGGCCAGTTTCATCCCGATGATTGGCGCTATGGGCGGAAATGTGGCCATCCAGTCATCGTCAATCATTGTTCAAGGCTTGGCTAACAACAGTTTAGGTTTGGATTCGGCCGGAAAAAAAATCTTGAAAGAAGTGTTGGGCGCTCTGCTCAACGGCGCCATCGTGGCTACATTGGCTTTCCTTTATAACATCTTCTTTGCCAGCGATTTCGCGCTGAGCATTGCAGTCAGTCTGTCGCTGATAACGGTGGTTTTGTTTGCCGCCATTGTGGGCACCGCGTTGCCGCTTGGCTTCAACCGACTGAAGATTGACCCCGCCGTGGCCACCGGCCCGTTCATAACCACCATCAACGATATTATGGGAATGGCCATCTACTTCCTGATAGGATGTTTGTGTTATTCAATGTTTTGATATTTAGGAATTAGAGGTTAGAAATTAGAATTTCGAATAAGTCCGTTTCTGAACATAAAAAATGCCGGCCCTAATGGTCGGCATTTCTATTTTATTTATTTATAACCAAATAAATCCAAATTTACCCAATAAGAACTTTTGGTTTCTATTTTTGAATTCGTTTGGTTAGCGATTAATTAAATCTTCGCAAAAGCCTGTTCCAAATCGGCAATAATGTCCTCAACATCTTCAATACCAACCGAGAAGCGGATAAGGTCGGGCTTGACGCCGGCCTCAAGCAGTTGCTCGTCGGTGAGTTGGCGGTGAGTGTGGCTTGCCGGGTGCAGAACGCAGGTGCGGGCGTCGGCCACGTGAGTTACAATGCAAGCCAGCTGCAGGCTGTCCATAAAGGTGATGGCCTTCTCGCGGCCGCCCTTAACGCCAAATGTTACCACGCCGCACGACTGGCCGTTGGTGAACTGTTTCTGTGCCAACTCGTAGTACGGGCTCGACTTCAAACCTGAATAGTTAACCCAGGCCACTTTCGGGTTTTTCTCAAGATATTCGGCCACGGCCTGAGCGTTGGCGCAGTGACGCGGCACACGAACGTGCAGAGTCTCGAGTCCCAGATTGAGCAGGAATGCGTTTTGCGGCGACTGAATCGAGCCAAGGTCGCGCATCAGTTGTGCGGTGGCTTTGGTGATGTAGGCTCCCTTGCCAAAAGCCTTGCTGTAGGCCAGTCCGTGATACGACGGGTCGGGTTCGGTCAGGCCGGGGAACTTGTCGCGGTGGGCTTCCCAGTCGAAGTTGCCGCTATCGACAATGCAGCCGCCCACGTTGGTTGCGTGGCCGTCCATATATTTGGTGGTTGCGTGAGTCACAATGTCGCAGCCGAACTCAAACGGACGGCAGTTGATTGGCGTTGGGAAGGTGTTGTCCACAATCAATGGAACGCCGTGCGAGTGGGCAATGCGCGCGAATTTCTCAATGTCGAGCACGCTCAAAACAGGATTGGCGATGGTCTCGCCGAACAGGCATTTGGTGTTCGGGCGGAAGGCCTTGCTGATTTCCTCTTCCGAAGCGTCGGGGTCGACAAATGTGCATTCGATGCCTAACTTCTTCATTGTCACGGCAAAAAGGTTGTATGTTCCGCCGTAGATGGTCGATGATGACACAAAATGGTCGCCAGCCTCGCAAACGTTGAAAACCGCGTAGAAACTTGCCGCCTGGCCCGACGAAGTGAGCATTGCGGCCACACCACCCTCAAGAGCGCAGATTTTTGCCGCTACCGCGTCGTTTGTGGGGTTTTGCAGACGGGTGTAGAAGTAGCCCGATGCCTTCAGGTCGAACAAATCGGCCATTTGCTCGGTGTTGTCATACTTGAAAGTTGTGCTCTGATAGATGGGCAGCACACGCGGCTCGCCCTTTTTCGGTTTCCATCCCTCTTGCACGCAGATGGTACCCAGATTGTGTTTGTTACTCATTATGTTTCAATATTTTATAGTTAGATATATCTATCAATAATAGTGTTTGCTAAATTATTAAGGTTCGCCGATTGTCGGCACAACTTCATTAAAAATTTCGGTCTTGCGCCGATGGTGTCACCACTCCGCGCCAAGCAAGCGTTTATTGCTGAACATCAACACCTTGACCTTTGTAACCCGTGCAATAGAAAACGCCATAAGCCTCAACACCGGCAATCTTCACACTATGGATTTTCTTAACATCGTCGAAATAAGGCACAATCAGGTGGAAAGGCGTGCTGCTGTTTAGCCGAGGCTTAACCAAAATGCCGTTTTTGCCAGTCAGTTGCTTGGAGTCAATCCCCACATAACCAAAATGATACGGCGGTTGGTTAATCACCTGCGGACCGTAAATGGTATCGTTGCTGTAGAAACTGAGTTTCGATGCTGTCTTGTAGCCGTCGGTGGCAAAAACAAACGTGCCCGGATTGGCGGCGTGAACCGAATCAACCTCGTGGGCAAGCTGTTCCGAGTCAAGCCCCAAATCGTAGCGCACATAGGCCGATTGCGGCGCCAGCACTATAAAATAGATGCACACGGCGTAGAGTGCCGATGTCAATATCCAATGCCACTTCTGCCAGCGCAGATTAAGGAACCGCGCCACCATAATAATGCCGGTTATATATGTAGGTATCAGCCAGTTATATTTCACTTCACCAAATATCGACACCAAATAAACACCAATGAACGTGGGCAGGAAGAAGCTCAGCAGAAACCACATTTCGGGGTTGGTTTGGTTGGGCTTTGTAACAATGCGCCACATATATTTTCCGAACAGCCACCAAAGCCCGACAAACAACACCGGCATCAGTATAATTATCTGTGAAAGAATAAATTGAAAAAGATTCTGCGGTGTGTCGCTGTCGAACGGCTCAGACCGGAGCACCGAATCGAGACGGAACGAGACGAAATCGTTCTGCGCGTTCCAGATGAGCACCGGCAAGGCCAGCAAAAGCATTGTCAGTATCGAGATGTAGGGCCACGGCTTTGCAAGCAGATGGCGGTAACGACCCGAGAAGAGAAGGAAAATAAGCAGACCCGCGGGCAGACCGGCAGCCGGATATTTGCTGTCGAAAGCCAATCCCATAAAAAGTCCGGCATAAATCCAAAAACGGTTTTCGCCCTCAAAAATGGCGCGGTAGAGCGCCCAGACTGAGAGCGTCCAGAAGAGCGCCAGAACCACATCGGGGCAGTTCTGCAGCGAGAGCGATGTCACCATCATCGATGTGCAGAACATTATCCAGGCCAGATACTTGCGGCCGCTGCGCAACACCCTCGACGCCAATGCGAAAAAGGCCAGCTGCGTCAACAATGTTATCAGAAACGCCGCGAATTTGACGGCGAACATATTATGCCCAAACGCCTTCATAAACAACCAGATAGTGTAGCCCACCAATGGCGGATGGTCGAAATACGAAAGCGAGAGATGGTCGGCGTAGTAGGCGAAGTACGATTCCTGCGGCGTCAAGCCGATAAACGGCATAAACGCTAACCGCAACACATTCAGGACGATAACTACTATCAGAGCCTTCTTCATACTTCGAAATTTACGGCGCTAAGGTACATAAATAAATGAAAATGACTAAACAGGTAATTGGATAATCGCACACAATCGGGGCACACCGCGAAATAACCGGTGCATCATTTCCCGCTTGACGGCCAAATATGATTTCAAATGTTTTTTTCTGCTATTGCCATCAAGCCAAAATCGACTCTAGAACGCCAATTATCAGCAAAAAAGGGAAACCGAAGATTCCCTTTTTGATTGTTTCCCAGCGAACCCGCCAGAGCCTTACTTCTTCTCGAATCCCACAGGGTTGTTCAGTATCGGAAGTTGCTTGTCGCCGAGTCCCAGCAAAGCCTTGAGACCTTCAGTGTCGTGTGTTGCGCGCGGCACGGTGGCAAGCCCCACCGACTGGCAGTAGAGATTGATGTTCTCGCTGACAATGCCAGCATCAACGCATCCCATCATCTGGGCGTGGCTGTCCTGGCTGCCGAATTTCTCAAAATCGATAACCATAAGCAGCGAAACGGGGCAATCCATCACAAAATCCTGCTTGAACTGCTTGCCGCCCGCAATCAGTGAGCGGTGGTCGCCATCGGCCTTCTTCACAAGTTTGTTGTCCTTTGCAACGTACTCAAAGGCGCCGCTTTTTGTGAAGACGAAAAGGCGAATTTCCTGCTTGTTCATCGCCGTCGGGGCGGTGATGTGCTGAGCGTCGCGCGACTGGCCGCAAGCAGCCCAACACAAATTGCTCAACTGCTGGTCGGTCAGTTCCTTGTTGGTGAAACTGCGAACCGAGTGACGTGTTTTCAAGGCTTCGATGGTCGAAGTTGATGGTTGCGAGAAATCGGGGGCTGGCAAATTGATGTCTTGTGCGTTGGTCACTGCCACGGCTGCCACCGATGCGATTGAAAGAAGAATCTTCTTCATAGTTGTAGTGATTTAATTATTAACGAGTTTCAAAAATATTCTTTTCCCCATTAAATTGGTATGCTTATTAAAATAAATAGACCAATCTTTCTTTTATCTCTTTAAGATTTCCGTTTATCACGATGTGGAACGGTGAAGATTTCCCCGATTGGCCGTCCGAAGGATTGAGAAAGTGAATTATAATTAGTATTTTTGATACCAAATATGACTAATAAACTATCCATACGATTTTTCAAGGACCGTGAAGTGCGTGCCATTTGGAACGATGATGAAAGCAATTGGTATTTCTCTGTACTTGACATTATTGGCGCCATCAACGAGCAAGACGATTATCAAAAGAACCGTAATTATTGGAAGTATCTGAAAACGAAAATCCAAAAAGAATCGAGCGAGTTGGTTAGTGGCACTAACCAACTGAACGGAGTCATTAATCGGATGAAACTCAAGGCGGCTGACGGGAAATCATATCTAACGGATGTTGTTGACCAAGCAGGCGTTGATTTGCTGGCAAAAAAAATACCAAACAATAAGGCAAACGAGTTTCTCGATTGGTTTACCTATAGCGACAACTCAATCGACGGCCAAAGCCGCAAGAAAGCCTATTCGCTGTGGGAGAGCAATCTGATTGCAGAAAACGAAGTCGGTACAGTAAAAGCACTGCAAAAAATCCACGCCTTTTTGTTCGGCGGGTTGTACGATTTTGCTGGCAAGATACGCACAAAGACAATCTCGAAAGGCGGAACCTTGTTCTGCCGCGCCGAGTATCTGCCACAGAATCTGGGAATTATTGAGCAAATGCCGCAAACCACTTTCGACGAGATTGTGGACAAGTATGTGGAAATGAATATGGCCCACCCTTTTATGGAAGGCAACGGCCGCAGCAAACGAATCTGACTTGACATTATCTTCAAACAATCTCTGAAACAATGCGTTGACTGGAGCAAAATCGACAAGAAAGCCTACCTGAACGCTATGCACGCCAGCACAACCGACTCAAAGCCAATCAAATCTCTACTGAAACAAGCCCTTACCAACCAAATTACTGACCGTGAATTGTTTATGAAGGGAATTGATTATTCTTACTACTACGAGCAGGAGGAATAGGGAATCAGTTGTTGCAAAATTGGCAACAACTGTTTGCTGGAAAAATTGAGAAAACAAGCCTATCCCATAACTTCGAAATAAACTTGTCGGAAATACCGACAAGTTGAATCCGATTTTTATATGCCGATTTCTAAATTCAAAACTATATCTTTGAATTTCGTTGTCATAGATGCTTTGGCATTGTAGACAACACATTAAAAACGATTTTAATAATTTATAATTAGTTGATATTGAATAGATAACGATTTTTAACTGACATATTAATTTATAGCGTTTGCAGTTATTCGAGATGCTCTGAAAATTTGGCGATTAGAAGTAGCAAAATCAAGAATAAGTTCAGTGAACGTTCACGCTTAAGGCGTGAGCGGAACTTATTTGATTTTGCGGGTCACGCCAAATACCTCAGAGCTCAGTAAGGGATGTTTGCGCCTTACTTGTGTTCTCTGAGGTATTTGTTTGTGCACCTGCATTCATCGGTAAGTGCAAAGCTGAAAAAGCAACCGCCGATGAGCACAAACATTTCAAAACTTTATCGCGAAGACTTGCTGAATAAGATTCGGCAAATTCGCACTTACATTGCATCTGCGCCGCAAGATGCCAACACAGGAAACTTGCTGCAATACCTTGACGAACTCACAAAAGATGTTAAAGGCAAAAAATACGGACTTGTATTTGAGCAGCACCGAGAGCAGATTGACGACATTTTAGATGCCAACTTGCCTGTCCTGACCGAACAAGAGGACCTTTTCATTGACAATGGTGGCCAATTGAATTTCTTGATAGAAGGTGACAACCTTGCCGCCCTGCAACTCTTGGAGAAAACCCACAAGGGGAAAATAGACCTGATTTACATTGACCCACCTTACAATACGGGAAATGAAGATTTCATATATGATGACAATTATATTGGTGAGGATGATGTTTTTCGCCATTCTAAATGGTGCAGTTTTATGAGCAAACGCTTAAGGTTGGCGAAGAATCTATTAACACAAGAAGGGGTAATATTCATTCAAATAAATGATATAGAAGTAGCGCAACTACGAATGATGTGTGATGAGATTTTCGGTGACGATAATTTCTTGAATATCATAAGTGTAAATATGAAAAATGTTGCTGGTGCTTCTGGCGGTGGTGAAGATAGAAAATTTAAGAAAAATTGCGAGTACATTCTTATTTACGCAAAAAACTACGATACTTTTCCTTTGTTCAATGGGGCTTATGATTATGAAAAACTATATTCTGTAATAACAAATTATAAAGAAATTGGTAAAAATTGGCATTATACGTCCATTTTGTTATCTCAAGGTGAAAAGGATTTTGTAGGAAAAGTCGTCGATGGAGATGGAAATGACATTAAAATATATCGAAGAAAGAATTGTGTAATAAAAACTGTTAATCAAATAATTAAAGAAGAAGGCATAAATGAAGAAGATGTATATCTTAAATATGGTCATTGGGTTTTTGAAGCAAAGGATGCTCAATCTTCGATAAGAACTAGAGTAATATCCGCAAAAAAGGAATTCAATATTGTAGATGATGTTGTCTCGATAGAATATGTTCCTAAAACTGGCAGAAACAGAGGAATCGTTTATGAACAATTCTATAAAGGAGATAAATGCCGTCTTTTTGCTTGGCTTAAAGATATAACAGAAAGTATTGATGGAGAGTTATATAGAAAATCTCTTCAAGGTACATATTGGGATTATACATCAAAAATAAACAATCTGACAAAAGAAGGAAACGTTGAATTTAGTAATGGAAAAAAGCCTGTAGACTTGCTAAAAAGAATTATCAGTTTATATCCGCAAAAGAATATCACGGTCCTTGATTTCTTCGCGGGGTCTGGAACTACGGGGCACGCAACCATTGCTCAAAATGAAGAGGATGAAGGGTCTCGTAACTTTATATTGTGTACTGATGCTCAAAAGAAAAATATCTGTTTAGAAAAAACTTACCAAAGAATAAAAAATGTCCTGAATGGTTATACAACCGACAAAGGAAAGGTATTTGCCCCACACAAAGGCTCTCTCAAATACTACAAAATTGATTTTGTGCCAATTAACGAGCAAGTTTACTACGAATATGCCGATGAATTGCTGTCGCACATTCGCGAATTGGTAGAATTGGAAAACGGTGTCAACTTCAATGGTAACAGCGATATTGCCATTGTGCTGACCGACGAAGAAATGGAACAGTTTGTTGCGGATAAAAGCACTGCAAAAAAACTTTATCGCGGGCATAACGTTTTGTTCACTGCCGAACAGGATGAGTATGTGAAAACTCACGACATTCAAGTAAACGTGATACCCAACTATTATTACAACGAATTAAATAAATAACCTATGGAATTAGCAGAATTTCAATTGCATACTATCGACTTGTTGTTTGATGCTATGGCCGACGACAAACGCGACATTATTTTGAAAAGTCCTACAGGAAGCGGCAAAACCATTATGCTTACGCATTTTATGGACGAGTATTGCAAAAGTGAGCATAACATTGTCTTCATTTGGCTTACACCTGGCAAAGGCGACCTTGAAGAGCAAAGCAAAGCCAAAATGGATAAATATGTGCATAACGCACAGACAAAACTACTTGCCGATGTAATGACAAGCGGGTTTGCCGAAAACGACTGTTGCTTTATCAATTGGGAAAAACTCACAAAAAAAGGCAATAACGCATTGAAAGAAGGTGAGCGCAAAAACTTTTTGGAACACATTGAAACGGCTCGTAATAATGGTTTGCAATTCAAACTAATAGTTGACGAGAGCCAAATGAACGATAGCCCTAAAGCCAATGATATATTGGAGTATTTCCAAACCGACAAAATTATTCGTGCATCGGCTACACCGAAAAATTTCAACGCCGATGCCGTGACTTTTATTGAAGTTGATGAGGCCGATGTTATTGCTTCGGGGTTGATAAAGAAGTTGTTGGTAATCAACGAAAACTTTCATCAAAACGAGCAAGTTGATAATCAAGTTGCATTTTTACTGGAGCGGGCTTTAGCCAAACAACGTGATTTGCGTGCGGCGTTTCTGCAACAAGAATCACCCGTCAACCCATTGATAATAGTTCAATTGCCAAACAGTACAAAAGGCGAATTGCTGTTAGACGAAGTTGAAACGTGGTTTGAGAGCCATCAGATTACATACGAAAACGGGTTGTTGGCGGTGAGGCTGAATAGCGACAAACAACAGAAAATTGAGAATTGGGATAATATTGAAGATATTGATGCACAGCCAATCGCAGTTATAATCAAACAGTCTGTTGCAACTGGTTGGGATTGCCCGAGAGCGCATATTCTTGTGAAATTGCGCGAGAATATGGGCGAAACTTTTGAGATTCAAACCATTGGCCGCATCCGCCGTATGCCAGAAGCACGCCACTATGACAACGACCTTTTAGACCGTTGCTATCTCTATACGCTTGACGAGAAATTCACCGAAGGTGTGCAGACTTCGATGGGAAAAGGCGCACTCAACGCTGTTAAACTCTTTCGTAAAAAAGAGTATAAAAATATCTCACTTACAGGCGAGTACAAGTCGGGGTTAGCCAATGTTCCACGTGGCGGAAAAGAAGCATTAGAAGCCATTGCTAACTATTTTGCCAAAACTTATAAAACCGACAAGGACAACAATAACAACAAAACACGTTTGGAAACCGCAGGTTATGATTTTTCTGCCGATGTTGTTAAACGCACAAAGACGGGTGACATTCACAAAATGGAGCAGAAAGAATTTGGTGGCCTTAACGATGTGAATCTGCGCGAACCTCTCAACACGCACGCTCACGGTCGTGAGTTTCATCACGAACTCGCGCAAATCGGGATGAAGATAAGTATGGAATATGCCGTGATGTGTGCTGTAGTACGCCGATTGTTTGACGAGAAAGAGAAATTCGGTAAGAAAATCCTATCATTAGACCCAAAGCAATTGTATGCTTTCGTTATCAATAATTCCGACCGTTTACGCCACGATATTCTGAATGCAATGTCCGAGAATCTGCAACATAGTGCATTGCCAATCGCCAATCAAATAACAGAGTACACATTTACCATTCCGCAAGAAACAATTTTCACTTACAACAGCAAAGCCAAAGACCAATCGGCGATGTCGAAGAACGTATACGAAGGTTATATTGCTTCTGCCGAACCACGTTCCGATTCAGAGCGTGCATTTGAAAAATATTGCGAGAGTTGCGCATCAGTGAAATGGTTCTACAAAAATGGCGACAAGGGAAGTGAGTATTTTTCAATTGTTTATGTTGACAATACAAACAAACTGAAATCGTTCTATCCCGATTATATCATCGGTTTGCAGAATGGTGAAATATGGATTATCGAGACCAAAGGAGGCTTCAGCCGCACTGGCAAAAGTGAGGACATTGACATATTCTCATCTAAAAAGTTTGAAGTGCTAAAATCCTATTTGCAAAAGCGGAAACTGAAAGGTGGTTTTGTTCGCAAAGACAAACAAAGTCAGGAACTTTGCATTTGCACAGAACAATATTCGAATGATATTCAGAGCAAAGATTGGCAATTGTTGAAGAATGTGTTTTAACTTATAGTATTACAAGTTGTCTAATGGTTGTCCAATTGGTTGTCCAATGGTTGTCTAATTAGTTTTTTTAACTTGATAGAGGTAACATCTCGTATATCTGAAAAATACATACATATTCCAATTATTGTTTATTCGCAAACAATTCGTACTTTTATCAACTGAAACTGAAATTATTTTAGTGATGACAGCGTTAGCGCAGAGAATAGCAGAAACCCCAATGGCTCCATTCACGGCTCTGCTTCGGAGTTTGACTCGTGAGCAGAAACAAGTGGTTGTGGCCTTCCTAACCGACACTATGGATGAGCCAGAAGTAAAGAGCAACGATGCAATTATCCGTGAGAAATACAAAAATCTCAAGGCCTCACCCAAACTGAAACGGCTGCGCGGTTGCATAAATCTCACCGACGAAGACTTGAAGGACGAGCGCACCCAATACCTTCTGAACCGATGAAGCGTGTATTCCTCGATACCAATATTCTGCTTGATTATGGTCTCGACCGTGAATTTGCCGACTATGCAGAAAGTATTCTTGAATTAGGAATTCAAGGATATATAGAAGTTTTTGCTTCATACTTGTCGTTTGCCAATATGGGCTACATCTTGCGCCACCATCCCGCGGATGAAATTTACACCTTGATTAGAATGATGCGGGAACCAGTCGGCGTACTTCCTTGTGATGCCATTCAACTTGATACGGGATTGAAATCGGAAGCAAGCGATTTTGAGGATATGTTGCAATATCAATGTGCGAAAGCCGCAGGCTGCGATGTTATTGTAACAAACAACAAACGAGATTTTCACGCTTTTAGCGAACTGCCAATCGTAACAGCGGAAGAGTTTTTGTTGCAATTCGACTATAAATAACCGAACAGCATTTGTTCGATTGTGTGGTTGAGTCAATAAAAAAGCGGAATCCCATTTCTGGAAATTCCGCTTTATCATAATCAGTCAATTTAGGCTCTCAACTCCTAAATCCTAACTCCTACTTTTTCAAATACTCATCCATATTGGCTGCAGCCTTGCGGCCGTCGCCCATTGCAAGGATTACGGTTGCACCGCCGCGAACAATGTCGCCGCCTGCAAACACGTCTTTCACAGCCGACTGCATTGTCTCCTCACCGACAACGATTGTGCCCTTCTTCGAGATTTCCAAACCTTTGAAGTTGGTCGGGATAATCGGGTTGGGCGATACGCCAATGGCCACAATCACAAGGTCGGCGGGAATGGTTTCGGTTTTGCCCTCAACTGGCACTGGCGAACGGCGTCCCGAAGCATCGGGCTCACCCAACTCCATAACCTGCAGAACGGCTTCTTTCACGCGGCCGTTCTCGTCGCCGTGATACTCAAGCGGATTGTGCAGCACGTGGAAGTCGATACCCTCCTCCATTGCGTGGTGAACCTCCTCGGCACGGGCTGGCAGTTCGTCCAAGCCACGACGGTAAACCAAAGTGACGGTCTCGGCGCCCATACGTTTGGCGGTGCGGGCAGAGTCCATTGCAGTGTTGCCGCCGCCGCACACAACCACGTTCTTGCCTTTCAGCACGGGGGTGTCGAAGCCTTGTCCGCGACCTGCGCCCATAAGGTTGATACGGGTCAGATACTCATTCGACGACATCACGCCGATAAGGTTCTCGCCTGGAATATTCATAAAGCGCGGCAGACCTGCACCCGAGCCGACGAAAATGCCGTCGAAGCCCATCTCGTGCAGTTGCTCGTAACTGATTGTCTTTC
>JAEEGK010007538.1_pt1 | contig 25932 bp, 17 predicted proteins | sample 8958771 | NCBI WGS metagenome assembly JAEEGK01 (sample SAMN16246547, study PRJNA631951) | gut metagenome | biome: gut microbiome; feature: rumen; material: SC-attached | host: Bos | place: Iran: Karaj | collected 2018-10
AGAAGAAATAATAAAAAATAAAGAAAAAGAAGCAGAAATAATAAAAAATAAAGAAAAAGAAGAAGAAATAATAAAAAATAAAGAAAAAGAAGAAGAAATAATAAAAAATAAAGAAAAAGAAGAAATTAATAATGAAAAAGAAGAAGAAGAAGAAAATGAAAATGAAGAAGAAGAAAACGAAGAAGAGGAAGAATATAATGAAAATTTTGAAAATAAAGATTTTTCAAGTAATAATGAAGAAAAAAATAAAAAAAATCAAAATTCTGAAAGTTTAACTAAAAATGAAAATGAAGAAAAAGAAGAATCAAGTAGAAAAAATAATAATTTAAAAGAAAGAAAAAGTTCATTATATGATGAAATTGAAAGTATGTCAATTTCAAATTCAAATAAAAAAGATTCAGATAAAAAAAAAGAAAATTCATTCGAACAATTATCTAATAAAAATAATAAAGATGATAATGAATTTAATAAAGTGAAAAATAAAGAAGAAGATAATATTAAATCGAATATTAATGAAGAAGACGAAGAAAGTAATGAAGATGAATTTTATAAAAATTTTAAACAATCTCAAATTAGAAATGAAAATATTGAAAATAATGAAAAAGAAAAAGAAATAGAAAATAATAGTAAACGTTATCAAGATTTTCATGATTTATTCAATGATGATAATGATGATTTTAATTATAATAAAAATAATAGATTTGGTTTTAATAGAAATAATGAAAATAAATATAATGATTATTTAGGATTTAAAAAAGAAGATAATAATAATATGCTGGATATGAATAAAAGAAATAACGAGCATTATAATGGATTTGATGATGATGATGCTTTCGCTAATAATGATGATTACATATTATAAAATAAATATTTTTTAACCTTTTAATATATATTAAGTATTTTTATTTTAATAAGTTTTTAGTGAAAAAATGTTTATTAATATTTAACTAATTTACACTTAATCTATCATATATAGTAATGTTATTAAATTGACAATATCAATTCTTATAATTAAAAAAAGATCGCTTTATATTATAATTGTAATTTATTTATTTGAATATTAATACTATTCATTATATAAAAATTAATACTATTTCCTTTTATTATAATATAAATTATTTTTTAAATCATATTCTAATATTTCATTTTGTTTTAACAATCATTAATTCTTTTTCCAATTAAATCTGATTTTTATTATTCATCAAAAAAAAAATATTAAATATCTAGTTCAAAAAAAAATTAAAACATTTTAAATAACAAAAAATGGGTTCATGTTGCATTAGATATAATAAAAATGAAGAATCAAGTGATATAATATCAAATACTAGAATTCAAAAAGAACTCCGTAATAAAATATTATTATAATAAATTAGCTAAAATATTTAAAGAAAATCCGAAATTAATGAATACCTTAGTGAGAATACAATCTCGACTAAGAGGTCTTTTACAAAGAAATAAAATAAAACTCCGTTCAAAAAATCCTCCTAAAAATAAAGAAGTAGATAATTTGTCCATAAAAAATAGTGAAATAGTAAATGATAACCAGAGTAATGACACTAAAGGAGTGCAAGAAGAAGAATTAATTGAAGACAAAGCTAACGGTGGAAACAATATAAAAAATAATGAAGAAGATTTAAACAAAAATAATGACAAAATAACAAAAGAAGAAATAGATAATTTATTTAATAAATATCCTCCATTAGAAGATAATGTAGAAGTGACATTAAAGCCACCAAAAGAAATAGAAGAAGGAAAAATTTATTATGGAGAATGGGATAATTTAACGGATAAAAAACATGGAAGAGGAATTATACTTTATCCAGATGGAACTAAATATGAAGGATATTTAGTAAATGATAAATGTAATATTAAAGGTAAATATACTAAAAATAATGAAGAATATTATGAAGGTGAATGGAAAGATGATAAAAAGGAAGGAGATGGTGTTTTATATGATGTGAATGGTTATAGATATGAAGGAAAGTTTAAAAATAATAAACAAAATGGTTATGGTGTAGAAACTTGGGCAGATGGAAATAAATTTGAAGGTAATTTTGAAGATGGAGTTAAAAAAGGAAATGGAAAATTTAGTTTTAATGATGGAAATTATTATGATGGTTTATTTGAAAATAATAATATGAATGGAAAAGGAACTTTTATTTGGAAAGATGGAAGAAAATATGAAGGTGATTGGATTGATAATAAAATGGAAGGACAAGGTATTTTTCAATGGCCTGATGGAAAATTGTACAAAGGTTCTTATAAAAATGATAAAAAAAGTGGACATGGACAATTTGAATGGGCAAATGGAAGAAAATATAGTGGTGAATGGGAAGATGGAAAACAAAATGGAGAAGGAAGGTTTTTTAATCCTAAAAAACAATTATGGAAGACAGGAATTTGGGAAAATGGTAAAAATATCAAATGGAATGAAGATGACAATCAAAAATTAGGAGGGAATTAGGTTATTATAAATTTTTCAATATTTTTTTTTTTGTTAGTTTCTTTTTTTTAATTTGATTTTTATTTAAGATTTTATTTTAATTGGTTTTTATGGTTTTTTATATTTTTTATTGATTTAAAATTATATGTTGTAAAATAAATTAATAATAAAAATAAAAATAATCCGAATGTTTTTCTAAAAATAAATGACTATTATTCTTCTTTTATTTTAAACAGTTACCAAATATAAAAAGAAAAAAATTAGTCTATTAAATATATAAAAAACATTAATTGATTAATACTTAATGAATAAAAAAATACTAATAAAATCATAAACGATTAACTAATAAAAATTCTTAACTTAATTTCTTTTAAATTTAAAAAAATAATTGATTATTCATTAATTGTAATATCTAATATACCTTCTGCCATTTCTTTCCCTAAATTTATTTTAGTTCTTTCATAATAAGTTCCTTTTAAATAATTAGCTAAATCAATTTCATATAAAGATTCAACATCAAATCCTTGAATATTTTCAACATCTCCTGTATATCTAGAACTATATGTAACTCTTTCTCCTTCACTTCTAGAACTAATATGAATATATGAATTGTTTCTATTATTATTATTATTATTTAAATTATTACTATTACTTAAATATAAATTTCCAGATTCATCTTTTTCATAAGGTAATTTTACATCAGTACTTAATTGATATCTATTTGAAATTTCAATGTGTTTAACTTCAATTTTAAAACAATTCCAAATAAATCTTCTAATTATTTCTAAAATATAAAATGTTGTTGCAAGGTATGTGACTTCTTTTCCAAAGAAATATTCAGTATATTCAGGAGATAAAACTAACATAAATCCTAATCTAAAAATCAAATCAAAGAAAATTCCAATATAATATATAATATTTGGTGAATAACATAATTTTTTTCTTAAAATTCTGCCTCTGAATAAACTATAATCATACCAAACATCACAAAAGAAAGAAAATATTGCAGTGAAAACTATAGTTATACCCCAAATTTCTTCTAACCAAGAATTAGTATTTGGATGATAAACTGAATAAAAAGAAAGAGAAGAAACAGTAATAAATAAAATAAATTTCATTATATTCACAGTTTGATTTCTTTGAGTATATCTGATTCTTTTTTTCATAGCATATCTTAAAACTATAATGCATTGAATTAATCTAATAAATAAAGGTATAAGAGTAATTACAAAATATTTAATATTTGAAATTGGTGAAAAAGAACAATATTGATGAATTAGAGGTTCTGAATAATAATGATAATTATAAAAACATAATGTATAAATAATTCCTCTAAAGGCAGGAATTAATGATATTAATTGTTCTGTTACCCAAATAGTTCTAAAATCTATATTTTCTTTAGAAAAATTAAACATATCTTTCAAAGATTCTGTTAACATATTTCCACCATTTAATTCAAATATTAAATAAATGAATACAATTAACCAACAAATTGCAGGACTTAAATAATTAGGAAATGAAGTAATAAAATCACCAAAAAAATTTATTTGAGTTTTATGAATAATATAAAATGTATAACATGTAAATAACATTACTAATAAAAAAACACAAAATTTAACAACATTATAAGTTTCAGAATTATCACCTGCAGAAATATTAAATATTATTCTAAAAGAAAGATTACATCTAGTCCAAATATAAAAATTTAATCCAAGGAAAATAAAATAAAAAGTAAATAAAAATAAAGCTCTAAAAACAGGAAAAATAAGATGCATATTTAAATCAGTATTAACAGAAAGATGAAAACTTCTAGTAACACAATAAACAATAATTGATTCAAATATAATTATTCCAACACACATTCCAATTATAAAAGATTGAGTTAAACTAAATTGATCAGTAGTAACTGAATTTTTTAATATTTTAATAGATGATTCTTTATTTTTACCTGAAAATGAATTTGAAAATAATTTTGATATATCATATGAAATTTTCTTTAAAGAATTTTCATAATCTTTTAATCCATTATTTTGTATAAAATCTTCAATTTCTTCATCTATTTCTTCATAATAAGAATTTTTTGATTTTCCTAATAAAACTCTTATAATTTTATGAAATTTTTTTAATATTTTTCCTTTTGCTTTCATATTTAAATCCACAAAATCTTTTAATAATGTAACTTCTCTATATAATTGTTTTATAGCTAATTCAAAAGTTTTTAAATAATCATCAAAAGTTATATGAAGTTTTGCAAATTCAATTTGTTCTTTAATATCATTAAATCTTGTAAGAATTCTATTTTGTAAAGTTTGTTTAAAAAAATGTTCAACTTTTTTAACTTCTAATATTATTTGATTATGAAATTGTTCTGCTATTTCTTCTGGTTTTATGGTTTCATCTAAAAAATTCATTTCATTTTCTATATTCAACAAAGGATTTTTTAAATTTTGCTTTTGATATTCTTTTGATAATAAGTTTAAATATACTTTTCTTAATTTCATTTTATATAATTTATGAATTGGTTTTAATATTTTCTTAAGAAGACTATAATTTATATAAAAATCTTTCCAAAGTGATATTTGATTTTCTTCTAAATATTGCTGAAATTTCATCTTTAATTATTTAAATTTATAAAGAATAAAACTTATGCTAATTTATTAATTAACTACTACTTAATGACATAATAAAATAAATAAAAAATAATAAAAGATTTTGAAATGGAAAAAGATGATATTAAATTATCAACTTCTTTGAAAAAAAAAATCATAAAAAATCAATACTACAATATAAAAGAAAAGAATCCAATAACATTTTTTATAATTGAATTAATTTTACTTTCGATTCTCTTTTTAGTCTTTTTTCAAAAAACTGATCAAATAAGAAAAATTGAAAAAGAAAATCATTATTTAAATAATTCTATATATAAGGATTTAAATAATATTGATATTTTAAATAAGCAATTAAATAATTTACAATCTTCAATTGATGCAATTAAAAATAATATAAATGAAAATGAAATTAAACATTCAATTTCAGAAAGAAAATATATAGAAAATTCAAAAAAAATTGATAATCAAAATGACAATATTAATTCTTTAATTTCCAAAAATTATAAAAAGAAAATCCAATTAAATAAATTAATAAAAAAGTATAATGATATTATTAAAAGAAATAGTTCATCTCCAGAAATAAAAAATATAATTGAAGAATATGAAAAAAAGTTAAATGAATTAATAGAAAAATATCAAAATATAACAAAAAATAAAATGAATTTTCAATTAGGAAAATCATTAATTCTTTTAACATATTCTCAATATTTAACATTAACAAATTGGATTTTTCCTGGAGGTGATTTAATGTATAATTTAATATATTCATCAACTTATCAAGATTTATCAATTGAAAAATTAAAAAATATATGTTTTAATAATGATTTATCAAATATTTTAATGGTAATTTTAACAGAAGATAATGAAATTATAGGAGGATTTACATTTATAGAAAGTTCAAAAGGAGGATATAGAAATGATAAAAATGCATTTTTATTTAATTTAAATAATACCAAAAGATATTTAATTAAAGATTCAAGAAGAGCAATCTACTCTGAATCTATTAATATTATTACTTTTGGTACTGGTGATTTAACTATTTCTGATTCTGGTGTTCATGTTAATTTTCCTCATAATTTTGGGGACGAAAATACAAAAGAAAATGAAATTACTAATGGAAAATCTTTTGTTAAGATTAAAATTATTGAAATTTTTTATTTGTTTGTGAATTATAATGATGTTTATGATTAAAGCATTGATTGTTTTGTATATATATTTTAAGGAGTTTTTTTCTCATTTATTTAATTATTAACTAAAAAGGGTAGAAATAAAATATAAAATGAGATTTAAATCTCATTTCTGAAAAATATAAATATAAAATATATATATTAAATAAATAAAAAATTAAAATATATACAAATTTAATATTATATTTATTGAAAATTATCATAATTCATCATTAAGTAATATACTGTAGTTGCATGACATATTTTATTATTTTTTAAACAATCTAAAACATAATTTTTATCATAGCCAAGACTTTCTATTTGATTTAAAATTTTTTCATTTTTATCTTTTTCATTCATACTATTTCCATATAAAATATCTTTAGAAAAATTACAATTAGATAAATTTAAATTTCTACTACTATTAGAAATACTATTACTTTCAGTTTGAGTATTAATTAACATTCCATTATCTAATTCACCATTATTATTTAATTCATAATTCAAATTAAATTCCTTTACTTTATTAGGAAAAAGAATAATTCCATTTTCTAAATTTAACTTTATATCATCAAAATCATCTAAATCTTTTTCAGAATCTTTTTCATATCTATTTGTATCTTTATATGAACTATAAGGTCCTAATAAAATACTTTTTGTTTTACAATTTTCATTTATATTGTTTTTATCTTTATCATCACTGTTTAAATTACTCAAAGTAAAATTTTCTTTAATATCATCAAAATTCGCATATCTATAATCAATATATGTTTTTGATAAAACAATCATTTCTGCTTTTGTGAATAAATGATAATTATTTTTATTATTATTAATATTTAACCAAGGATGCTTTAAAACATCTTCACATTTGATTCTTTTTTTAGGATTTTTATTTAATAATTTACATAATAAATCTCTAGCATCATCAGATATATTTTCAATTTCTTTAGGTTCATTATTAATAATAGAATATTGTAAAGCAAAATTAGTACTTCTATTTTCTGAATTTGAAGTATCAATCGGTTTAATTATAAAAGGTAAATTTCCACTTAACATTATATAAAGTGCAATTCCTGCAGACCATAAATCTACTGGAAATGCATTATAACCTTTTTCTTTTGTTGATAATAATATTTCTGGTGCCATATACATTGGAGTTCCACATTGATCATATAATTTTTCATCTTTTCCAGATAATATTTTTCCAATTCCAAAATCACATATTTTTATATTATTATTTACATCAATTAATATATTCTCTAACTTTATATCTCTGTGGACTATATTTTTTGAATGTATATATTTTATTCCTTTTATTATTTGTAAAAATAAAAATTTTGCTAATTTTTCTGATAATTTTCTACGTTTTTTCACAAAAGAAAATAAATTACCTCCATTGATATATTCCATAATAATTAAGTAATATTTTTCACTTTCAAAGTGTTCTAAAATTTTAGTAATATTTGGATGATTTAATTTTTTCATTAAATTAATTTCATAGAATATTTTATTTTTAGTATTTTCTTTTTCACTTAATTTTTGTTTATTAAAAGATTTAACGGCAACAACTCTTCCTGATAAAATATTTAAACCTAAATTTACTTTACCAAAAGCACCTTGTCCAATTAATCTTCCATATTTATAAAAAGAAACTGAAGTTTCAGGATATTCATTGTATTTCTTTTTATAAGATGATATATATATTGATAAATTATTTGATTGAATTTTATAATAATTACAATCTTTATTAGATGATGATATTGTTGATGTACTAGGAATAAATTGTTTTGCTTCTAAATTTTCTTTTAATTTTTTATATGTTTTTTCTTCCAAATTATTTGATATTATTTTTTTTAATTTAATAAGGTGATTGTTATTTGAATTATCAATTATATGTATTTCCTTATTTTCTTCTATTGTTTCTTTATTAGAATTATTTGATGGAAATTGTTTTATTTTTAAATCTTTTTGACTTTGACTTATTAATTTTGTTAATTTTAACTTTCTAAATTTACTTAATGTTTTTATTGAAATATTATTATTATTACTATTTATATTTGTTTTATTAATTGAAATATCTTTAATTTCATGAATTGTAATTTTACCTTTAGGTTGATTATTTTGTTTATTTAATGTTGTATTGTTATTGTCAATATTAAAACTCATACTATTATTACTATTATTAGTGTTTTGACTATTGTGTTTATTCATATTTGAAATAACATTACTCTTAATTTTCTTTGTTCTTGATGAAGATATTGCTTTTAAATTATTAAATAAAGGTCTTGGAGAACTCATTATATTTGAAATTACTATTTTTTGATTTTGTGAAATGTTATTATTAAATGAAATATTATTATTACTTAAATTTATATTATCTTTCTTTTTTTTTGAATTCACAAAAAAATTAATATTAAATTTATTATTATAAAAGTGGATACTTGGATTAAATATATTTTCATTATTATTTAAATTTTTCTGATTAATTTTATTATTAAAATATGAATTTTTTCCACATGATGAAGACTTTTTATTTTTAAAATATAAAAAATATTCTTTATTTTTATTATCACTATTTTTTTTATTAGTATTGTCACCAAATGTAAATTGTTTTTTTTGATTAAATGGATTTAAATTAGATTTAATTCCAATATGTGTTTCATATCCATTTACTTTTTTATATTTATTTAAATGTCCGCTTTTGTTGTTTGGTTCGTTTGAATGATAAGAATTAATTTTATTATTATTAGAATTATAATTACTATCATTCATTTTAATGCTATTTTTATCTTTTGAAAGAATCGAAGAATTATCAATTGAAGTTAATATTAATTTATTTTTATGTGAACTGTTTAATTTCACTTGCTTACTTAAATAAAGATAATTTAAAGGAGTTCCATTTCCTAAAAAAGATGAAGTTGATTTTGCATGAACATTTTTTTTTAAAAATTTTTTTTTTAGTAAAAAAAGTTCATTCTCTTTTGCTGATGACTGGTTATTATAAATATATTTCATTGGAGAACTAGAAGGAGATTGAATTGTTGTTGGAAATTTAGTATTTTTATTTGATTTTATTGGATGTTTTGTTAAACTTGTAAATTGAGCTAAACTCTTCATTTGATTATTCATTATTTTTTTCAGAATAAAAATAATTTAAATAAAATAATAAAATAATTAAAAAAAATTATGAATTTTATAACTTGTAAAATAATCAAGATTTTAAATTCAATTTTGATTTCTGTCTTTTAAAACTATAAAAAAAGATAATAATAAATAATAAATTTCATCATTAAAATAAAGAATATTAAAAGTAATAAAATAATAATTAAATGTTTATTCAGATAATTTTTTTGAAAAAAATAAAAATAATTATAATGGAAAAAAATCACATAAACAACAACAAAAAAATTAATAAAAATACCTTATTATATATAGAGGATGATTTGGAATTAGAAACTAATAAATTACATTCATATCGATTAAATTATATAACAAAACAAAAAGTATTAGATGAAAAAAAGCGAATAATATTATTAGATTGGATGATGGAAGTATGTAGTCAATTAGGTTTTAAAAGAAGAACTTATTATTCAAGTATAGTTTTAGTAGATTTATTTTTTGCTAATTATAATAATCAATTACAAACAAGTCAATTACAATTAGTTGGAGTATGTTGTTTATTTTTAAGTGCAAAAAATGAAGAAATTAAAATTCCAAACGTTCATTTTTTTGCTTTAGCTTGCGCAAATGCTTATACTATTGGAGAAATATTATCTTTTGAAAGAGTAATTTTAAATGAATTAAATTGGAAAATTCAATTTCCAAATTTAAGTGATTGGGCTAATTATATTATGACTAAATGGGATAATTTTGTTTTAGATAATATAAATTTACCAAAATTTAGAATGGATAAAAAATATGGAAATCAATTATTTATAAATTTCTTTCTTATTCTTGATGTTATTTCACTTGATTATTATTCATTATTTATTCAAGAAAAAGGAATTTGTGTTTCACTTGTTTTTTTATTAATTGGAATTTCTATGGATTATTTTTCTTTTAATGATGTTTCAAATTTATTTAATAATTGTAATAATGTAAGTAAAGTTGTTGTATTTAGACAATTTTTTGATAGTATTTTTGAAAATGAATTTAAAATTAATAAAAATGAAGTTAGTTATTATATTAATTATGTTTGTATGTTTTTTAAAATGAATTTTCAATATGAAAAACCTAATATGGAAGCTTTAACTATTGAAGAAGAATTACAATTTCAAACTCATAATAGTTATAATATTGAATCTATTAATAAAATTCTTGAATATAGAAATAATAAGCAGTAAGTTAGTTTAGTTTAGTTTATTTCTCCGGAATGCCGGTTCATATTTTCATATTTAATTAAAGAAAGAAACATAAGTATTTGTTTATTCCTCTTTTTTAATCTTTCTATTTATAGTATTAAGTATATTTAATTATTTAAAAATTTCAAATGTTATTGAATATAATTGTTGTACTTTTTGCTAAATCTTCTTTTTCTTATTTTCTAATAATATTCCATTTATTAAAGTAGTTTCTTTTCTTATTTAATTATTAAATCTTTCAAATTAATATGTTTTATTATAATATCTTCTAATTTTAAATGATAATTCAATTAATTTATTAATCAAAGATTTAACTATATTATTTGGACTATTAATTAAGCTATTTCCATTTCAACCATTATTTTTTTTAATTTTTTAATTTTTTATTTAAATAAAATTTATTTTTTTTTTTTAATACTTTATACATTTAAATATATTATTGAAAATAAAAATAGACATTTATAAATATATTCTTTTAAAATATATATCATTATTTTTGTATTATTATTTTATAGAATAACTATTTGACCTCAAAATTCTTTTTAATAATTATTGAAAAAATGTTTCATTATTTCTTAATAATTAATTATTTCTACTCTTATTTAATACTTATAAATTAGAAAAAAAACAATAATTGATTTGAAAAAATAAAACGAAAATATAAAAATGATTTCCAATAATACAATACAATTTTATTTTGATTTATTTGAAATGAAAGGGAAAGAACAAGAAGAATTTTCAAAAATATATTCAAAGCTTAAAAATATATATTCAGATTCTTATAGAGATAAAACAATTCCTTTTAATGAAGAAAGTTTTATAAAAGCATGTATTTTTACCATATATATAAATTCAAAAAAAACAAAATATTATAATGAACAAGAATATAATTTATTTTTAAAAAAATTATATACTCAACATAAAGGAGAATTACTTTTTGGTAAAAATAACACTCCATTATTATCATTAACAAATGTTTTAAAAGCAATAAAAAGTTTTATTTCATCTCCTCAAATTAGAAATGAACCTGAATTTAAATTACCAAATAAACATCTTGAAGAATATTCTCAAAGTAGAAATTATTGGAGAAAATTAAATGATTTTTTTTCTCATTTCTTTGAAAACTCTGAAAATAATTTTAAATTAAAAAAAGCAATTTGGGCAGCTTTTATTTATTTAAGAGCCAAAATTTATGGAGATTCAAAAAATTTACTTCAAGGTTTTTATTTACTTGTTTATATTTATAATATTTTAGTTACTAAAATTCCAAATAAATATTTTCCTATTTCTCTTAAAATTAATGATGAAAATAAAAGTGAAATTATTCAAAAAATTGTTTTTCAAATTGCAAAATTAGATTTAAATTTAATAAAACAAGATGATATTAATCAAGTAAATAATGAATTTAATCAAATTAATATTGAAATATTAAATCATTCAAATGCAGATAATTATATAAATATATTTTATACAAAATATAACGATGAATATATTCTTAAAAAAGATATTTTTGATGAAAGAATTTTATTTTATGATATATTTAGTAATATTGCATCATCACCAAAAAAAATAAATCAATTTTTATCCCCTTCAAATATTAATACCTGTGCAAGAGAATTATTTTCAAATCAAAATGAAAATAAAAATCACTTTATGACTAATTTAAATATTCAACCAAAAAATCAAAATATAAATTGTATGACACCTTTTACTAGAGTAGTAACTTTAAAAAAATGGGCTAAAAATTATATAAATGATTATACTCCTAATTTTGTTTTAAATTTACAAGAAAAATATTCTCCTAAATATAATTATAATGAGGAATTAAAACCTATTTCAAATTATATTAACAAAATTTTAGGCGGGAAATTTCAAGAATTACTTTCTTTTTATAGAGTAAAATTAGTAACTAATCTTGAAGAAAGAACAAAATTATGTTTAAAATTTATAGAAAATTTATTAAAAAAAGATGAAAATATTTTCACTGAAGAATTTTGTGCTATGTTATTATATAATGAAACTTTTATAAAAGCAATGATTGCTATTTCTTTTGAAATTGTACTTTTTATTGAAGATATTGAAGAAATACCTTTTAATAAAATTTATGAAAATATTGATTTAGATATTTATGATTTTTGGAAAATTATTAATCCTTCTCAAAATCATTCTACTATTTTTCATAAAGAAATTAAAAATCATTTAGATGAAATTGAATATCAAATTTTATCTTTTTTAATTTGGAGAAATCCTTCTTCAAATTTTAAAAATGATATTCATCAATTATTAAACCAAAATCAAGAAATTAATGAACAATTAAAAATTGATTTAGAAAAATTATCTGACTTTGAATTTACTTATCAAAGTTTATTTCTTCTTCATAATAAAAATGATTTTCTTTTAGATTTTATTAAAAAAGGAGAAGATAATCAAATAGATATATTTAAAAAAATAAGAGATAATATTAAATCGTATCCAAATTTAAATGGAATAAGTATATTTTTAATTAGACTAATAAATTATTGTAATTTATTAAATAAAACAATTTTTAAAAATTTAGGTTTATCAAATGAAATTGCTTTTGAAAGTGAAAAATTTTTAAAAAGTATTTTAATAAGTGAAGAATATATTGAAATTATATTTAATCATCATATTGATCAATTTGTTATTTGTGTAATTATTACAATATTAAAAATTAATAATTTGTTTAAAGAAGAAAATTCAGAACAAGAAAAATTTGATTTTAAACCAAAAATTTCTATTGAAAATCTTAGAAATAATTATCAAAAAAGTAAACAAGATCAATCAATTTTTCTAAAAATATTTACTCAAGTTAAAATAAATGATACTAAATATATAACATTAATGGAATTTTATAAAGAATATTTTTTAAAAACTTTTGATTCTTTTATAACAAATTTTAAAAGTGAAAAAGAAGAATCAGAAAATGAAATATATCCAACTAAAAAAAGAAAACTTTCAGAAGGACTTCAAACAATTAGTCATTCAAATATAGAAACAAAAAATAAAAATTCATTTCAAGAAATTTTATCTACAAAAAGTGCTTTTAGTAATAAAGTTGAAAATTATGAACCAATTATAAAAAAAATAGAAAAACAAAGATTGAATAATTTTTTTGATTTAAATTTTAACGAATTTGATGCGAAAAGAACTCAAAGATTAAAAGAAATTTATCCTGATATTATTAATTATGAAACTAAAAATTTAAATACTAATAAAAGAACTAATCCTATTTTTAGAAAAACTTTTGGAAAAGGTACTTTGTTTACACATCCTAATCAACAATCAACTCCTGATTTTAAAAAAGAAGGTTCTTCAAATTTCTTTAGTTTAAATAATAATTTTGAAGGATTGACTAAAAATGTAAATAATAATAACAATGATAATGAAAATAAAAAGGATTAACATTTTATTAGTATTTGTAATTTGTAAAAAATTATTTTATATCCTTAAAAAATTTTTATTTTTTTACAGAATCAAAAAACTAAATAATATAAATAAAAATTAATATTATTTTTAAAATCCCTTTATTAAAAAATAAAAAATAAACAATATATATAAAAATAATAAAATTAACATGAGAAAAAAAACAATCAAATGAATCGTCTAAAGATTATCTATATTCACATATATATACAAATAATATAAATATAATCTTTTTAAAAGTTTAATTACAATCAGAATCAAAATCACTAAAATCACTGTCATTTTCATTATCTTCTTCATTAACTTTTCCTTCAATTATATTAAAATTAGAAAAATGAGAACATCTTTTTATTTTTCCATTATCTAAATCATTAATTAAATTACTTAATTCTTTTTTGTCCATTGAAAAATTAGAATTTTCTTTTATTTTAGAACAATTATTTTTCAATTTATCAACATTACAAGAGTAATTATTATTTTTTTTAAAAGAAGATAAATTAATAACAAATTGATTGTCTAAATCTTTTAATTGACAATTCATTTGTCCATTCATCATACTTCTTCTTTTTTTAACTTGTTCTAATTCTTTTTTTAAAGATTCTTCATCAGCAAAAAAATTATATTTAATAGGAGGTAAAATTCCTTTTTTATTTGAACTTTCAGTTAAAGGACTTTTTATTATTGATATATCAAACATTGAATTTCTAAAACCAGAAAATCTATGATTTGGCATTGAACTTTTATTTACATTTTCTTTACTTTGGGAATCTTCTTTTGTATTTTGTTCTGTGTCAAATTCTGATATATTTAAATCAATTTGACGATTCATTCCTAATTGATATTTATGCATTCTATACATTCTTTCTTGAGATTGAGGCATTTTATTTTTTAAAAGTTCTTCTTTAAATTTTGGAATTGTATCCATGTTTATTGAGTCTAATTCTGTTTTCATTTTTAATTTAAATTTTTAAGTGAAATTAGTTTCTTTTTTAAATTTAATTTTTTTAGTTCATTATATATATAAAAAAATTAGGAATTATTTATTATTTTTATTTTAAAAATATTATTTTTTTTTTAAATGAGTATAGCACTTTTAGATAGTCATTCAAAAACAAAAGAGTTTTCTTTAAATAAAGGAATAAGATGGTCTTTAATGGCAATATTTACAGTATTATATATTGTATTAATGTTTAATGTTGGAATATTTAATGCAGCAACTTCACAAATAAAAAAAGATTTTAAACTCAATGATACAGAATTTGGTTTATTAGGCACTTTTAATGGAGGAGGAAGAATAATAGGAACATTAATATTTATGTTAATAATAAATAAATACAATAGGAAATTTATTTTAATAATTCCTCTATTTATAAATTCACTATCAATATATTTATTTACAATTACAGAAAATAAAAAATTATTAAATATTGAAAGAGGAATAAATGGTATTTGCCAAGTATTTGGTTTTATTTATTTCCCAATATGGATTGATCAATTTGGAATTCAAAAAAAAAAAACTTTAATGATGACTTTTATTCAATTAGCTGCTCCTTTAGGAATGGTTTCTGGATATTTAATTAATAATATTATTGGAAGTAAAAATTGGAGACAAGGTTTTTTAATTGAATTTATTTGTGAATTAATTTTATTATTTATATTATTATTTTATCCTAAAACTTATTTCGCTAAAAATGTTTTTTTCAAATACCAAATTGAAAAACCGAGTTTAAATAAAGATTCTCTTTTAAATAATAAGAGATCAACTTCAATTTTTTATATTCCAAATAAGAATAAAAATCAAGAACAGAATTCTTTTTGCTTTAATATATTTTTAATATTATCAAATAAGATTTTTATATGTTCAGTATTATATAAATCAACAACACAATTTATTTGTTCTGGAATTGGTTTTTGGTTAACAGATTTTTTAGAAAAGCAATTAAATGTAAAAGATAATTTGTCTAAGATAATATCATATGTTATTGTTATTATAGGAGGACCTTGTTTAGGACTTTTTTTAGGAGGCTTTTTAGGTTCTTTAACAGGAGGATATGAAAAAAAGAAAAGTGTTCTTTTAATATTTTTCTTACAATTAATTGCTTCGGTTGTTGGTTCTTTAATATATTTTTCTAAAAACGTTAAAAATTTTAATTTAATTATGTGTATTTTTTTTATTTTTAATTCTGCAGTTATTCCAGTTAATACGGGTTTAATTTTATGGTCAATACCAAAAGAATTAAAAGGTTTAGGTAATGGAATTAATAGTTTAATTACTACTTTTTTAGGTAAATTCCCTGCTCCTTATATTTATGGTTTAATTCAACAAAATTTTTATTATATTAATAATAAAATTGGTATGTTATTTTTAATGGGTATTGCTTATATTGGAGTTTTATTTTTATTTTTAGCTTTTATTTTTAGAAACTATTCTAAAGAAAATAGAAATAACCAAATTTTTAGTAAAAGAGATAATAAAGATAGTTTTGTTGAAAGAATGAGAAATAGTATTAATGAACAAGTCGTTTCCTCTGCTTTTAATAATATTGGAGTTAATGACAGTGTTGTAACTGATAATGGCTATATGGGAGATAAAGAAAGTGCAAAAACTTATGAAATTGAATTAAAAGAAGATGACTAATATATTTAATAATTAGTAAAATAGAATATTATGATTTTATTTAAAATAAATATTGCAAATTGTGAATATATTATTTTAATATTTATATTGAAAGTTAAGTAAATTTAAATAATATAAATATTCTTTTAAATTTTACTCTAAATGTTTTTTAAAAACAATAATTATTATATTTTATTCTATATTTTTATTATTTTAAATATTTACTGAATTAAAAAATAATAAGTGAATTATTCTAGTTTTATTTTAAATTTATAAAAGAATTTTGAATTTTTAAAATTAAATAATTTAAAAAAAATATAAAATATAATGTCAGAAGATAAATCGGGAATAAAAGATCCATATAAAAAATATAAAGAATTTAAATGGAGTAATCCTGACGTATTTAAAAATGGTCCATTATCAGATGAGAATAGAAAATGTAGAGATATATTATGTTGTTTATTTTTTATAATATTCCTGATAGCATGTGTTGTAGTAGCAGTTTTAGGATTTAAAAATGGTGACCCATCATTAATATTATATCCTTATGATGAAGATGGAAATGAATGTGGAAGAAATGAAACAAAAGATTATAAATATTTATATTTTTATAATTCAATAGAAAATTTCAAAAATTTAGAAATTTCGGGAATAATAAATGGAATATGTGTAAAAACATGTCCAACAGATTCATTAACAGAATCCCAACAAACATATACATTAGACTGTTATCCTACAAAGAATAATACAAATTGTATAGTCACAAAACAAAATTATTATACATCAAAAGGTTTAATAGAGAGATTTTGTATTCCATATAATTATGGAAAAGAAGTATATGATCCATTAACAGATCCAGAAAATATAATTGAACAAAATGGAGAACAGTATGTTAAAATATCCGCATTGAATCAAACAACATCTGAGCAAAGTGCAAATTCATTAATTAATTGGTCTTTTTTTAGTGGAGATAGATTAACAACTTGGATGGCAGATTTATATGTAACTTGGCCTGCAATTTTAGGAAGTTTAGGTTGGAGTTTTATATTATGTTTAATATTCCTTTTATTTGTTAGATTATGTGCTGCTGTTATTATTTATCTTGTTATTATTTTAGTCTTTGCTGCTCTCATTGTCTTAGCTGTTGTTTTCAAATTACGTGCTGATCATTATAAAAATATTGATGATAATGTTTATGAAAATACTATGAATGCACTTTGTTATGTTTGCATTGCTTTAGCTATAATATATATTATTTTTATTTTATGTATGTGTAATAGAATTAGATTAGGTGTTGCTTTAATTGAAGCTACTGCAAAATATATTCATCATAATTGTTGTATTATTTTTCTTCCTTTTGTTTTTTTGATAATTACTGGACTTTTCTATGCTTATTGGGTCACTTTATCTATTTATTTATATTCTACAGGAGAATTAAATGAAAATAATAAAGTTATTGGGTCTGTTATATGGACTAAAAAAATTAGATATGCTTGGTGGTTTCATTTATTTTCTGTATTTTATATTAATGAATTTTTAGAAGCTTTAGCACAATTTATATATGCTTCTAGTGCTTGTATATGGTATTTCATTCATGAAAAAGGATTAGATGTAAATTACACAAGAACATCAATAAAAAGAGCATTTAGATTTCATTTAGGTTCATTAGCCTTTGGTTCATTAATAGTAGCAATCATAAGATTTATAATGTTTTGTATGGAATTTGTAAAAAAGAGAATTGATCAAACTTATGGTAAAAAAAGTGAAAAATCAAAATGTTATAAAATAGTAATATCATGTTGCCAATGCTGCATGGAATGTATAGCAAGAACAATAGAATTTATAAATAAGCATGCATATATTCAAATAGCATTAAAAGGAGAAAATTTTTGTACTGCAGCTTGGGAAGGATTTGGTTTATTAATAAGAAATTTAGGAAGATTCAGTGCATTAATATTAATAGGAAGTTTCTTTTCTCTTTTTGGAATGGTATTTATAGCTGCTTCTTCTGGAGTTATTGGTTATTATGTAATCACAGAAGTTGATTATTTTAGTGATAAATTAAATTCACCTGTTTTACCTGTTTTTGCTATGGTTATGATTGGATTCATTCTTGGTATGGTTTCTATGAGTGTTATTGGAATGAGTTCTGATGCTTTAATGCATTCTTTTCTTTTAGATGAAGAATTAAATAGAGGACAAGCTAAAGCTTTTCCTGAATTACAGAAATTTATGTCTGATGAAAGGTAGTTTTTTATTAGGGAAAATAATAAACATGTTTCCCTTTTTTAAGGGTTTGTTGTTGTTATTTTTAAGTTTTTTATTTAATTAAATTATTCTTTTTTTTTGAAATATTATAATATTTAATTGAAAAAAACTTAAAATAAAAAATAAAAAATATGAATAATAACATTCCAAAAACCTCAAAACAACAATTTCAAAAATTTAAAATAAAAGCAAATAACCAAAATATTGAAAGTAATAAAAGCATTCAAATTACAAAGCCAAAATCATCTCGTCAGCCATTCCAAATAAATTTTTCTCAAAAGAACATAGAAAAACCAATAAAAATAAATAATACAAAAATGAAAATAATTCAATCAAACAATTATTCGAATCAAAAGCCATTAAATTACAACAAGCCATTTAATTCCAAAAATTTTAATTTTAAGCACGAATATTCAATATATGGAAGGAATAATCTAGAGAATAGTGTGATTTACGATTTACATAAAGCAAATTGGGATGTGACAAAAGCGAATCGTCCAACAGCAAAATTAAGAAATATAAAAACAGAAGATCCATTTGCAGTAGGAAATAAACATAAAACAAATTTTGGTTATGTTTATAGTGCAGGTGGAATTCCTTGTAGAATTGAACATGGTAATGTTAATATGAAATTAAATTGGTCTATTCTTCCTGAAAATTTAGAATATGATCCTACTTTAATTATTTGCTTTGAAGGACTTTTAGAAACTAAACATCCTTATAATTTCTTAGCTAAACAATGCGTTAGAGAAATGCTTTTTGCTAAAGGAGCTTCTGAAAAAGTTCTTCAAATTTTACCTAGGTTAATTGAACCTTTAAAAATCGCTCTTAATTGTAATAGGGAAGAAACTTTCTTAGAAGCTATGAATATTGCTGAACAATTAAGTGAATTAGTTAAAGAAAATTTAAATCAATATTTACATCTTTTTTTACAAAGCATTAATAAAAGAAGTTTTAATTTAAAATACAAAGAAAGAGTTTTTGATTTATTAAGAATATTTGAAATAAATGGAGGACCTGATGCTTTAAAGGAAATTAAAAATAAAATTCCTACTTATATGTCAAGTTTATAATTATTTGATTATAAAAAAAGGAAAAGAAAGAAAAATAAAATTTGATAATATAATATAATTAAATAAAATTTAAATATTTCCTTTATTATTTTTATTTTATTTTCAAATCATAATAAATATTACGAATTAAATATATTTTACTTTAATTCATCAGGAATATTTTGACCATATAATTGTCTTAAAGCTCTTTGCATAACACTATCTTTTTCAATTGAATAAGGATGTTGTTTCGAAGGAATTTCTAAAACAGTAGGAATAATTTCATCATAAGCATCTAATGTTTCTCTTATTCTATCAGCTACATCTTGTGATATTAATATTATTCCTATATCTTTTCTTGATACTAATGATTCAAAAAATTCTTGAATTATTAATTTATCTGTTTCTGATGTTACTTTTAAAAAATTTGTTGAATTTTCATTCCTTTCTCCTATTCCTGCTAATAAAAATCCTGTTACTGTTTCTTCGTCTCCTATTATACCTATTAACATATTATTTTCATTTCGGTTAAATCTTTTGTTTTTTGACATTTTTTTTGTGAAATTTTTATATTTTGTTTCTTTTTTTTATATAAATTTAGAATATGGAAAATCAAAATATTGAAATTAATCCTTCTGATGATAATTTTAAAGGAATTTCGCATTCTAAAACTTTTGAAAAAGAAAATGAAGATAATAGTGATAAAAATAAATTAAAAGGATTTTTTAATAAGGTTAAAACTATGAAAAATATGATTCCTTCTTTAAATAAAGAAAATAAGAATGAAAATAATCAAAATGAAATTAAAATTGCAAGTTCACAAGAAATTGAAGAAGAAAAAACTTATAAAGATAAAATAAAAGATTTTTTAATAAGTAAAATAGAAGTAGATAGAAATATTTTAGTATTTTTAGCTTTATTAGGAAGTGGAATATTACTTTTAATTTTTAGTTTAATATTTATACCAACAATAATAATTTCTCCTGCAAAATTTTCTATGTGTTTTTCTTTAGGTTCTTTACTATTTTTAATTAGTTTTTTATTTTTATATGGAACAAAAAAATATATGGAAAAAATTTTTTCAAAAGAAAGATTTTGGATAACAATAATGTTTATTGTATCTATATTGATAGGATGTGGTTTTGCTATTGGAAAAAATTATTTAATTTCTTTAATATGTTCTATTTTCCAATTCATAAGTTTAATATTATTTATATTAACTTTTCTTCCAGGAGGAAAATTAGGTATTAAATGTATAAAAGATTTATTAACTTCTCCTGTTTCAAAATTATGGATGAAAATGGCAGAATCTCAAATAAATCAATAAAATAAAATATAAAAAATAATTAAATTGAAAAAATTTTTAATATTTTAAATAAAAAAAAAAAAAGTTTTAAGGATTATCATCATTTTCTTTATTTGTATTGTCAATTGAATAAACAAAATTATATAATTCATCTTCATTTCCATAATTTTTATATTCATTATATAAAAGATAAATATAATATCCTTTTCCTAAAAATTCAATGATTCCAATAAAATAAATTAAATTATGAATAAAAAATAAAGATTGCCAATATTTAGAAGTGTTTTTACCATGAGTCCAAGAAAACTTCATTATTATTAACCATAATGCATCAATAACACATAAAATCACTAAAAAATGAATTATACCTTTTAAAACAAATTTAGGATATTCTTTAAAAAATTGATTAAAAAAAATCAATATTATTATTCCACCTATAATATTATAATCATTTCTAGATAAAGAAGAAAAAATCGATGTTGCAATTAGTATCCATGTACCAAGTATTATATATTGTTTATTTTTTAAGTTTGAATCATCTTCCATAATTTATTTAATATTTATTTATTTATTTTATTATTTCAAAAAAAATTTATAATATACTTATCATAATTTTTAGAATTAATGTAAAAAGATTATAAATTAAACAATTATATAATAGACTTAAAAAATATTATTTTTTATTTGATATAACTCTAATAATTTTATCTTTTCTATCTTCAGAATTTATTCTAGAATTTAAATTAACATTTATTGGTTTTGAAGAATTTCTACAAGAAATATTACTTCCACTATGAGTATTATGAGTAGAAGTATTAGAATTTTCAATTATAGATTTTTTACTTCCTTTATCATTACCATTATAAAAAACAATATTAGAATTACCATTATGATGTTTAATATATGGTATTTTACTTTTTTTAATTAATTCCTCAATTTGACTTACTAATCTTTGACTCATATTATAATTATGATCTTTTCTATTTATTCCAAATAAAATATTTTTTAACTTTATTTTCTGATCATCAATACTTTTTGTTTTTTGAGTCATTTGTTCTTTTCTAAAACTTTTAATATTAGTTTGGGTATGAGTCATTATTTGTTTTTTATTTCTTGAATTATTATATTTATTATTTATATTCATCATTATTCTATTACTCTGTATTGTATTTTTTGGAGATATAATATTATTATTATTTTTATTATTTGATGTTGTTCTATGACTTGAAAATATTAGATTATTTAAATTTATAGTATTTGTATATGAGCCATTATTTTTTCTTTTATGTAAATTATTCTTTTGCTTCTTTTCTTTATTATTTTTATTAGATTCTATTTTCTTTTTTTCTTTTTCATTTTTATTAAAAGAATATTTAGGAACTGAGGATGAAGGATTATAATTATTATTATTAATATTTGAAATTTTATGACTACTTTGATGATAAGTTTTATTTTTAGAAAGATGAGAAATTTTATTGTTTGAATTAGGTGCTCCATTTAAATTTGATTGAATTGCAGAAAGTGGATTTTTAACTAAATTAAAATTAGAACCATAATTGCTTTTCTTTTTATTTCTCATATTATTTTGCTGATGATTAAAAGCAGAAAAATTTGAATTAGAATGAAATTTTTTTAAATTATTCATAGAATTTACATTTTTAATATCATATGTTATATTCTTTGATTTTTGTATTGTATTTCCACAACTTGCATTACATGAAATTTGATTATTACTTCCATTTGGAATTTTTTTCCTATTATTTTTAGATTTTGAATTACTTCCATTACTATTTTTCATATTTGTACTTATAATATTACTATTTCTCATTGTATTACTAAAATTTATATTATTATTTAAATTATTTATATTAAGAGTTATTGATAGTTTTGAAAAATTTCTAAAATTTGAATTTATATTACTATCATTCCTATTATTATTACTTTCATTATTATTATTATTATTAATATTATTATTATTATTATAATTACTACTATTTGAGTTATAAGTTTTATTTTTAGTTTTTTCTATTCCATTACTTACCATTTTATTTTTATTCTTTTTAAATTCTTCTAAATTTGATTTGTAATTCGATAAATATGGTTTTAACTTTGGTGATAAAAATATTTTTTTTTGATTATTCTTTATTTCATAATTAAAATCGTTTTTTACAAAATTATAAATTGTATTTTTCATTTTTTTACAACTTCCATTATTTTTTTTCAAATCTTTATTTATAAATTTATTTCTTTGATTTATTTTCTTTTTTTTATTATTATTCGAAGATGTTTTATTTTGTGTTTTATTATTTTTTTTCTTTAACGAACTTTGATAATTAACTAAAGGGGCAATAAATTTAATAAAAGAATCATCTTTACTTCTTTTAGTAAGTAAATTTAAATTAGATTTTAAAGTTCTTGAAGAATCAAGAGTTAAAGTACCTTTATTAGAATTATTATGATCAATTAATAATCTAGTTTTTTTATCAAATATAGTTTTATTATCAGTTACATTATCTAAAGAAGATAAAGAAGAATTGCTTGAACTTTCTTTTTCTTCTTCTTCTTCATTTGAAGTTGCATAATTATTTTTATAAAAAATTTCAGCTCTATTATCACCATAATTATGCATCATTTCTGAAATTTTCCAATTTCTAAATACAGGTCTACAAAAGAATAAATGATAATTTTTATAATAATCATTTAATTTTGGAATCTTTGAAGCACTTTCTTTTAAAGAATAAAATCTTTTTAAAAATTCATCTATATAATCTGTATATTGGTTTTCTTTAAAAATACTATTATAATGACTTGGCCTATTATATAATATTTGGTTAATATATAAATAATTTAAATCTTCTTCTATATCACCATATTTAGAATATAATAAAGATAATAAACGAGATGGATCATGAACTAATTTATATGCTTGAAGTTTTGTATCTACTTTTTCTAATAAAGACATTTTACTAATTTTTTTCTATTTTATTTAAATTTTTAATTTTTCATTAATTCATATTTTTTATATTTATGTTATTTTAACATTATTCTCACATAATAATAAATATATATATATATTTTATTATTTTACTATATTAAATGAGATAAGTCATAAAAGCAATAAGAATATTTTGAAAGCATATAAAAAACAAAAATAAAAAATATTGTTTTATAGTTTCCTAAAATTTAAAAATTCTACAAGTTAAAAGAAAAAAAAAATTAATTTATATAAAAATATGTAAATAATAATTAAAACAATTAAAGAATATTTATTATGAGTAATGAATTTTTAAAAAATAAATAATTAAATTATTTAAATTTATTAAATCATTAATTTTTATATAATTAATTAATCAAAGATAAATTAAAATTTTTATAAAATTTATTAGTTCAATTGTTGAATATGAAAAAATTATTTCCTTTTTTATTTGATTATTTATTATAAATATTATTAAATAAATGATAAATTTACCACCTTTAACACGAATCTTATCAATTGCATAAAAAAATGAGTATAATATAATAAAACTAGCCATATTTATTTCGGTAGATTTCTTTTTTTTCTTAATTTTCTATTGATACAAAAGTTCAATATACCATTTTCTAATATTTTTGCCCAAGTTTTTTTTTCATTTTTATCTGAAATTTTATCAATTTCAGATTTCATTTTATCATCAATATAATAATGGAATTTGGTTTCTATAATATTGTTAATATCTGAATCATCTTTTATTTTTTTAATAATATCTTTATTTTCTTCTTTTTCAATTTTATTAGTTTTAACTTTTCTATAATTAATTAAAATATCGTGGATTTTTTTTTCTAATAAATCCTTATTATAACCTTTTTCAATACCTGTAATTTTATTAATTTTAGAGACATTTCTATTAAATAATTTTACTTTAATTATTTCATTTATATCTGAAACACAACATTCAATACCTTTATTTATAATTTTTTTATAACAATCATCATATGATGCATTAGTATGCTTTGCAGATTTATTCCCTATTATTTTTGGGCATCTACCTAATTTCTTATTTAATATCTTAAAAATTGGCATATTTATATCTTTATTTACATTATTTACATTCGATGTTTTTTTTTCTTCCAAAGTTTCTGTTTTATTTATACCAATTTCAATTTCTTTTACATTTGAGTCACTCTCACATTCTATTTCATGCATTCCTTGAACACCAAACATTTCATCATCACAAAACATAAATTTAAATTGTTTTTCAAATTCATGATCTCCGAATCTTTCTTGTTTAAAATTCTCAACAACAATTGTAGTTTCATAACCAGTTGCATATTCAGTCAAATTTTCGTTTAACTTTTTTTTTTCTTGCATTGTTTTTGTTTATTTTTTTCTTAACTTTTCTCGCATTAATTATTTATTATAAAAATCTAATAATTTAGGAAAATTTTTTTTTCGTATCTTTTTTATTTTTCATTCAAATCATATCTTGAAGTTTATTTTAAGGAAAGAATTTTGTATACTTCTTATATTCAAAGTTTTATTCATTGGAATTCAGGATTCATACTAAATAAAAAAAAATAGAATGAAAAAAATTTGTATTATTTATTTTATTATTCTTTTCCTATCTTACTAATAATAAAGTAATCTAATATTATTTTTAAATATTATAACAATTTACAATTAAAAAGG
>JAEEGK010007539.1_pt1 | contig 25931 bp, 14 predicted proteins | sample 8958771 | NCBI WGS metagenome assembly JAEEGK01 (sample SAMN16246547, study PRJNA631951) | gut metagenome | biome: gut microbiome; feature: rumen; material: SC-attached | host: Bos | place: Iran: Karaj | collected 2018-10
TATAAAAAATTAAAAGAAACTAATAAAAAAAATATGGATTTATTAATAGATGAAATAAATTTAAAAAATATAACAAAATTTGATGAAAATTATAAGTTAATTTTGAAAAATTGTCTGAATGTTAATGTTCAGTATAATACTTTAAACACTATCAAAAACCATTTTTTTAAAATTTTAGAAAAAAAAGAAATTATTGAAAATGTTAAATATAATATACATAAATTGAGAAATGAATTTGAAGAAAAAACTTATGAAATAATTAAAAATGATTTTGTTGAAAAATATAAACAAGCATATATTGCTAGAGTTTCTGAACATGCTAAAAATGGAACTATTATTTTAATGAAAAAACTTGTGAATGAAGAATTTATTATTAAAAATATTAATGAACTATATCTGGATAAATCTCATAAAATCAAACTTTATGTAGATAAATTAATTAAAAATTTTAAAAGTTTGAATAAATTATAATAATTATAAAATTAAAATATTTATATTATTTTTTAGGGTTTAGGATTGGGTTCAATACCAATTTCCATTTGAATTTCATTTAAAATGAAATTTATATTACAAAAAAATTTTATTTTTATTTAATAATAATAAAAATTAAAATATAATTAAAATCGAATTTTTATTTAATTTTAAAAAAAAGGGGAACTGTAATTTTATAATATATTTTTTTTTTTCAAATTTATGCTGTTTCTTGAATTATATAGGATAAGTTTAATTATTACCTTCAACAAGAGAAATAGGTTGAATATTATTTTTCAGGAAAATACCTATTTGATTTTTCATTTGAAATAATTGAGGTTTGATTAATTTGTGTTACATTAGATTGTCTTTCGATTTTTGATATTCATATACTAAATTCTTGCCATGAATTCAATAATAAGTATTTAATTATTTTCTTCTTTTTCATTTTAGATTCATTATCATAAATTATATTTTGTTGATTATTATTGTTTTTTTAACTGAAATTTTTGATTTATCCGTTTATTATAATAATATATTTTAATAAATATTATTATTTTAGAATAAAAAATTATTAACTAATTATTATTTATAATTAATAATATATTATATTTTAAAAATTATATTTAATCATCCTTTAATAATATTCTTTTAAAAGTTTTTTCATTTTTTTTATTTTTAGATAATGTTTTTTGAATTTCACTTTTTAAATTTTCAATTTCAAATAATGTTGGATTATCATATTCATTAGGAATATTTGAATCATTTCTATTTTGAATATCATCCATAAATTTATTAATATCAAAAGGAATTTTTTTATTTTTTCTATTATTTGAATTAAAAGGTTGATATTTAAATTTTTTATCTTTATTTTCTAAAGAAGTATTTTCATATCTATTATTTATTTGATTTAATAAAAAATTTGGATTGTTATTAGAAAAATTATAATTATTTCCTGTTAAAAATGTATTATTATCATATGAATAAGAATTTATAAATTTCTTTTTATTATTATTATTAATTAAATTTAGTTTTTTTTCTTTTAAATTTGTTCTTTTTAATAGTTCTTTTTCTTTTTCTTGATTTATTATTATATTTCTTAAATTTTCATTAATTTTAATTTTTAATATTTCTATATCTTTTTGTATTTTTTCTTTATTTTTTTCTTGTTGTTTAATAGCTAATTGATATTCTTTTTCATCTGAATGAAAATTATCATATTTTTCTTTATAAATTTCTTTTAATTTTATAATATTATCATTATCATTTTCAATATTTTCTTTAATATCAGATGTAATATATTTATTAAAAATTTCAATTTCCTTTAATTTTTCTTTTTTTTTATAATTAATATTTTCTCTAATAATTTGACATCGTTTATTTATAACATCTATTTTACTAAGTTGACCTTTATATCTTGTTTCATTCATTTTATATTCTTCTCTTTGTTTTTTAATTTCACTTTTTAATCTATTTATTTTTTGATTTATATTATTTAATTCTTGTCTTTTTAATACTTTATTTTGATATTCTTCTAAACCTTTTATTTGATGATTTCTTACTTTATTTAAAGATTTATTTTCTTCTTCTAATTCTTTATATTGTTTTTCTTTTTCAGAATATAAACTTTCTATTTCTAAAACTTTATTCATCTTTAATGCAATTTCTAATTCAATTTGAATTTCATCGGCTTTTTTTTTATATTCTTTTATTTCTTGATAAACATTTTTATTTTTTTTTATTGTTTCAGTTATTTGACTTGTAATTGAATTATATGGTTGAGTTTTATTACTTGCTTCATTTAAATTTTGGGGTTGAAAATAAATAAGATTTAAATTACTTTCTATTTGATTACAAATTTTAACAAGGTTATATTTTAATTTATTATATGTTTTTAATAACGTTTCATATTCTATTTTTTCTTTTTCTTCTGGTGTTAATTCAGGAGTTTCTTCTTGTAAATTATTTAAATTATCAGATTTATTATGTTCTTCTTCTTTTTTTTCTATATTTTCATTTTCTTCGTTATTATTTTCATTTTCTTCATTATTTAGTAAATATTCCATATTTTCTTGGGAGTTTATTTTTAATAATTGTAAACCTTTTTTTGAATTAAAAATATACTTTTTAGTTGGTTCACTTTTTGAATCACTATTATTTTTTTCTTCATCTATATTTTCATTATCTTCTATATTTAAATTTTGATTTTTAATATCAGCATTAAAAGAGGAATTCATTTTAATTAATTTATAATATTTATTAAATATAAATTAAGAATAAAAATTTTTATAAAATTATCAGTTTCTTTAAATTTATACAATTAAATTAATTAATAAATTATCTTCATATCGATTGATTATTTTGAATTTTTATTTATTTAATATAAATTTATAAATATTCTTTTATTAATATTATTATTAATTAATAATTTTTGTTTTTAATATTTAAATTAATTTTTAACTAAAAAATAAACAAAAATAGCTCAAATTTAATTTTAAAATACATTATGTCACAATCTGAAGAAAATTTTGGAAATGTTAATTATTGGGATTCTCGTTACAATGAATTTCCTTTCACTTTTGAATGGTTAGAAGATTATAATTCTTTAAAACCTCATCTTTCTAAAATTTTAAATGATTATAATATTCCATTAAATGAAATAAATATATTAGATTGCGGATGTGGTACATCAGAAATATCAGAAAATTTAAATAATGATTTAAAAATTAATAATATTTACTCAATTGATTATTCCTCTAAAGCTTTAGAAATTATGAAAAAAAAATTTCCTAACTCAAAAATCAATTATAAATTAATGGATATTACTGAACTAAATTTTAAAGAAAATTTTTTTGATATTATAATTGATAAAGGAACAACAGATAATATTTATTGTTATAAAAATCCTTTAAAAACAATTGCAATTTATTATAAAGAAATTAATAAAGTATTAAAAAATAATGGATATTTTTTAATAATAAGTCATAGTGAATTAAATAAAAGAGAAATAAATATTTCAAATATTTGTTATTTAAATTTTGAAATACAAACTATGAAATTATTTCAAACATTTGAATTAAATGGTTTTGGTGTAGAAAATAAAATTAATTATTTATTTATATGTAAAAAAAAGGATAATTCAAAATATAATGATGAAATTTTCAATAAATTTTTAGAGGAAATAGCTGAAAAAGAAAAATTATTATTAGAAAATAGTCAAATTACTCATGGTACAACAAGCACTATTAAAGATATTAATATTGAAGGAGATGATTTATCATTAGGTGAAAGTGAAAAAAAAAAATAAAAACATTTAAAATAATATTTATATTTATATAGATAATAAACTTTTTAATTTATAAAATAAAAAAAATTAATTTATACTTCTTCTAAATTATATTTTTTTTCAAATTGTTCAACAGTTAATCCTCTTGTCATCATTAATTTTCCATTTCTTTTTTTTAATCTTTGCGGGTTATGTATACTTTTTTTATTATAATAATGACATAAATTAAGTACTCTATTTGCTATTATATCGAATTGACTTTGTTTATATAATAATTCATTTCCAATTAAAACTGTATTTTCATCTACCAATTTTTTTTTTTGATTTATATCATATTTATTTTCATCTATTATTTCAACTTTTTTTTCATTATTATTTGTAAATGCCAATTGTGTTAAAAGTTTCATTTTATCGTTATTTATAGTTTCATTTTTTGATTTATGTAATGGATTATAATTATATTTTTTTTCATATAATTCAATTTGCTCGGTATTATAATTTATATCTTCATTTTCAAAATCATTTATATTATGAAAATCTTTTTCATTTTCATTTAATGTTAAAATAGGTAAAAATGAAGTTGATTTTACAGCTTTATGTAATTTCATATTTTTTGAATTTATTTTATTTTCTGCAATTTCTTCTGCAGCTTTAAAATGAGTTTTTTGATGATATTCTTCTAACATACCTTTTGCCTCTATATTTAAATTTTTTTTCTTTATCCAAGGAATATCATCTTTAGGTATATAATAATATTTTGGAGATTGATATATTCCTTTTTCTTTTTTTTTTGTTTTATTTTTTTCTTTCAGTTGAATTAAAGGATTTGGAAGTATTTTATATCCTTTTCCTTTTTTTTCTTCATCATTTTCTTCATCTTCTATAATACTTATCTTATTTTTATTTTTTAAAAAAATTTGACTTGCTCTTAAATAATCATCTGCTTTTTTAAAAGATAATAAGTCAATATTTTTAAGTTGCCTATTAAGTATATCTTTTTCATTATTTCTATCTACTTTTGTACTAAGTGCATCATATACTCTTTCTAAATCTGTTCTTGCTTTAAATCTCATTTCTGGTTGTAATATTATATTATTTTTATAATAATAATCTATATTTTTTAAATCAGAATAATTTACAACGCTCATTCTATTAGTTATATAATGAATTTGTTCGGGTTTTAAATTTATTTTATTACTTTGAGGAGATAATGATTTTATTCTTTTATTATTTTCTTCTTTTTCAGGAGGGTCTGGTAAATTAAATAAATATCTATTATTTCTTTCAGTGTCTTTTATACGATCTGCTTCAGTTTTATAGCCTTTAAAAATAAATGGCTTTTTTTTACCAGGTTTTTCATTTAATAAATAAGCTCTTGTATTAGTTATCTTTTTTGTTTTATCTTGAATCACTATTTTTCTCTCAGGAAATGTCATCTATTAAAATTTTAAAAATATGCTTACATCTGATATAAAATTTTTTACACGATTTTCATAATTTTGATATAAATATGGAATTTGTTCTATATATATATTAATATATTATTAATTAAAAAAATATTTTTACTTTTAAATTTTTGTTTATATTTATTGTTTTCTATTTGTTGTTTTTCTTTTTCTTTTAATTCTTTTTGTTTTTTTTCCATTATATAAAGATTATACATATTATTTAATTATTATTTGTTTTTAAATTATTATTATAAAATAATATAAGAAATTCTTTATTTAAAATAAAATAAATAAATATAAAAATATTTTAAATATATATTTTATTATAAAATATATAATAAAATTATTTTAATCTATCATATTTATCTATCAAATTCTTTAATATTTTTATTATAATTTAAAATATATATTTTTATAAATTTATAAAATATAAATTAAAGATAATATAAATTTAAATTTAATATACATTTTGTATTTTTAATTTTATATTGTAAAAAATGAATATAAAATTAAATTAAAATAAATATATATTTATAATAAAATTTAATTTATTTCTACAAATAAACAAAACAATATAAATATAATAATATTATAAATAAAAATATTATATACTATTATCATCATCACTATCTAATAATTTTAAATTTAAATTTTTAGTATTAAAATTATTACTATTAGGATTATTATTATTATTATTATGATTATGATTATTATTATTATCATCATTATAAATATTATTATTATATTTTTTATCATTACTATAAGTATATTGCCTTGGTAAATTTATTTTATTATTTAAAATTGAATTGATGTTATCTCTAGATTTACTTAAATTTTTATATACAGATTCATCAAATTGAACACTTATATTTTTATTTATATGAAAATTTAAATTATTTAATAATTCTATACTTTTTTTATCTAAATTAAATATAGAATTAATATTAATTAATTTATCAATATTATCATTAATTTCTTCATAAAAACAATTTATTCTATAATTTATACTATTATTTATTTTATAAATTAATATACTTTTATTCAATTCATTATATTCATTTTCAATTTCATTTATTTGTTTAAAATAATTTTTTATTTCCTGAAAATTTAAATTTTTTTTATTTTTATTAAAAGTGTTTAAAATATTCTTTATATTTATTGAAATTTGTTTTGTTAATGAATTATATTGTTCTATATTTTTTTCTGTTTCTTCTTTTAAATATTTGTTTTCAAGAAAATGAATTAATTTAATATATAAATGTGTTAAATATTTTAATTTTTTAATAAATACATCTTGTTTATTTTCAATGTTTATTGAAAAATTTTTTTCACCAAAATCTATTAAAAAATTTTCATTTTGATTTATGTTTTCTTCAATATCTGTTTCTAATAAATTTGCATATAATTCAACAGTTTCTTTAAGATTATTTTCATTTATTTGAATCATTAAATGTGAATTATGTTCTTTATTTTCTCTACATTTTGAACATAAAAATTTTTGACAATTCCTACAATAAAATGACATTGAATTTATTTTACAATTTGAACATTGATTTTTATTTTTATTTTTATTAAAAGAATTATTATTTGGTGTGATAGTTAATTTTTTAGTATGTCTTTTTAAATTTGGAGTATATTCATTAAGTTTAATTGGTTCATTTTTTTTACTATATAATTGATTCTCATTATAATTTGATAGTATATGTTCAATTTTTCTTTTATTAAAATAATTTATTTTAGGTAATTTATGATTTGTTAAATTTGTTTTTTTTAATGACAAAAAATGATTTGGTGATATATGAGAAATTTTTAATTTTTGTTCTTTATTTTCATGAAAAGAATTTTTATTTGAACTTATTGAATTTGTATAAATTTCTGGATAATCTAATTTTAATGAAACTAAATCTCTATTTGAAAAATATTCACCTATTTCTTCTTTTTCTTTGTCTTTCAAATCTTGATTTTTATAATATAAATGAACATCTTTTTTTTTAATTCCATAAAATTTATTAATTGCCATTTCTCTTATTTCACCTATTTTATTATATGGATTTGCATTTATTGTAGATAATTGATTTTTATATTCTATCCTCAAAATTATCTGTTTTTTAATTGTTGATATATTTAAAGACATTTTTAATAATTTTAATTTATGAAAAATTAGAAAAATAAAATTTAATTAAAAAAATAATAAAAATTCTATTTAGGTTTTATTAAATTTTAAACAATTTTTCATAATAAATATTATTATTTAATTAAATAAATATCTTAAAAGCAATTAGAAATTATCCATTTTAAGTTAAATTTTAATTTTAATAATTATAATAATTGTTTGAAAAATTATATTTTTAATTCTTCAAAATAAAAAATTAATGAAATAGATAAATAATAATAAATAAATATATATATTAATTTAATTTTAATTTTAATTAAATATTATATATAAATTAAAAATAAATATTATTAATAAATATATTTCTTTAATTAACTATTATTATATTATTCACTATTTTATTAACGATATATTATTAATATATTTATATTATTAAAAAATTAATATATTTGAAGATAAAATATATTTATTTTTAATTATTTTATTTTAATATAATATATATTTTAAATTAATTAAAATATTATCTGCTGGGGTAGCTCAGTATGGTTAGAGCTTTGGTCTTATGAGCCAAGGGTCGAGGGTTCAAGTCCCTCCTTCAGCAATTATTTTTTTTTCTAAAATAAATAAAATCTATAAAATATTATTTATTTAAATTTTAATCTAAATAAATTAATTATAAATGAATCATCAGAGAATATAAAAATTTAAATTATACATATTAATAATTAATCATAAAATATAAAATTTTTAAACTAATAAAATTTTTGATAAATAATAAGCAGAATTTATATAAATTTAATAAATAGTTAAGTATAATTATTTTTTATTTATATTTTTTTATTTTCATCTTTTATGATATTTAAGGGATTGATATTTTTTGAGTTTTTAAAAATAATTTTATTAAATTATTTAAATAAAAATTATTAAAATTAATTAATAATAGTTCTATATATTAAATATATGTAATATTATTTTTAATTTAAATTTTTAATAATAAATTTAAGTGTATAATATTTTAAATAAAATGGACAATATTATTGAATGTAGCATTTGTATGGAAAAATATAATTCTAAATTAAAAATTCCAAGAATTTTAAAATGTGGACATACTTTTTGTTCAAAATGTTTAGAAATTTTAGCTAAAAAAGATATAAATAATAATGGTTTTCAATGTCCTATAGATAAAAATATTGGACATATTAATAAAAATATAAATGAAATTCCTATAAATAGATTAATATTAGATATTATTGATATGAATAATCAAAATCCAAAAATTGAAAAGAAAAAATTAACTCATATAAATGAAATGAAAAATAAATTAAAAAAATATAATTTAAATTATACTGAAAATCAAGAAAAAATAAAAGAAAGTTTAAATTTAATTATTAATTATAAACAAAAATGTGAAGAAGATATTATTAATTATTATAATAATATTATAAATAAATTTATTGAAAGAAAAGATTATTTACTTAATATTTTAAATATTTATTGTAATGAAAAAAATAATTTATATTCTTATATTTTAAAACATTTAGAAAAATTATTAAAATTAATTAATATTAATAGTAAGAAATTAGAAATTTTTCAAAAAGAAAATAAAAATAATAATATTTCTTTGGCAGATGAAATTAATTTAATTAGTTCATTAGGATTTGAAACATTGGAAGATAATACTTTTAATAAAGATTTAAATCTAATATTAAATGAAATAAAAGGAGATATTTATCCTCAAATAATTGTTAAAGAAAATAATTTAAATTTTATAACGAAATTATTTGATGATTTATTAAATAATGTTTCATTAAATATTGAAGCATTTAATTTAAATAATTTAAATAATTACAATTTTGATTATAATAATATTAATGTAAATTATTCTATGGATTTTATAAAACAAAATTTAAGTAAAAAAAACAATAAATTAATACAAGATAATAATAAAAATAATAATAATAATAATAATTTAGATTTATCAGCTTCTTTTAGTTTATTAAATATAAGTAATTTTATTGAAAAAAATATAATTTCAAAAATTTTATGGTTTCAACAAAATTCAGAAAATATTTTTAGTGTAGATATAACAAATAATAATAATTTAAAATGGAACAAAGAAGAAAATTTAAATAATTTTATTATACCTGAAATGTTTAGAGTATGTCAAATAAGTAATAATTCGGCTTTTATAATAGGAGGAATTTATAATATGAAATGTTCAAATAAAATGATTTTATATAAAGAAAATAAATTTTATAAAAAAATTAATATGTTCTTAGAACGTAGAAATCATGCTTGTTTAAAAATTGATAATTATATTTATGTTTGTGGTGGAATAGATATAAATGATAATCCGATGAGTCAATGTGAAAAATATAATATAAAAGAAGGAAAATGGGTAAAAATTTCAGATATGAAAATTGAAAAATCACATCTTAGTTTATGTAATATAAATAGTAATTATTTATATAGTTTTGGAGGAGAAAATAAAATAAATGGTATTTTAGATGTAATTGAAAAATATAATATTAAAAATGATATTTGGGATAAATTAGAATTAAAACTTCCTATTTCAAATGAATGTATAAATGTAGTAAAGAAAAATGAAAAAGAAATTTTAATTATGGGAGGTTTTAATTTAAATTTTGGAGCGATACAAAGTGTATTAAATTTTGATGTAGAAAATATGACTATAGATATATTAAATGAAAAATTAGAAAAAAGTGGTTGGGGAATATTTAATCCAATCAAATATGAAAATAATATTTTTGTTTTTTTAGGGGGTGAAGAAAATATTCAACCTGAAATTGTAATATATAAATGTTAATAATTAAAATTATAATTAATGAAAAAAAATTAAATATTTTATTATAAATAATTAATTAAAGCAATTAAAAAAAAATACTAAAATTTTTAGTATTTAAAATAATGGAATTTTTAAAAAAATTAAATTCTAGTTTTATTTTAAAATTTAAAAATATTTCTAAATTTATTCTTAATAATATACAAAATTTTGAAGATTTTATTATTAAACAAAATTATATACCAAATACATATATTAAAGAATTTACAAATCAAGAAATTGAATTAAAAAATTATTCTCCTTTTTGTTTAATTAGTTTTGGTATTTTAATATGTATTTGTTTTTTAATTTTAAAAAAATTATTAAAAAAATCAAAAAAAATTTATAAATTTTTTTGTAATTTTAAAGAAAATTTTGTGATATTAATGTCTAAACTTCCAAGTAATCAAGAAAAAATAGTCAAAGCAAAACAAGAAGTTAAAAAAGAAATGGCAACTTTATTTAAACAAAGTAAATTTAAGAAAATAGATTTTTTTGATAATGGTCAAGATGAACATACAATATTAAAAAAATTGGAAGTTATTTCAAAATCAGATAACACAGCAGCAAGTACAGGAAAATTAACAGGAGCAGTCTATTGTGGAGAAGATAAAATACATAGAATAGCTTCAAGTGCATCAGAAATATTTTCTTATTCAAATTTACTTCATCCTGACCTTTATTGTGGAGCTAGATTTATTGAATCTCAATTAATAAAAATAGGTTTAGAATTATTTAACGGAAAAGAAGATTCATGTGGTATGACAACTTCAGGAGGAACTATGTCAATTTTAACAGCAATGTATGCATATATACATAGAGCAAGAGAAAATGGTATAAAAAAACCCGAAATAATTTGTCCAGATTCTGCACATGCAGCATTTTTTAAAGCATGTTATATGTTTAGAGCAAAATGTATTAAAATACCTTTAGATCCCAAAACATATCAAATCGATTTAAATAAAGCAAAAAAAGCTATAAATAAAAATACAGCTTGTATTGTTGGTTCATGTCCCAATTTTCCTCATAGTCTAATGGATGATATAGAAGGATTAAATGAAATAGCTTTAAAATATAAAATTCCTTTACATGTTGATTGTTGTTTAGGAGGATTTTTAGTAGCATTTTATAATAGAGCAAATATTAAAATTCCAAAATTTGATTTTACATTGCCAGGAGTAACATCAATTTCCGCAGATTTACATAAATATGGTTTATGTCCAAAAGGAATTTCATTATTAATGTATAGTAAACATGAATATAGAAAATATAATTTTTTTACATATCCTCATTTTATGGGAGGTTTTTATTGCACTCCAGGATTTGATGGTAGTAGAACAGCAGGAATATCTGCAGCTAGTTATGCAGTATTAACTTCTTTAGGAAAAAATTATTATATAAATATAGCAAAACGTATAAATAAAGCAGTTGTAAAAGTAAAAGAAGTTGTTCGTAAAGAATGTCCTTTATTTAAAATAATAGGTGATCCTTTTATATGTGGTTTTGCTATTACTGGAGAAAAAATGGATTATTTATATGATATTTTAGATAAAAAAGGTTGGCATCTTAATATGATAATTAATCCTCTAGGAGTTGGTTTTATATTTACAAGTGCTAATATGGAAAATGATGATGAATTAATTAAAGATATTAAGGAAGCTCATGAAAAAATAAAAACAAATAACTTAGAAGAATTATCTAAAAAAACTAAATTATATGGTATGTCAATTCCTCTTCCAGAAAATATAGCTAAAAATGCTTTGGATGCTCTTTGTGATGCAATTTTGGATTAAATATTTTTAATTATTATTTAAATGTATTTTACAAAATTAAAATTTATTTAAAATTATTTATAAATAAAATTATAATAATGAAACCTGGTTATAATAATGATATTCAAATCGATCCGAAATTATTTATTCCTCCAAAACCAATGAATAAAAAGGAAGAAGAAAATCAAAGAATGATAGAATATTACAAAATGAAAATCGCAGAAATAGAAAAAGAAAGAATAGAATGGATGACAAAATTAGAAGGATTAAATCAAAACACTCAAGATTTTTATACAAAAGAATGGGAATTAAGAAAATTAACAGATGAAATAACTGAATTGCAACAAAGTTTAAGTGAAGCAAACATTGCATTAAATCAAGAACGAAAAAAAGTTATTCATTTTAATAATGAAATAGAAAGTTTTAAAAATAAAACAAAAGATGATCGAAGAAGAATGGTTCAATTACTTCAATTTGCAGAACCTATTGAAAATTCAATGAAAACATACTTTGATAGACGTCCTGATGCATTAGAAAAACCAGAAAGAAATATATATGAACAAAATAGTGTTTCATTAAAAAAAAATATAAATAGAAATAAAAATAATTCAAAGAATAAAAATATTATTACAAATAGAAAAACTCCAAGTGATGGAAGACAAAATAAAATAAAAACTATAATGTTTCCAACAGATACTAAAGAAAATTTTGTTAATGATGAAAATAAAACATTAAAAAAACAATTAGAAGAAATAAAAGCTTTATATGAAAATATTATATTAAAAATGGAAGAAGATTCAAAATTAAGAGACGAAGAAATTCGACTTCAAACAATTAATATGAATCAAAAATTATTAGAATTAAAAAAAAGAAAAAATAGATTAGAAAAATTAAATTTTGACATTACAAAAAATTTTATGGATTTAAAATATGACACAGATAAAAATAATAAAAGATTAAATGAAGAATTAGAATTAACAAAACTTCAAAATGAAGCACTTAAAAATAGTTTAAATGACATAATAAAAAAAGCAAATATTGAAAAAGAAGTTAGTAAAAATGAATACAATAGAAAAACAAAACAAGTTGCAAATTCTTTAAGAAATCAAGTTAAAAAAAAAGAAGAAAATGCAAATTTAGTAAAAGAACAATACAAAGAAATTGAAAAAATTTATGCAGATAAATTAAATGAATTAGAAAATAAATATAATGCTACTCTTGATAAATATAATGATTTAATTGGATTAGAAAAAGAAAATTCACAAATTGAAAAGGATTATATTGAAAATATTCAAAATTTAAGAAATAGTATGAAAAAATATGAAATGTATATTAAAAAATTAAAAAAATTAACACAAGGCGAAGAATCTAATTCAAAAGTTATAGAACATATTACTGAAGCAAATAATGGAAAATTTATAAGCGATTCTGATAATACTCTTAATGAAATAACTGCTGTAAGAGAACAATTAATAGCAGATTTAAAAGAATATAAAAAAAGAAAATATAATAATGAAAATTATATGAATCCTCAATTTACTCAAAATGAAAATGAAGAAAATAGTGATGAACAAAATGAAAATAATGATGAACAAAATGAAAATAATAATAATGAGATTAATAATGATAATTATGAAGAACATATGCCTACTAATGAAGAAAATAATGAAGAACAAAAAGAAGAAAATGAAAATATTCCTGAAGGAAATTATTAATAAATTTAATTTAATTTAATATTTTTTAAAATTATTTTTTTTAATTAAATTTTAAAGAAATATTAATTTTAATTTAAAAATTATTATGATTAATAATATAAACGAAAAAGAAAATATAATAATTAACGATAAAGAAAAACAATTATTTCATACAACAAACACTTTTATTGATTATTTTGTTGAAATTGGAATTTCCCCAAAATCGATATTAAATGATTATTTATTTAATTTTAATAATTTAGAAGAATTAAATAAAAATTTAACTCCAATTATAATATGTAAATTTCCAAAATTTAATAGAAAATCAATAAATTTTGATAATAATTTAATTAAATTTATTTTTCCTTTCGGATTTAAAGCAATTGAATCAGAAAATAAACCCGATAAAAAAAATTTTAATTTAATTTTAGATAATAAATTTTTTAGTTCAATTTATTATAATAAATATATTTCATGTTTAATGATTTATGAAAGTTTAAAACAATATAAAATATTATATAATAAATATAATAATATAAATGAAGAAGATATAGATATAAAATATTCAAAAATTTATATTCCAAAATGCATATGTTTTATTTCAGTAAATCCATATTTTGATAAATATTTAAATATTTTAAATATTTTAAACAGTTTTGTTCAAAATGAAAAAAATAATGAAATTTTATTTGATAAATTAATAGAATCTTTAATTATTTGTACTCCAATTATTCCAAATGGTAAATATAAAATATTTGTAAATGTTCCAACTGAAATTTCATTTAATCCTTCAGAAATTTCTATTGATATAAGTCAAAATAAAAAAACTGAATTACCATTTATTAATTATGATTTAAAAGAAACATTTAATTTATTAAATGCAAATATTTGTGTAGAAATATTTAGATATTTATTATTAGAAACAAAAATTATTTTTTTTAGTAAAAATATAGATCATTTATCTAATATTATTTATTCATTTGTTTTTTTATTATTTCCTTTAGAATATCAATATCAAATTTATTCTATTTTATATCCTGAAATTTATCATTATATAATTTCTGATTTTCCTTATATTTTTGGAATTAATGAAGAATTTAATGAAAATTTTTTTGAAAAAAATAATATTTTTTTAAAAAATGATATCGAAATTTTAATTATTGATATTGATAAAAATTCTATTTATTTATTTCCAATTAATAAAAATGATTATACTATTATTCATTATATTTTTGATTTACCTAAAAAAAAACAATTAGAAAATGAAATTAAAAAAGCAAAAAAAGAAAATGAAAAATATCAAAATATTTTTTTTGATTATATGATTCATTTATTAGAAAATTATCAAAAATTTTTAAATAAAGATTATAAAAAAGAAAAAAAATTTAATATTAATTCAATGATTAATATTGATAAATATTTAAATTCTATAAAAGATGACAATGATTTTTATAAAAGTTTTTTTCAAACTCAAATGTTTAAAGAATTTATTTATAAAAGGATGGTACCAAAAAATTCTAATGAAAAAATTGATATCATTTTTTTTGAAGAAAAAATGCAAGAAATATCAAAAACAAATAAACATTCAATTTTTTCAAAAAAAATAAGTAATCCATTAATTGATTCAAAGGAATACGATTTTAAACAAAATATTGAAATTAAATTATTAGAATATACAAAATTAACAAATAGCGATAAAAATTATTTAGAGCAAAATAGTAAATATTTATTATTGTATGGAATAGAATGTAAAAAAACAATAGATAATAAATTTTTATTTAATTATATTTTATTTCCAAGTTTAACAACAGAATTATTTTTTTATAATAATTTAAATGAATATAAATTATGTGATAATCATTATTTAAATGAAATAAGAGAAATTAATTTAAATATCATAAAACGTTCAAATGTTATTTTTGATGGTTATAAAAAAATAAGCGAAATGGAAAATGATATTTATTTAACTTGGATTAGTTTATGGGGAATGACATTATGGTATACAAATGAAGAAGAAAGATTTTATAGATTCAATCAATTTTTAAATGTTTTAAAACTTATTGAAAATCCTGATATGAAAATATTAGAAAAAATATTTGAATCTTTAATTAAAGAAAATTTAGATTATATGATTTTGTTTTTATATAAAAAATTAATTTTTTTTAAATTAATTCCTTCTTGGAATATTTTTAATATGGTAAATAAAATATTAAAAAATAATAATAATTTAGAATTAAAAGATAAAATTATTCGAATGCAAACAAAGAAAAAAGAATTGAAAAAATTATTAAATTATAATTATAAAATTGAATCATTTAAAGAAAGAACATTAAAAAATAAAACAGATGAAAATATTTTAAGTGAAGATGTTATTTTTTATGCATATGATAAATGCATAGATTGTCAGAAATTAATTAATTTATATGATGTAAGTAAAGATTTTGAAAATATGCAAAAAGAAGAAAAATGGATTAAATGTCCTTCTTGTGGAAAAAATACTTTATTACATTTAAATTTTCAATTTGGAGTAGAATTATTTAATAATGAAATTACTGAATTAAGTTCTTCAAAAAAATTAAAAGTTGTATTAAATAGCCCAAAATTTTTAAAAGATAGTATTTATAAACTTTATTTAAAAAATGAGAAATTTGATGTTGAAAATTTTAAAGAATTATATGAAACTTATTTTTGGAATGCAATTTGGTATTTTAAATTAGTAAATATAGATATAAATTTTATGCTACCTTATTTAAATAATATAAGTATAAATTATAATAATATTATTAATGAAGATAAATATGTTACTTTATCTACAATTGAATCATTAAAAGAATATAAAAAAGAAAATAAAAAATTAAATATTGAAAATATTTTTAAAAGTAAAAATTTAATTTTTGATGAAAATGAATTAGAAATTGAAAATATTTATTTTGAAATAATTCCTAAAATTGGTTTAATAACATTAAATTCGTTTTTACAATTAAAAAATGTTTCTATAACAGCTGATGTTTTTTATAATAATAACGATATTTATTCATTTAAAGCAAATTCTAATAATAATTTATATTTTTCAAATTTTAGTAAATCAAGTAGAAAATTAAGTGGTGAAAAAATATTTAATAACGATATTTTACAAAATTCAATTAATTCAAATTTATTTTTTGATAAAAAATATAATAGTTATAATAATGAAAATAATAAATTTTTTAATAATAATAATAATAATAAAATAAATAACTTTAATGAAAAAGATGAAGAAAATATTATAAATAATAATAATGAAGAAGATAATTTATTTTCAAGTTATTTAAATGATGATAATAATAATGATGATGATCCATTTAAAATAAATAATTCTCAATTAAATAAATTAGGAACATTAAAAGACAGTTATATTGAAAATGATTTAAATAATAGTGAAAATAGTAGTAAAGATGAAAATGAAATTAATTAATTAACTTTAATTATATATTATCATTATTATATAATTTTTAATTATTGTTTATATTTTTATCAGTTTTTAAATTTATAATATTTCCATTTTTTTTATTGTTTAATATTATTGAATTTATATTTTCTAAATTATTTATAAAAAAATTCGAATAATTTTCTTGATTATTTAAAATTGTTTTATTATTATTTAAATAATTTTTAATATTATTATTATCATTTTTATCAGATTTTTCTAATAAATAATTTATTTTTTCTTTTAAAAAATTATTTTTATTTTGATTTATATTTAAAATTTCATCTATATTAATTTCATTTATTTTATCAATATTAATATAATTTAAAAAATCATTAAAATTAATTTCTTTTTTTTCTCCATTAACAATATATTTATAATCTTTTTTATTTAAAGGAACTAATCTTGCTTTATTAGAAATTTCAAAATTTATATTATTTAATAAAATATTCATATTTGTATTTGTTGAAGGTGATTTTATATTTATAATATTTTCATTTCCTTCTAAATAATCATTAATATCATTATTATTTTGATTGTTAATTTCATTATTATCAATATCTTCAGAAAATAAATTTTTATTAAAAAAATTATATAAACAATATCTTTGTTCTTGTAAACTAGTTTGATTATAAATTAATAATTCATTTAAAATTTTTTTCTTAGCTTTTGTATTAATAATAAAAGCTTGATTTTTATTCCTCATTAATAAATGATAATTTATATATTAAAATTATAATTTATATTTTTAATAATTTTATTATAAAATTTAATATTAAAAATATATATTAATATTATTAAAATAAATAAATAAATAAATAATAAATTATTAATGGGAAGTAATCAAATTAAAGATTCAAGCAATAATAATAATAACAATAATAATATTTTCGATAAAGTTTCAAAACATAGTTTTGAATATATTCAAATAATAGGTCGTGGAGGTTTTGGTAAAGTTTGGAAGGTTTTATTAAAAAAGAATAAAAAAATATATGCAATGAAAGAAATGTCAAAAGCAAAAATAATTGATAGAAGAAGTGAAAGAAGTGTAAAATCAGAAAGAGAATTATTATCAAAAATGGATCATTCATTTATAATAAACATGCATTATTCATTTCAAGATTTAGATAATTTATATTTAGTAATGGATTATTTAGAAGGAGGAGATCTTAGATATCATTTATGTAGAAGAAGATATTTAACAGAAAATCAAGCTAAATTTTTTATATGTTGTGTAATATTAGCTTTAGAATATATTCATTCAAATAATATAATTCATAGAGATTTAAAACCTGAAAATTTAGTATTAGATGATGAAGGATATATACATTTAACTGATTTTGGTGTTGCTAAAATTTGGAGATATAATAATTTTAAAGATACTTCAGGTACCCCAGGATATATGGCTCCTGAAGTAATGTGTGCTCAAAATCATACTATAGCAGTTGATTATTTTGCTTTAGGTGTAATGGGATATGAATTTATAAAAGGTCATAGACCATATCAAGGAAAATCAAGAAAGGAGATTAAAGAAAAAATTTTAAGTAAGCAAATTCAAATTAGAAAAAATGATATACCTGAAGGATGGTCTTTAGAAGCTTGTGATTTTGTTAATAGATTAATTCAAAGAAAGCCTCATCATAGATTAGGAAATAGAGGACCTAAAGAAGTTCAAATGCATCCTTGGTTTAAAGGAATAAGTTGGAAAGATTTATATAATCATAGAGAAATGTCACCTTATATTCCAAAAAAAAAAGATAATTTTGATGAGAAATATTGTAATCAACCTGATAAAACAGGAATTGAAACTGAAGAAAGATATAATTCTATTATAAGAAGAAAAGATTATCATGAAATTTTTAACGAATATTTATATTTTAATAGAGAAGAATATAAAGCAAGAAATGAATTGTTTTTAATTAAAAATCCACATGAACAATATCAAGAAAATATTGAAGATGAAGAAAATGATGATAAAAATGATATTGATAACAATGAAAGTAATAACAATGAAACAGTAGAAACTGCATATAATAAATATTCTGATGACTTATTTATTTTTTAATAGTGCTCATATTATTATTATTAAAAAAAGTTATATATATAATTTTATTTAAATTTCTCATTTTATATTGATTAAATATTGTATATATAATAAATATGGGAAAATAAGTATTAAATATAAATAATATAAATTATTAATAATAAATTTAAAACTTTTTAAAAATTTTTATATTTAAAAAATTAAAATATTTCAAATTTTTATTATAATAATATAAATTAATAATTTTAATTTTAATTTAATTTTAAATTTATTAATTTAAATTAATGTTAAATAATTTTCATAGATTTCAACCAATAACTTTAACATCATATTATCCTACTAAAACAATTAATTTAATAAAAAAAGAAAATTCTTCTTCAAAAATAAATGTTTTTAATAAAAATAAAAATAATAATAATAATCATTTTCGTTCTAATTCAATAAACACTAATAAAAAAACTATTTCTTCTTTAAATATTAAAAAAAACTCTTCGAATAAAAATAGAAAAATAATATTAAATTCAAAATATAATTCAAATCAAAATTCATATAATTTTATTAATGATGATATTATTATAAAACAACATAAAAAAAATAGTCATTTTTTTAATCATTTTATAACAAAATATGAAACGGAAATTAAAAAAAAAATCGATAATTTAAACAATAAAAATTTACCATCAATAAACAATAATAATAAAAATAATAATAAATATTCTTATTCAAGTAATAATATAAAACAATTTAATTTTAATATTACAAAAAATAAAACTAATCCTAATAATAATTATAATAAAAATATTAATATTAATAATAATAAACGACCACAATCAACTCAATTTTCATTTAAAAATAAACTTGAAATTCAACCAGATAAATTAAAAAAATATAAAATAGGAAAAATTATTGGAAAAGGTGCTTATGCTTTAGTAAAAAAAATAATAGATATTCAAACAAATGAAAAATTAGCTATGAAAATTTATGAAAAAAAAGATTTTATTAATGACATTAATAAAAAAAAATGTATTCAACGAGAAATTAGTATTTTAAATAAAGTTAATCATAAAAATATTGTTAAATTAAAAGAAGTAATTCATACTAATAATCATATTTTAATTATTATGGAATTAATTGAAGGAATTTCAATGAGAGAATATTATAATAAAAATATCAAAAGAAAAAATAATTTTAATCATTTAGAAAACGAAATTAAATATTTTTTTCATCAAATTTTCGATTGTATGAATTATTTACATAAAAATCATATTGCTCATAGAGATATAAAATTAGAGAATATTTTAATAGAAAAAAATAATAATATAAAAATAATAGATTTTGGTTTTGGAATGAATAATACAGATTTTAATTATAGAACAAATAATAATAATATTAATTTTATTAAATTAGAAAACTTTTTTTGTGGAACACCAAATTATATGCCTCCTGAAATAATATGTAAAAAAAGATATGTCGGAGAAAAAGCTGATTTATGGAGTTTGGGAATTTTATTTTATAAAATGGTTATGGGAGATTTTCCTTTTAAAGGAAAAGATGAAAAAGAATTATATAAAAATGTTAAAACTGGAAAATTTAAATTAAAAGAAGGTTTAAATGAAAATATTGTTAAAATTATTAAAGGATTAATTGTTATTAATCCTGATAAAAGAATTAGTTGTAGTGAAGTATTAGAAAATAATTGGATAAAATATTAATTTTAAATATAAATAATTTTTTTTTAATTATATATTTTTTTATAATAATTTATTTTAATCTTTTTTTTCTTTTATTCTTTCTTTTTCATCATCATCATCATCTTCTATGACTCTTTTTTTCTCATTATCATTTTCTTCTGATTTTTTTTTATCATCTTTTTTATTATCTTTACTTAATTTTTCCATTTCTTCCTTTTGAATCTTTTCTTCATCATAGTCCCACAATTGTTTAAATTCCCCAGAAAAAACCGCAGTTAAAGTACTAGGAATTAATGTTCCAGGAACTAAATATAATAAAGCAGGTTGAGCATGATTAAAAACATACATAACAATTAAAGTAGAAATTATTCCAATAATATATCCTAAAAAAGTAACTAAAAAATATTTCAAATGTCTACTAAAAAATTTAATCCCAGTCCAAACATTATTATTTACTTTTTTATATAAATAAATATCTATTCTCAACATTAAAGCTACATAAACTCCAGGAATTACAATATCTCCAAGACCTATCATATTATAATCTTTATCTACAATTGGATTTAATTTTTTAGGAAACATTAATTTAATTGGACCTTTTATATTTTTAGCAACAGTAACCATTACAGGTGTAAAAAATACCCAAAATATATCATAAAAAAATAAAAGACCTAATAAAATTAAACCATTTTGATATTTTCCTAATGATAAATTTTCTATTCCAAATACACAAAAAGCTATTCCAAGAATATTATTTAAATACCAATTTTCAAAGAAAAAATATAATAATCCCACAATCATTCCCAAACAAAATGTAAAAATATCAAGTTTATTAACTTCTATTTTCTTTTCATTTATAAAATATATTTCAGGTATTGTGAAAAGAACCTCATTTGTATATTTTTTAAATTCATTTCTGTCACATATTTTTTCATTAATAAGACTTCCAATACTACATGCACCTAAAAAAGTGAAATAAAATCTAAAAAGAATGTTTATATAATCTTTATTAAAGTAGTTTATTAAAACAAATAAACCAAATAAAACTATACTTCCATAAACAGGAAATAAAAGAGCATCTTTTTGTTTCATTGATTGAATTTCTTCTTTTGGAGTTTCTGTAAATATTTTAGATGATAAAAGAGAACCTATGAAAACTAAAATAGATGTAAATATTACTGTCATACAAGCAGGATGAATTGGAATTATTATGTCAACAAATGTAAGGAATAATAAAATTATGTAGCATGGAAGGATGAATTTATCGCCGATTATCATTTTTTATTTTTAGAATATTTTAAATTAATTATTTTATTTATTATATTAATAAGATTATTTATATAAATAATTAAATTTGTATATATTATATATATATTATTTGTTTGATTAATCATTATAATCTGATTTTTGTGATAAAGGAGGCGAATAAGGTCGACTATTTGTACTTTCTTTCATTACAATTTTTTCAATTGAAGAATTTTTAAGAATGTTATTTTTTAATTCTGAAATTTTTTGAGAACTTTCTAAATTTTTATTATTAATTTTATTATCATTATTAAAGTTCATATCATTATTATTTATATAATTTCCTCTATTATTGTCATTTAAATTTTTATTATTATCTAAATCATTCATATCTTGAGTTAAATATTTCACATCTTCTTCATAATTTTTATTTTCATTTTTACTTATATAAATTAATCCTTTATCATCCAATTCAAATTCATTTACTTTTGATTGAATCATTTCATTTATTTGTTTACTCTCTGTGAGATTAACAACATTTATATTATTATTAAATTTATTATTAATAATACTACTACTAATTTTATTATTATTATTATCATTAGTATTTGAATTTTGAATAGAAGATAATGAATTTGAAATTCCATTAATATTAGTTTGATTAGTGTTTGTCGAAATTACAATTGGCTCATTTGTATTAGTAATTCCTCTATTTAATAAATTATAACGTTTATTTTTTTTTGAACTATCTTGCAAATTATTATTATGAAAAAAATTATTATTATTATTATTATCATTATTAATATTAATATTATTATTATTATTATCATTATTATCATTTTGTTCTTTTGAATAATTTCTATGAGATATTTTAGATTCATTAACATTAAAAAATTCAATATTATTGTTATTAAAATTATTATTATAAATATTATAATTATTATTATTTTTATTATTAGAATTGAGAACAATATCTGCACTCATATTAATATTTACAACTTTTACATTATTATTAATAATCAAAAATTTTGCTGGAATAACTTCACTATTATTATATTGATCATTTATATAACTTTTATCATTTTTATTAATTTTTTCAATAAATCTACTATTATTTTCAATTAAATCATCATTTATTTTTCCTCTCATTGTAAAAATTCTTCTTATTTTTAAACTCCCACTAATACTTATATAATCAATTTTTTTGAATATTTTTTTATTTTTAAAATGATTACTTATATTACTATTAATAAATGATAAAACATCAATACTTAAATTAATCCATTTTCCAATTGGAAGTTCTATAATAGGAATTACTGATGTAAAAAAATTTTCTTTTGCTGTTCTTAAATTAGTTGAAAATAAAAATCTATTTTTAATATTTTCAGTATCAGTAAAATCAATTTCAATAAAAAAATTTTTTGTAGTATATAAATATATTTGAAATACAATATAAGTTTGAACAATGTTTAAAGAAGTTGATTTTGATTTTGGAAAAGACATTTTACTTAACCGACCAATGTCTAATGTATGAGTGTAACATTTTAATTCTTTATCAAAAGTTTTTTGTATTTTTCCTTTAAATTCCCAATTTGAAAGAAGTTCTTTTGAATTAGGATTATATAATTCTAAAGGATTAGTTGTTTGACATTGATTAAAAAACATTATTTTTTATATTATTAAAATATTAATAGTAATTTATATTAATAAAAGTAGTTATTTATATATAAATATATATTTTATTTATATTGTATGTTATATAAATTATAAATTAAAAGATTTATTTTCAATTAATATTTTATTTATTTTATTAACAATACTATCTCCATTATTAAATAATTTGTCTCTTTCGTTTTGAATAAGATTTAAATTTAAATTATTATTCATAATATCATCATAATAAATATTTCCAATTAGTTTTTTTCTTTTTTTATCAATAAAAAAAATTTTTTTATTATCCAATAAAATAAAAATATAATCTCCTTTATTATTTATATAATAATCTGCATTAATAAAACAAATATTATCAGTAATAATTTTATTATAACATATAAAATAAAATAAATAACTATCAAATGAATTATAATTTTTAATACGCTTATTTTTTCCATATAAAATTCTTTTAAATCTTACATTAATATTATTATTATCATAGATATTATTATTAAAATAATTATATTCATTACTTCTTTTAAAAGTATTTTTAATACCTTCACTAGTATTTCTAACCATTTGTAACATACCAACAATAGGCTTACTTAAACCTCCTCTAATTCCTTTATATAATCCTGAACCAATTCCATACCATCCATAATTATATATATCTTGTACAGGTTTTTCAATAATATCCATTACTCCTGTATAAATCCCTTGTGTTAGATTACCAACTCCTTGTGCAATTCCTTCAACAAAATTTTTTGGTTGATTAAAATTATTATTATATATTTCATTGGATTCTTCATTTTCATCTTTATCAAAAGCAATAATTCCTTTACTAATTGAATTAGCAATTAAACTAGTTGCATTAAATGTACTATTTATAGTATTACTAATTAATGAATATGAACCTTCAATAGTTCCTTCTATTCCTTCCAAAGGACCATTAAACATACCTTTGATTGGTTTAGTAAAAAAATCTTTGAAACCATTTTTGATATTAAAAATAAAATTATTTGGATTTCCAAAAACATCTGTATTAAAAAATAAAGAAAATATTTTTGGAAATAATAAATTATAATTTGTATCAATTAAAAAGTTTAAAAAATTATATGGAGCTATATATAAATTTGATATTGAAAAATTTGGAAGTGTTATATTAAAATTTTCAATATTTGAGAATGTGGATATTATTGAAGAAAAAAAAGGATTATAAGTTAAAAAAGAACGAATTGTTTCGGAGGCTTTAAATGTGAGATTAAAAGTAATAGGACTAGTTGTGAAGTTTTGAATGAAAATTTTTTCTGAAGGATTTATTGAAGAAAATTTATTATTAATATTATTGATATCATTTTTATCTTTTATATTATTATTTTTATTATTATTATTATTATTATAAGCAACAGTATTGTTAAAAATATTTTCAATATGATTATTATTATTATCATTTTCGATATCATTTTTGCTTTTATTATTATTAGTTATTGTATAATTATAAGAATTTATTAAATTATTACCAAAAGTAATTACTTCTTTTAAAATATCATTATCAATAAAAATATCAAAAGGTTGTATTAAATAATTAAAATAAATAATTTTTAAAGGTTCATTCTTTTTATTTATTAAATATTTAAAAGCAATATTAAAAAAAGGAATAAAAATTTTTTTTCCTTTATCATCTTCGGTAAATAAATTTCCTGGTTTTAAAACAATAGGATAATTATTATTTATAGTTTTAATCATATTATCAATTTGAATATAATTAATTTTTAATTGAATTTCATTTATTGTTTGAATATTATTAATAATGTTATTAAAATAAAAATGAATATTTTTGAATGTTATATAAAAAATTTCATTACGATTTGATGAATTTTTTGTATTATCTGAAATTAAACTAATTCCTAATTGATTAATCTTAATATTTATTTCATTATTAATTATAAAATTATTATTAATATCATTTTTATCATCAAATATAATTTTATTATTATTATTAAAATCACTAAATTTAATAATTTTTTTAATACCATCATAAATAATTTCTATTTTTATTTTGTTTGAATCTAATAAATCAATAATTTTTTCAATAGGCAATTTTAATTTATTAAAATCTAATTTAATTTTTTTTAATATCAAATTTTTATTTTTTTCATAAATTTCTATTTTTAAAATTTCTTTTGTATCATTATTATTATTAATA
>JAEEGK010007540.1_pt1 | contig 25929 bp, 17 predicted proteins | sample 8958771 | NCBI WGS metagenome assembly JAEEGK01 (sample SAMN16246547, study PRJNA631951) | gut metagenome | biome: gut microbiome; feature: rumen; material: SC-attached | host: Bos | place: Iran: Karaj | collected 2018-10
TTTTTATTGCCCGGATGCCTTCGCATCCGGCGCCTCGCATGGTATGCGAGGCGATTTGCAGTGCAATACGATCTTTTTCCAGCCGAAGGGCTGGAAAACTGCGGGGAGACTTTTCCGCAGCCATCAAACGATTTTTCAATCGTTTGATGGAAGATCAGTATTATTCGTATTACTGAGGGTTTTGAGGCGCTGTGGCGGAATCGTATGCAGGCAAGATGCGTGCCGTGGATCATGCGGTGCTGCCTTCATCCAGATTCTCTTCGCAGAATGCTTTGAGCTTTGGAATATCCTTCTTTACGGTGTTCCATACGATATCCAGACGGATGCTTCCGTAATGATGGGCCACGATATTTCGCATCCCCTTCATCGCGCTCCACTCCATTTGCCCGGACGATACAGCGCGCATTTCTTCCGAAAGGTCCCCCACCAGTTCCCCGATCTGCAGGAGATAGAAACAAATGAGGTCATGATATGCCCGGTCGGAATGAAAGCTTTCGAAGTCGTCTCCGAATCGGACGACGGTTTCTTCGATATTTCTGCAATAGTCGCAGATATGCTCCAGGCGCTGCAGATCACGCGGCAGCATAAATCATCTTCCTTTCTCTCCGAACGGCCTCCCGAAAATGAAGCTGGCTGCGGCGGTCCGTCGGCTCCTGCAGGGAATCCAGCGTCACCAGGTCGATCCCGGTTTCCAGCGCGGCTTCCAGCGCGTTATACAGGTTTCCCAGCCGCAGAAGGCTGTCGATCCCGGAGCCGCTCAGGTCTACCAACAGGTCCACGTCACTGGCTTCCGTGGCGTCGCCTCTCGCGTAGGAGCCAAAGAGGTAGACAGCGGCCAGGCGGAATTCTTCCGCCACCGGCGTTATGCGGCGCTGTATCTCCTCAACGGTATAGGGAAGCATCTGACCACCTCTTTCTTCCCATACAGTATAACCGGGATTTCGGTAATAAGCAACTCACAAATACCGTCCATTCAGGGCATCACCGTACCTCCGGGTTCAGGAAGCGCCAGAGGACCACCGCCAGCTGGGCGCGGGTGACGTTCGCTTCGGGGTCGAAGGTCCAGTCCGGGTCGTCCTGGCGCAGGATACCCGCGCGGTAGAGGGGCTCCAGATACTGCCCGTCGGGCGCATCCTCCGGGAGCGTTACATCATAAACGGGCTTGAACACCTCCTCCGGGAGAGCGCCGCTCTGCCAGAGGCGATAGAGGAAATAGGCCAGTTCCCAGCCCCGGAGGGTCTCATAGGGCTCGCGGGTATAGTAGAGGCCCTTTTCCGCGAAGAAATACATGCCCCGATGGACTCCCTCGTCCCCCGGCTGGGCGCAGAGGAAGAGCATCGTGGGCGCGCCGGGCTCCGTGGCGCCGCCGTCCTTGTAGTCCGAAGTCTCCGCCGGGTAGAACAGCAGGGCGGGACCGCCCTCCTCAAAGTCCCCTTCAAGGGTCGCTTCCAGCCGGCCGGAGACCTGCTTGTCCCCCATATCCAGAGTGACGGAAAGCCACAGGGCCTCCTGGGTCTCCAGCTCCGGGAACAGCCCCGTCAGCTCGTCCTTCGTGATGCGGATGCTGTAATGCCAGGGTTCCTTGTTCATGGGTCCGGTCCAGGTGCGCCACTGGGTGGTCGCCCAGGCCTGGAAGGCTTCGATCTCCCGCCCGTCCTCCAGACGGAAGACCGCTTCGCCCCAATCGGCGGGGCGCAGGGGCAGATAGGGCATCTCGTCGGACAGCCAGTCATAGGCGTGGCCGAAGACTTCCGTCATCTGGACGCGCCGGACCTCCCCCTCCGGGTCGAAGCGCCGCTTGCCCAGGGGCGAGACCCCGATCCATTCCTCGCTGTATTCCGCCGCCGCATAATACCAGGCGTCCTCCGCCACGTCGTCCCAGCGGCCCTCCGGGGGCTTGATGGGTTCGCAGGCCACGGTCTGGACGCAGCTGCGAACGTCGACGGCGACGGTGTAGACGCCCGCCCTGGACAAAAGATTGGTGGTGGGTTCCTCGGCCCCCTCCAATGCGAAAAAATCGTAGCTGTCCTCCTCCAGGGTCAGGGTGTAGGTGAAGGTCCTCCCATCCTCGGAAAAGCCCGCAGAATCAAAACGGGGGGCATTGCTGCGGATGGGCACGGCAGCCTCCAGCCGGCGGAGGCCCCCGTCGGGATAGGCGAGGTAATAAGCCGTGTATCCGTGCATGACGCCCTCCAGGTCCACCCGGAGAAAGGCCGCCTCGGGGCTGTCCCAGCGCTGGATGCGTTTGTTGCTCGTCTCCAGGGCGGCAATGACCTCCTCCCGGGTGAACACGGGCTTCACATTGCCCCGGAGAAAGCTCACGGGCATCTGCTCATAGAGGCGCAGGAAGCAGACGGCGCACTGCTCGACGGTGAAATTCCCCTTGGGCCGGAAGGAGCCGTCCTCCATGCCCCGCAGCACATCCCGGCTCCTGAGGGCGTGGACGGCCTCGGCCGCCCAGGGGGCGACGTCCCCTTCGTCGGCAAAGGGCTCCGCCGCCCCCAGCTCCGTCGGCTCCCCGCCGCAGGCCTTGTATGCCCGGCAGAGCATGGCGGCGGCCTCCTGGCGGGTGATGAGGGCGTTGGGGTCGAAGACGCCGCCGCCCCGGCCCTGCACGATGCCCAGGGCATAGGCCGCGGCCACCTCTTCGCTGTGATCGTCAGAGAAGGGATATTTCAGGAAATAGCCGTCCTCGGTCCGCTCCGAAATCAGCTTGTTCACCAAGCCCTGGAAAGAGACGCGGTCAGAGTGGTTCATGGCGGCGGCATAGCTCAAAGCGAAGCGCACGAACATGGCCCGCGTGATGGGCAGGGACCAGTCCGTGACCTCCTGGCCGTTCCAATGCTCGTAGTCCGCGCTGAGGATGCCCACGTCCAGCAGGCCGTAGCTCCCGGCCCGCCCGATCTCCTCCTCTGCCCAGCGGGAAACGCTGCGCTCCGCCGCCAGTGCCCCGGCGGGCAGCAGCGACAGGGCCAGCAGCAAAACCAGGCAGGCGCTCAGAATTCTTTTCACTCTCTGCTCCTTTCTCCCGCAGGGAAACGGGAAGGCTTCCCTGTTTTGTTCATAGGACGGGTATCGTATTCGCTTCATTTTGATAACGTTTGTCAGCGTCAGAATAACATATCAAATAACGCTTGTCAACGGGCAGGAAGGAGCCGCCGCGGCAGCGGCGACCGCCGTTCGTCCGGAAATCAGTATTTCACAAAGGTGGTGGCCAGCTTGTGGCCGATTTTGTAGAGCGGACCCTCGAACTTCTTGCGGCAGGTCTGCAATTCCTTTCGGATGGCGATGCCCTGGGGGCAGTGCTGCTCGCACTTGCCGCAGCCCACACAGTTGGAGGCCCCGGTGAGGTCCTTCCGCAGAGCGGTGCACATGAAGTAGCCGGTGAGGGCGGAGATATAGCCCTCGTCGGCGCTGCGGTTGTAGGCCGCGAAGATGCCGGGGATATCCACGTTTTTCGGGCAGGGCATGCAGTAGCGGCAGCCGGTGCAGCCCACCTTCATATTGGCGTTGATGGCCTTCACCACCTCGCTGAACAGGGCCCGGTCCTCCGCCGTCAGCTCCCCCGCCCGGGCGCTGTCCGCGGCGGCGCAGTTTTCCTCCACCATCTCCAGGCTGTTCATGCCGCTCAGGACGCAGGTGACCTCCGCCTGATCCCAGAGCCAGCGGAAGGCCCACTCCGCCGGGCTGCGCTGCACGGGATATTTCTTAAACAGGGCTTCCGCCGCCCTGGGCAGCTTGTTTGCCAACTTGCCGCCCCGGAGGGGCTCCATGATGACCACGGGGATGCCCCTGGCAGCCGCGGCCTTCAGCCCCGTGACCCCCGCCTGGGAATGCTCGTCCAGGTAGTTGTACTGGATCTGGCAGAAATCCCAGTCCCGCGCCTCCAGCAGCTTCATGAACATATCCGAATTGCCGTGGTAGCTGAAGCCCACCTGGCCGATGGCCCCCTCCTCCTGCTTCTGCCGCAGCCAGTCCTCGATGCCCAGGGCTTTCAGCCGCTCCCAGGTCTTCACATCCGTGAGCATGTGCATGAGATAGTAGTCCACATGGTCCGTGCGCAGGCGCCTGAGCTCCTCCCGGAAGGTCTTTTCCAGGCCAGAAGCGTCCTTGATGAGATAGTGGGGCAGCTTGGTGGCGATGCGTACCTTGTCCCGGAGATCATTCCGCTCCAGGATCTCCCCCAGGGCGGCCTCGCTGCCGGGATAGATGTAGGCGGTGTCGAAATAGTTCACCCCGGCGTCGATGGCCGCCAGCAGCTCCTTTTCCGCCTTGTTCAGGTCCACGCCCCCCGCCGAGCGGGTGAAGCGCATGCAGCCGTAACCCAGGATGGAGACGGGATTGCCGTATTTATCATTCCGGTATTGCATGGTGATCGTTCCTTTCAGATTGCATCCAGCGCGGCCAGGAGGCCCCTTGCCAGCGCTTCCGGCGCAAAGCCCTCCGCCGGGACGTGGATAAAGCCGCAGCGCGTCCCCGTGCCGGAAAAGCGGTGGAGCAGCCCGTAAAACAGATCGTTGCAGACGTAGGCTCCGGCGCTGTAGGAGACCTCCCCGGGCAGGAGCGCCTCCGCGATGGCCGCCGCCATTTTCCTTGCCGGAAGCGTGGAAAAGAGGGCGTTGGGGCCGCCGGGGAATACCGGCTCGTCCAGAGGCGACTGCCCCCGGTTGTCCGGGATGCGGGCGTATCGCAGGTTCAGCGCGGTGATCTCCGGCGTCAGGGCCTTACGGCCTCCCGCCTCCCCCACGCTGAGCACGGCAGAAACCCCCAGGCGCTGCGCTTCGGCAGCCGCCCTTTCCGCCGCAAGGCCGAAGACCACCGGCAGGCAGAGCTTCCGCAGCTTTCGCCCTCCCGCCTCCTCCGGCAGGGCCATGACCGCGGCGCGGGACATGTTTTCCTCCCGGCCCCCGAAGGGCTCGAAGCAGGTGACGAGGATGCTTTCCCCTTCCATAGCTCAGCCTAACCCCAGCTTCCGGCGGAGGAACTCATCCGCCAGGTCCCAGGCGGCCTTGCAGCGGAAGCCGTTGAAGCCGTGGGAGGCGTCCAGCAGCTTGTAGAATTCCACCGTTTTTCCCAGCGCTCGCAGGCGCTGGTAGAGGCGCACGCTCTGGTTGAAGGGGACGAGGATATCCCGGTCCCCGTGCATGATGAGGATGGGGGGCGTAGGCTTGGCTTCCGTCAGATACCCCGCCGGGTCCACCGGCCCAGCCAGCTCCGGATGCTCCCAGACGTTGCGGCCGCCGATCAGCAGCCCCTCCGGGCTCTCTGGGGCTACATGGTCCATGGTGGAGGGATAGCAGCTCATCCACTGGATATCCGTGGGGCCGAACCAGTCCACGATGGCCCCGGCCTCGGCGCTCATCTCCCCATAGAGGGGCGTATCCGGCGCGTCATCGCCGGTGATGCCCGCCATGAGGGCGGTGTGGGCTCCGGAGGAGGTGCCGAAATACGCCGCTTTTGCGGGATCGATGCGGTATTCCTCCGCGTGGAGGCGCAGAAAGCGCAGGGCGGTCTTGGCGTCCTCCGCCTGGGCCGGGAAGGGAGCGATACCGCTGTGGCGGTATTCCACGTTGGCAACGGCCCAGCCCCGCCTGGCAAAAACGCAGAGCTCCGGCACCATCTGGTCCAGGTTCTGCTGCATGAAGGCGCTGCCGGGGATAAAGACCACCAGGGGCCAGCGCGTCCCGTCGGGCAGGAGGCCCTTCACGGGCAGGAACAGCTGGAGACTGAGCTTCACCCCGTCCCGCTCGGCATAGATCACGCGGCTGAGAAATTCCACCCCCAGGGGTTCGTCCGTCAGCCGCAGCTCCCGGCAGCCCTCCGGCAGGTCGGGGTCGGCGGGAAATTCCTCCGGGGGCAGCTGGATCGGTTCCACATATTTCTTCTCCACGGCGTCTTGTCCTCCCTTGCAATCAGAATCCTTTGGTTTATTATATTATCACTCCCTGCTCCTCATCGCAACACTTCCGTGAAAGCGGGAAAACTCTTCCGGCGCGCCCAACCTTTTTGCCTCCCGGGCCGTCATACAGACGAGCGCTCAAAAAGAAACGAAAAAAGGAGGGGTCCTGTGTACCGCACAAACGAAGCGGACGAGACCCTGGTCATGCTGACCCTGGCCGGGGAACAAGGGGCCTATGAAGCCCTGGTGACCCGGCACCAGAGAGCGGCCGTCGCTTCTGCGCTGGCCGTCACCAAAACCCGGTTTCTGGCGGAGGACGCCGCCCAGGACGCCTTCGTCACGGCGTGGATGAAGCTGGACACCCTCCGGGTCCCCGCCAAATTCGGCCCCTGGGTCTGCCGCATCGCCCGGAACTGCGCCCGGAGCATGCTGGACCGCTACCGGGGCTTCCTGCCCCTGGAGGCGGCGGAAAACCTGGCCGCCTGCGGCGCGGCGGGAGACCCGGCGGCGATGGCGGAAAAGGCCGAGGAACGGAAGGAGCTCCGTGAGAGCCTGAAGCATCTGCCCGAAAGGGTGCGGGAAATCATCCGCCTGCACTATGCCCAGGACCTCAGCGTCGCGGAGATCGCGGAACGGCTGCGCCTGGCGGAGGGCACGGTGAAATGGCAGCTCCACGAGGGCCGGAAGCGCATGAGAAAGGAGCTTTGCGCCTTGAACGAAAAGTACGGCGATACGCTGGTGCAGCGTGTCATGAAGAAAGTGGAAGAATTGAAGCTCTGGCAGCTGCAAAACGACAAGAGCGGCTTTGAAAAGGTCTACAGGAACGTCCTGCGGGAGGTGGAGGAGCTTCCGGAATGCAGGGAAAAGCAGCACGCCCTGGCGGATGTGCTCATGATGGGCTGGTGGTGGCTGCCGGGGAAGAAGAACGACGCTCTCTTTGCCCGGATCGCCGACGCCGCCCTGGATGGTCATAACGAGGAAGTCATGGCCTTCATCGTCACCCGGGAGGATTATCAGGCCCCCTACGATATCCGGGCGGAGTTCATCCGGGACAAACAGATCCCCCGGCTGGAAAAGGCCGGCTTCACCGGGACCGCGGGCCGGGAATGGTTCTGGTGCGGGTATTACTTCTACCGCAATGGAAAACCGGAGGAAGGGGCCGCCGCCTATGACCGGGCGGAAAGTCTCCTTCCTCCCGACGACCCCTTCCATGCCCTGGTCCCCTGCGCCCGGGAGATGGAGGCGCAGCTTGCCTCACGCTATCAGGACACGCCGAAAGAGCGGTTCGTCATCGGATGCTGCGCCCAGGAATACCGGGTGATCGACGGAGAGCTTCGCTACCGGTCGGAGGAGGGGTTCCGGAAAGAAGCCTTCGACGATGGGTATCTCTGCTCTGTGGACAGAAACAGCTGGAAGGTCCTGCGCAACGCCTCCTTCTGCGACGGGCGGTTCTTCGCGCCCCTCGCCCCCGGCGGGAGCATCACCGGCTCCGACGGGACGAAGCTGACCTTTTTGTCCGACGGCGAGACGGCAAGCACCCCGGCGGGAACCTTTGACGGCTGTCAGCTTTGGGAGACGAAGCGCCTGACGGAGGCTGGCAAGACGGTGTGCCGCAGCTGGTATAAGGACGGCGTGGGGATCGTGCGGCAGGACCACAGCGAAGACGGCGTCAATACGACGGTACTGCTCCGGGAAGTTGAAATCAGGGGCGGCAGCGGCCTGCTGCCCATCCACACGGGGAACCGGTGGAAATACGCCCTCGACTGCCCGCCGGAGACGGTCTTTTCGGAGATCACGGCCACGGTCTCCTATGCATCCGGGCAGCGGGCGATCATCGCTTCCTGGGAGAACCTGGAACGGCGCAGGTATGACGAAGATTCCTGGGCGGACGCCGTTCAGGAGATTTCACAGGAATACTATCGGATAGAGGAAAACGGCGCCGAGGTCCTGCAGGACATAACGCCGGCTATCCAGCGGGCAAGGCACCTGGCCGTGACGCCCATGGAAAAGGCCCACGCCAAAGCGGCGGCGGCGGTCGCCGAACGGATACTCTCCGCCGATCCCGTCTTCCATCCCGCCCACACGGCCACCGGACACTGGGATTTCTTCCAAAGAAGCGGCATCATCCGAAAAAACGGTACGCTGCAGTTGACGGAATACAATCCGCGCTGGAGCTTTGAATGGAAGAACACCGACCCCGCCATCGAAGCGGAGACTCCCCTCTATTACAACGATATCCTGGGCATCCTGCAGGACGCGGCCAACGCGATCTGGTCCGACGAATGGCGCCCCGGCGCGTCTCCGGTCGTGGAATACATGCGCTTCTCCCGCGACATCCGAACACAGATCACCTGCGAGGAGGGCGGGACGGTCGTCACCGGGGCGGGGACCTTTGACAACTGCCGGAAACTCACCCTGGACATCGACGGCATGGAGGATGGGCTCGCCTACCGCGGCGGCAAAAAGGTCTACTGGTTCGCCGAGGGGATCGGCATCGTCCGCACGGAAAGCGAATACTGCGCCGGCGCGCGGACGGCGGTCTACGAGTTGACCGCCTTCGAGGGGACCGGCGAAGGGTATATGCCGGCAGCGGACGGCCTTGTGCGGCGGTATGAGGCCCAGGGCCTGACCGACGGCTATGTGGGCGCGGCGGAATATACCTATGCGGCGGATGAGGACGGGGACGTGGTCGTTTTCGCGGACCGGACGGGCATCCGCCGGCTGCCGCCCCCCATCACGTTTTACGGCGCGATCCAGGGAGAGATCACCGAGGAGCGTCTGTGGAACGAGGGCAGGCGGGAGGAAAGCCGACTGCGTCACGACATCAACAATTTCCGTCTCCTCTGTCACTTCCTGGTCCGCCCTTCCCGCTACTGGGGCGCGCCGGCAAAGGCCGTCGTCGTCAACAAATATCGCATGAAGATCATGGAAGGGCTGGGAGAGGGCGGCCAGGTCCCGGAAGCCTGGCTGGGGTTTTACGGCACCACGATCCTGCGCCTGGCCTGCGCCCTGTTCGGCTGCGGGAAAACCGGGGAGGGCTACGACTGGCTGGAAAAAGCCTTTGCAGTCTTTTCCCTCTGGGACGGCATCCCCGACGGCAAGGAAACGGAGGTGGGCGATCCGATGGTTTACGGGGACATCCGGCTCATCAAGGGGCGATCCCTGCTCCGCCTCCCTGACGGGACGACAGAGCCCGTTTCTGCTTACGGTGAAGTGTTCCGCGGGACCGGCGGGATTCTCTACTACAGCATGACCGCGCCCCGCGGCTGGGAATGGTTCGACCCCGTCCGGAAGGAGGACCGTTTCCTGGAATACGTGGAGCGGGCGAAGAAAATGACGGAAGCGTGACGCCGCGGCGGCTTTTTCGCGCTTTCTCCAGGGAACGATTCGGAGCGCACTTCGGTGCGCTCCGAAGATGTTTTTCCTTTGCATACGTCTTCCAGAAACTCTCTCGCTCTCCGGGGCACGGAAAACCGCAGAAAAACGCAGGAAGCTATTTGACACGGTATGCCCGATCTGATAAATTATATAAGTTAACCTCAACTGCGTTTCACTTGGTTTTCGTAGGGAAAAAGGAAGGGGGCAGGCGCGTGGAAAACGGGAAAACGGCGGCGCTGCGGCGGGATCTGACCGCAGCGGCGGCCGCGCTGCTCCTGCCCGCCCTGCTGCTGGCGCTGGGGCGCTATCTGGGCCTGCAGCGCTTCGCCGCCCTGGGCGGCACCCCCGGCTGGGGAGCGGAATATCTGCTGCTCCTCTGCCCCGCCCTGCTTCTGTGGGCTCTCACCGGCAGGGCCTGGGCCGTGTGGCTGGCGGAGGGCGTTCCCCTCCTGGTGCTGACCCTGGTAAATTACTATAAGCTGCGCCTCAACGGCGTGCCGCTGGAGCCGGCGGACTTCGCCCTGCTCACCGGCGCGGGGGAGATCATGAGCTTCGCCCTGCCCCAGCTGCGGCTGAACCTGCCCATGATCGGCGCTCTCCTTTTCTGGGCCGTCCTGCTTACCGGCCTGATCCTCCTGGGAAAGCGTCTGCGCATGGATAAAAAGCTGCGTATCGTGGCCCTCTGCGCCGGTCTCGTTCTGGCCGCCGCCCTCCTCACCGGCTTCGCCGCGCCCCGGGAAACGGCGGGGGCCGGGCCGGTGCTGCGGCTCTACGCCGCCTGGATTTCCGCCCGGCGGGAGGCCCGCGAAAGCGGCGCGGACGAGGAGACCCTGGAGGACATCCGGCAGCAGCTGAACGGGACGCCGTCCCCGGAGCCGACGCCGGAAACCGCCCCGGGCACGCTTCCGAGCCCCGATCCGGAACCGACGCCGGAACCCACCCCGGAGCCGGAGCCCATCTTCCCCACGGTGATCTTCCTCATGTCCGAGAGCTTTTTCGACGTGACGGCGCTCCCCGGCGTCAGCTTTGAAACCGATCCCCTGGCGACCTACCACGCCCTGGCCGCGGAACACCCCTCCGGCAGGTTCCTCTCCAACACCTACTGCGGCGGCACCGCCTATGTGGAAATGGAGGTGCTGACGGGCATCTGCAGCGCCCTGCTCCACTCCGGCGACACCCTCACCAATCTGCCGGACGAGACCTATCCCTTCCTTCCCTGCATTTCCGACGTGTTCGCCGCCCAGGGCTATGAAATGACCTTCCTTCACAGCTACAACCGCCGCCTTTACAACCGGGCGCTGATCTACGATGCTTTCGGCTTCGACCGGGTGCTTTTCGACGACAGCTTCCCCCCGGACGCGGAACGGCGGGGCAACTATATCTCCGATCCCGCCCTCAGCGAAATGCTCCTGCGCCTGCTGGCGGAGGCGCACGACGCTCCGCAGATGTTCTTCACCGTTTCCATGGAGAATCACCAGCCCTATTCCGCCGCCAAATTCGGGGAAAGCTGCGCCTCCGGCCTCCGGGCAGACGGCCTGGAGGCGGACGAGCTGGCGGCGCTGGACGCCTATGTCTGCGGCCTGGAGGACGCGGACAAGGGCCTGAAAATACTGACCGACGCCCTGCGGGAGACCGAAGAACCGGTGATGCTGGTCTTCTGGGGAGACCACCGGCCCAACCTGGGCCTGTCGGACGGGCGCAACGTGTATGAGGAGCTGGGCGTGTGCAGCGGCACGGACACGGAGGCCTGGGGCCCGGAGGAGCTGGCGGAGATGCTCTCCACCAACTGGCTCATCTGGACGAATTACCCCCTGGAGGCCGAGGACCGGACGGAGAGCTGCACCATGCTGGGCCTCCATGTATTGGAAACGCTGGGCTTCGAGCTGACGGACTATTACCGCTGGCTGGCAAAGGTGACGGACGGGCGCTATCTGCTCTACCGGCCACGCCTTTTTGCCGACGCTTCCGGGCTTTTCAGCCGGACGATCCCGGAGCCCTATGAAAAGCTGATGAAGTCCTATACCGCCGCGGTCCACAACATCGTCTACGGGGATCGGAGCATCTTCGCGCCCTGCCGGGAGGGAACGGAATGAAAAGGCTGACGCTGCTGCTCCTGCTTCTTTTCTGCCTGTGCGCCTGCGCCGCCCCGGCAGCCCTCCCGTCCGCTGCGCCCACATCCGCGGTGACGCCCGCGCCGGCGCCCACACCCGAACCCACACCCGAACCCCCTGCGGAACCTTCGCCCGAACCCACGCCGGAGCCGCCCGCGGCCATGGCGGCGGACGGCGTGCACCCCCGGCTCATCGCCCACGCGGGCGGGGCCGTGTACGGCTACCGGTTCACCAACTCCCTGGAGGCTCTGGACAGGGCCTATGCGGCGGGATTCCGCTTCATCGAGCTGGATTTTCAGCGCACCTCCGACGGGGCGATCGTGCTGATCCACGATTGGAAAAGCATGTCCGCCCGGCTGCTGGGGGAAGCGGGGCAGCGCAGCCTGGAGGAATTCCGCGCTGCCGAAGCTCTGGCCGGACTCACCCTGCTGGACCTGGACGGGCTCCTCAGCTGGATGGAGGCGCACCCGGACTGCGCGATCATCACGGACGTCAAGAACGGGGACACGCGCCCCATGCTGTCGGATATCCGGGAGGCCGCCGGGGACCTGGCGGAGCGTTTCCTTCCCCAGGCCTATTCCTATGAGGAGGTCCTGGCCCTGGAGGAGGACGGCTGGGAGCGGGTGATCCTGACCCTCTACCACACCGTCACAAGCCCGGACGAGCTGCGCTCCTTCCTGGAGGAGCATCCTCTCTGGGCCGTGACCATGTCGGAAGCCAAGATCACCGAAGCGCTGGCCGCCGCCGTGGCGGAGAGCGGCACGGCCCTCTACTGCCATACGATCAACAGTCTGGATTTCGTGGACGCCTGGCGGGACAAGGGTCTGACGGGCGTCTATACGGACTACTTTGAGCCGAAGCATATGGTTTGGAATAAATAAGAAAGGCAGGTCAGGCAAATGGGATGCTATCAGAATTTCAAATCCGTGATCTACTGCACGGCGCAGAACATGGTGGGCGAGACGGAAGAAGCCCTGCGGGAGCAGCTGGCGTTTTTCCGGAAATACTGCGGGGTGGACAAGGTCTATCTGGAGCCCTACCGGGACGGACTCATGATCCCGGAGGAGCAGCTGACGATGCTGATCCGCTTTTTTAAGTCGAGCGGCATCGAGGTCTCCGGGGCCCTCACCACCACCTGCGAGGACCTCAGCGAGGCGGACAGCTATAAGCAGCGCATGGGGGGCACCTACTGCTACTCCAACGCCGCCATGCGGGACTATCTGGTGAAGACCGTAGCCTACACCGCCCGCCACTTCGACGAGTTCATCATCGACGACTGGTTCTTCACCACCTGCACCTGCGACGAATGCCGCGCCGCCAAAGGGGAGAAGAGCTGGGAACAGTTCCGCACGGACCTGCTCTGCGAGGTGAGCCGGGACCTCATCCTCAAGACCGCCAAGGAGGTCAATCCCAACTGCAAGGTCATCGTCAAGTTCCCCAACTGGTCGGAATCCTATCAGGAGGCGGGCTATGACCCGGCACGGCAGTCGAAGCTCTTCGACCTTATCTACACCGGCACCGAGACCAGGGACACTGCCCATAACGACCAGCACCTGCCCAAATACTGCTCCTGGAGCCTGATGCGCCTTATGGAGCACTATGCGCCGGGGCGCAACGGCGGCGGCTGGTTCGACCCCTACGGCTGCTCGCCCATGGAGCTCTACAGCGAGCAGGCCATCCTGACCGCACTGGCGAGGCCCAGGGAGATCTGCCAGTTCTGCTGGGGCTCTCTCTACAAAAACCGGGTGGTCACCCCCATCGGCCTGCAGCTGGAATTCATCGACCGGATGCTCAGTGAGGCCGGGGACTGCCGGGGCGTGCCCTGCTATCTGCCTCCCAACGCCCAGGGGGAGGACCACCTGGAGGACTTCCTGGGCATGCAGGGCGTCCCCCTGGAGCCGGTGCCGGAATTCCCGGAGAAGAGCAAGAGCGTGTTTCTCACCGTCCAGGCCCTGCGGGACCCGGATATCATGGAAAAGCTGAAGGCCTTCCTGGTCAGGGGCGGCCGGGCCGTCGTCTCTTCCGGCTTCGCCATCGGGGCCATGGGAAAGGGCTTCGAGGAAATAAGCTCCGTACGCTATCGGGGCCGCCGCTTCCGTACCCGGGAATTCATCGAGGACGGCATGATGGCGCCAAACAGCGTCTACAGCCGCCATGAAATGAGCTTCCCCATCCTGGAGCACCGCACCAACGTCACCTGGGCCCTGGCAAAGGGCGTGGCCGGGGAGGAGAACTATCCCCTGCTGCTGCGGGACAGCTACGGGCGGGGCACCCTCTACACCCTGGCCGTGCCGGATGAATACGGTTATCTCTATGACCTGCCCGCGGAGGTGCTGCGGGTGATCCGCTCTGTCTTTGCCCTGGATGTGCCCGCCTGTCTGGAGGGTCCGGGCATGGTCTCCCTCTTTGCCTATGAAAAGGACGTGCTGGCGCTCTATCCCTATGTGACCGGCATCACCAGGGGCCGGACGAGGCTGGTGGTGAAGGGGGTCGCGGACGCTCTGGTGGACCTCAGGACCGGAATGCGCATGCTCCCCGCGTCGGTGAACAAGTTCGGCGACGCCGCCACCACCTTCAACCTCATGCTCCAGCAGGGGGACGTCTCCTTCTTCCGGATCGAATGGAACGAGCACCGGGAGGGCACCCCCATGAAGCGCGGCGTGGCCTCCGCGCCCCACGACTTCGGGGTATAAGCCGGGGAACTGCTGCGAGGCTCCTTCCTACAGCAAGAAAAAGTTGTATTTCCCCTTTTCCCGTGTTATATTGTGATTTACTATCCTGAATCATCAATCGCGGCCTGGCCGCGGAAAGAGGCAACCATGGACAATCATACGGAGCTGCTGAAGCTGCTGGAAAAGGACTGCCGGGCCACGCCGGATCAGCTGGCCGCCATGCTGGGCCGGGAGACGGCGGAGGTGCGCAGCGAGATCGCAGAGCTGGAAAAGCAGGAGGTCATCCTGGGCTACAACGCCATGATCGACTGGGACCGCACCGGGGAAGAGCTGGTGACGGCCCTCATCGAGGTGCGGGTCACCCCCCAGCGGGGGGACGGCTTCGACCGCATCGCCCAGCGGGTCTACCAGTTCGAGGAAGTGGAGAGCATGTACCTCATGTCCGGGGCCTATGACTTCGCCGTCACCATCACCGGGCGCACGCTGAAGGAGGTCGCCTCCTTCGTCTCCGCCCGCCTCAGCACCATCGACGGGGTCACCGGCACCGCCACCCACTTCATCCTGAAGAAATACAAGGAAAAGGGCGTGGCCTTCGAGACCCTGCCCGTCCAGGAGGAAAGGATGAAATTCGTCTGATGGAGTTCCGTGAGCTGATCGCAAAAAAGGTGACGGCGCTGAAGCCCAGCGGCATCCGCAAATTCTTCGACCTGCTGGAGACCATGGAGGACGCCATCTCCCTGGGGGTGGGCGAGCCGGATTTCCAGACCCCCTGGCACATCCGGGACGCGGGGGTCTACTCTCTGGAAAAGGGCTTCACCAAATACACTCCCAATGCGGGCATGATGGTCCTGCGGCAGGAGATATCCAAATACATGCTGCGCCGCTTCGGCCTGCGCTACGACCCGGCGGGGCAGATCATCGTCACCGTGGGCGGCTCCGAGGGCATCGATCTGAGCCTCCGGATGCTGCTGGAGCCGGGGGACGAGGTCATCATCCCCACCCCCAGCTTCGTCTGCTACGGCCCCCTTACGATCATGGCGGGGGGGACGCCGGTCTATGTGGAGACCAGGCAGGAGGACGATTTCAAGCTGACGCCGGAGCTGCTGAAATCCGCCCTGACGCCCCGGACCAAGGTCCTGGTACTGCCCTACCCCTGCAACCCCACCGGCGGCGTCATGGAAAAGGCGGACCTGGAGGCCGTTGCGGAAATACTGAAGGATACGAAGGTGGCCGTCCTCTCCGACGAAATCTATGCCGAGCTTTCCTACGGCGGGAAGCATTGCTCCCCCGCCGCCATCCCCGGTCTTTATGACCGCACCATCGTGGTCAACGGCTTCTCCAAGGCCTATGCCATGACCGGCTGGCGGCTGGGCTACCTCTGCGCGCCGCGGGACGCCATCAGCCAGATGGTGAAGATCCACCAGTTCGGCATCATGTCCGCCCCCACCACCAGCCAGTATGCCGCCATCGAGGCCATGCGCAGCGGGGACAGGGACATCGAGGCCATGCGCGGGGAATACGACCGCCGCCGCCGCTTCCTGGTCCGCGGGCTGCGCGACGCGGGTCTGGAATGCTATGAGCCCAAGGGCGCTTTCTACGTCTTCCCCTGCATCCGCTCCACGGGGCTCACCAGCGACGAATTCTGCGAAAGGTTCCTCATGAGCCGGCGGGTGGCCGTCATCCCCGGCAGCGCCTTCGGCCCCGGCGGCGAGGGTTTCGTGCGCATGTGCTACGCCGCAAGCATGGACGACCTGCAGGAAGCCCTGCGGCGGCTGGAAGCGTTTTTGAAAGAGATTTGAATTTGGATACGGAAAATCAGCGCCCTCCTCCGAACGCTCGGAGGAGGGCGCTGCTGCGGTTATGGGGATGCTCAGTCGTTCTTTTCGGGGATGCGCAGGTTGCGGAAGCACTTGCCGCAGATATTGCAGCGCTTTTGCTTGTCATAGCGGCAGAAGCGCACATTGTCCCCCATGTAGACATAGGTCTTGTCGCTGGCAAAGAAGCCGTTGCCGCCCTTGCCGGGCTCGGCGGGACGGGAGACGATGGTGCCCCAGGTGCCGGACATGAAAGCCGCCTGGAACATGACGGGCTTCTTCATCTTGCGGAACTTGATGGGACAGTGCCAGACATTGGCGGGGATGCGCACCACGGTGGGCCTGGTGATGATCCTGGACTCCATATGCTCCGGGTCGTCCCCGAAGGTCATCTCGATCTCCGCGTCGAAATCGAAGAAATCCAGGGGATTCGCGCCCATGAAGAAGATATACTCCTCGCAGCCCTGGTGGAAATGGGTGTCCTCCGTGTCGTTGGCCCCGGCGAAGATCTGGAAGCCCACATGGTAGGTGGCTCCCTCCATATAGGTTTCGCCCCGGAAATAGGCCTGGGGAGAGGGGCACCAATCGCCCCAGGAGGTCTTCTCCTTGGGGATGGCCAGAACGTTTTTCCGCACTTCTTCGCTGAGGGCGGGCTTGGGAGCCTTCAGCACCGTGGCGTCGGAATAGGGCTTGGAGGGATTGGTGGGGGTCACGACGCACTCGGTGGAATCGGGGGCCTTCTCCGGGTCATAGGCGCCGGTATCGGTGTAGGACGTGACGCCGTCCTCGTTCACCACGGTCCAGGGCACGAAGGTATAGGGACGGGGGGGCACCTTCTCGGGATGGGCGAAGCAGGTGCCGCAGTATGTGCACTTCTTCCCCGGCTCCAGCACGCAGTCTGCCTGGCACTCGTCGCCGATATAGAGATACTGCTTTTCGCCGGTGTCCTTCCGCTGGACATACTTCACCAGGCCGGTGCGGCCGGACTGCATGACCGCCTGGAAGATGAGGGGCTTATCCACCCGGACGAAATCCAGGGGGCTGTGCCACCAGCCCTTGGGCAGATGGATGATGGTGGGCTCGGTGATGACCACCTTTTCCATGGTGTCCAGCGTGGGTCCCAGGTAGAAGTGGACCTCCGCGTCCCAGCCGGAGAATACATCGGGCAGCTGGGCCCCTAGGAAGACCAGATATTCGTCCTCCCGATGGAAATGGGGTTCCGTCTCCAGCCTTACGGGCTTTTTGAAGACCTGGAAGCCCACGTTCAGCCCCGCGCCGGGCATATCCCGGTCGCCCCGGAAATAGGCCTGGGGGGAATGGCACCAGTCGCCCCAGTGGGTCTCCTGGGGCACGAATTCATAAAACAGCTTTTCGAATTTTTCCTGCATTGTGCGCGCTCCTTTCGTCTGCACGGTTTTCTGATGCTATCACTATACACGCTTTTGCCGCAGGGGACAAGCGCATTATTTCGCCAGTACGCGGCAGAGGAACAGCACCACGTCGCAGCGGGGGCACTCCACCCCCGGCGCGACCTTGATCTCCAGGTCCTCCAGCAGCCCGGCGCCCTTGGCCCAGGCTTCCGCAATTTCATACCAGCCGTCGACGCCGACGCCCATGGTCCGGTACAGGAAGGTGAGGATGTGGGCCGTGGAGCAGGTCTGATTGGGGGTAAAATGGGTCTTGTCCGTGCCGTTGGTGACGCCCTTCTCCACCGCCCAGAGGACCGCCTTATAGAAATACTTGCCCTCCGTCACGTCCTCGAAGGGGCTGACCGTGCTCTCCGGCTCCGGGCAGCCCATGGCCCGCCAGAGGAAGGTCACCGCCTGGCCCCTCGTCACGGTGTTGAAGGGTCCGAAATGGGTGGCGTCGATGCCGTTGGTCACCTGGGGTTCGGCATAATAAGCCCACATCACCGCGTCATAGAAATATGCCGTCTCCGGGACGTCCTCGAAGGGGCTGACCGGCTTTGCTTCCTTCCAGACCGCCGTGACCGTCATATCCCCGCTGACCTCGATCCGTTCGCCGGGCGCGCCCTGCGCCCAGGCGTCGAATTCCATTCCTTCCGGCGCAGTAAAGCCGCACGCCGGCAACCGGTAAGTTTTCCCGATTTCCACGGTGACCGGCTCCATCTCCCCGACGCCGCCGGCGGCGTCGAAGCTGACGGTGTATGCCTTCGGCGGCAGGTCCTTCCACAGCGCTACGATCGCCGTGTCCGTCTCGATCACGATCTCTTCGCCCGCTTCGCCCTTGTTCCACTGGTCGAATTCCTTCCCCTCCGGGGCGGTAAAGGCGCATTCCGGCAGTTCAAACTTCCCGCCCTTCTCCACGGTGACGGCTTCCATCTCCCCGCTGCCGCCGCCCGCGTCGAAGACGACGGTCCGCGTCTCCGGGGGGATATCTTTCCACAGGGCTTTGAGGGCCGTGTCCGTTTCGATCACGATTTCTTCGCCCGCTTCACCCTTGTCCCAGCGGTCGAATTCCTTTCCCTCCGGCGGCGTGAAGGCGCATTCCGGCAGCGTGTAGGGCCTGCCCTTCTCTACGGCGACCGCCTCCATCTCTCCGCTGCCGCCGTTTGCGTCAAAGATGACCGTCCGGGATTCCGGCGGGAGCGTTTTCCAGAGGGCGACGAGGGCCGTGTCCGTCTCGATCACGATCTCCGCGCCCGCTTCGCCCTTGTTCCAGCGGTCGAATTCCATTCCCTCCGGGGCGGTAAAGGCGCATTCCGGCAGGGTATAGTTCTTGCCCTTCTCCACGGTGACGGACGCCATCTCTCCGCTGCCGCCGCCCGCGTCGAAGATGACCGTCCGGGTGTCCAGGGGGATCGCTTTCCACAGAGCCTTGACGGCCGTATCCGCCTCGATCACGACGACCGTGCCGGGCGCGCCCAGCGCCCAGCCGTCGAACTCCATGCCCTCCGGCGGGGTGAAGGCGCATTCCGGCAGGACGACGCTGCCGCCCGTTTCCACCGTGAGGGATTCCATTTCCCCGCTTCCGCCGTCAGGATCAAAGCTGACGGTGCAGGGGACGGGCAGCTTCTTCCACTGGGCCGTCAGCGTCGTGTCGGAGGCGATCACCAGCTCCAGGCCCGCTTCGCCCTTGTCCCAGCGGTCGAATTCCCAGCCCTCCGGCGGCGTGAAGGCGCATTCCGGCAGGATATAGCCGCTGCCCTTCTCCACCTTGACCGGGGCCATCTCCCCGCTGCCGCCGTTTGCGTCAAAGCTGACCGCAGGCTGCCTGTCGGTGAGGACCGTGACTTCCTTATTCACGGTCAGATAACCTTCGTCGCTTTTGTATTCCCAGTAATACGGGTAGGTAGCTTCCGGCTCGTCGCCCATCAGCCAGGAGGGACGAATGGAATTCTGGCTGCCGGCGAGATAAGCACCGATAATAGCCGGACAGGCGGAGATATCCAGCTCCGTCAGCTTCGTCCAGTAAGTCTCCAGCCGGATCAGCTTGGAGCAGCCGGAAATATCCAGCGCCTCCAACTGAAAATTGGAGGCACACCACAGCTTTTCCAGCGCCGTGTTCCGCGACAGGTCCAGGGCGGTGATCTGGGTCAGAAAGATACTCAGCTCGGTCAGAGCGGTGTTGCGGCTCAGGTCGACCACCGCAATGCCGCAGTCGTCCCATTGCCCGCCGCAGCTAAGCTTTTCCAGGGCAGTGAAGAATTCGATCCCCTGAACGGAAACCAGACTATCCTCACGGATCTCGATCTTTTTGACTGCCGCGATCTCCGATTCGCTGAGCAGACCGTCGCTGTCGCCGTCGCATTTCTTCTCAACGTACTCCCGAAAAACCGGGTCCGGGAAATTCCCGGCGTCGATCCGCACGGCAGCGTCCGCGCGGACCGGCAGCGCGAAAGCCGGCAGCAGCGCCAGGAGCATGACGAACGTCAGCAGAATGCTCAGCGGTCTTTTGCATTTCACGATAAAACCTCCTTCCGAGCGATGGGGAACTTTTATACAAGCTTCCATATAATTATATGGTTTCCGGCGGGAAATGCAAGGCTTTTCCGTCCTCCATCCCAAGGCGTGGGCTTTCCTTAGCGGTTGCAGTCCGCCTCCGTTCTTGGTATAATCGTTTTATCAGGAAGAAAACAGGAAGGAGTGAAGGATTCTATGGAAGCGAAAGCGGCGGGCATTTCCTTCAGGGACGCCTGCGCCCAGGCCTCGGCCCGGATCGCCGCCATGCCCGCGAAGCAGAAGATCGTCACCTGTCCGCTCTGCGGGGAACAGTTTCTGGGCTTCGGCGACCTGACGGCCCACTATCTGGCCGAGCACCCGGACAGCGCAGCCCCCGTGGAGCTGCGCATGACGGTCAACGGCAGGGCCTGTCAGCTCATCATCGAGCCGCAGCAGACATTGAAGGAGGTCCTGCAGTACAACCTGGGCCTCACCGGCGCCAAGCAGATGTGCGACCGGGGCCAGTGCGGCTCCTGCACCGTCATTCTGGACGGGAAGCCCACCCTCAGCTGCAATACCCTGGCGGCGGACTGCGACGGAAAGGCCGTGGAGACGGTGGAGGGCATCGCCGTGAACCCCAAATGGCAGCCCCTCATCGACGCTTACTGCAAGTGGGACGCCATGCAGTGCGGCTACTGCACCCCCGGCTTCCTGGTGGCAGCAAAGGCCCTGCTGGACCGAAACCCCACCCCCACGGAGGCGGACATCAAGGAAGCCCTCAGCGGCAACATCTGCATCTGCGGCACCTATCCCCGACACAGCCAGGCCATCCTGGAGGCGGTGACCTACATGGTGAAGGGAGGCGCGGAAAATGCCTGATACCACCGGCGCGAACGGCCTGCGGGAGGATTTCCGCGTGGTCGGCAAGGCCAATCTCCCCGGCCTCACCTCCTACGCCATGGCCACCGGCGTAGCGAAATACGGCACGGACTTCACCGTGCCCGGCATGCTTTTTGCCAAGTTCCTGCGCTGTCCCTACCCCCACGCCAAAGTCCGCAGCATCGACGAAAGCGAAGCTCTTGCCATCCCCGGCGTGCTGGACGTGGTGAAATGGGACGACCCCATCTTCAGCGAGCTGGGCGCAAACCCCATGGGCGGCGGAGGCGGCGGAAGCTATCTTCCGCAGGAGGCCCATTATGAGAGCCAGGAGGCGGGCTGCATCGTCATCGCCGAGAGCGAAGCCCTCTGCGACGAAGCCCTGAAAGCCCTCAAGGTGGAATGGGAGGTCCTCCCCTTCATCACCGACATCTTCAAGGGCGCGGAGCCGGATCATCCCCTGATCCGGGGCCCGGAGCTCATTGAGAAGGAAGCGGCGGACTACCGCCCCGGCGGCATGGCGACGGCGGAGGGTCACGTGCTCATGACCAAGCACTACCCCACGGACCCGCCCCGGGAGGCCAACGTCACCTGGAACATCAAGGTGGAGGGGGACCTGGACGAGGGCTTCCGCAAGGCAGACTTCATCCTGGAATACGACGTGAACATCCCCACCTGCATCTCCACCATCCCCAATCCCCCCGCCAGCGTCGCCTACTGGGGCGACAGCATGTATAAGGGACCGGGGCAGAAGATCTACATCGAAGGCGCGCCCCACCGGCGGGAAAGCATCATGTCCATGTACCACAAATCCTCCGACGAGGTGGTGCAGGAGGGCCTGTTCCAGGGCGGCAAATACTGCGACTGGGGCCTGCGGAAAAGCCAGGAGATCACCCCCCTCCTTTCCAAGCGCATGGGCGGGCGGCCCGTCCGCTGCTGCAACACCCGGGAGGAGACCTTCGACCTGAACCGCAACGAGCGGCACATGCACCTGCGCCTGGGGGTCACCAGGGACGGCGTCATCACCGCGGTGGAGGACAACACTCTGGTGGACAACGGCGCGCCCGGCTCCAGCACCATGGGCTCCGTCTCCGACCGGGACTGGGGCGGCTACTACACGCTCCGCTGCAAGGACATCACCCAGCGCTTTAAGGTGGTGGACTCCAACATCGGCTTCATGCACACCTGCGCCCAGTTCGTGCCCTACAACTGGGACAGCATCACCGTGGGCTTCGACCTCATCGCCGAAAAGCTGGGGCTGGACCCGGTGGAGGTGGCAAGGCGCAATCTCCACGGCCCTGCCAGCCAGGACGACCCGAACCCGGTGCCCTCTTTCGAGGCCAGCCTGGAGCTCGGCAAAAAGCTCATGGACTGGCAATGGCACCCCGCGGGGACGAAGCGCCTGCCCGACGGGCGGCTCCACGGGGCCTCCTTCCGCTACGCCATCTGCCCCCGCCACAGCTTCATGGACTATTTCTGCAAGCTGGAATACCGGGACGGGGTGGTCCACTTCCCCACCCAGGGCCCCATCGCGGGCTGGTTCAGCACCGAGTGCTTCGCCATGATCGCCGCGGAGGAGCTGGGCCTCAACTATGAGGACATCTGCGTGGACTACGACTACCGGGAAAAGCACTCCGACCAGGCGGGCGGCTCCGACGGCGTCACCGGCCACGGCTGGATCGTGAAGGAATGCGCGAACAAACTCAAGCGGAAGATCCTGGAATCCGCCGCCCGGCAGGCCAATCCCGAGCCGGGGGCCTACCGGGGCGTTTTCGGCTTCCCCGCGCCCCCCAGCCCCCTGGCAGGCGCCTCCGCCGACGAACTGGACATCGTGGATGGGAAGGTCATCGTGAAGGCAGACCCCAGCCGCTTCGTGCCCTTCAGCCGGGCCACGAGGGAAAACGTCACCGCCGAATTCGGGGGCTACAGCCCCAAATCCGCCTGGGTCACCGGCTTCGGGCGCATCCTGGACACCATGAACACCAGCTGGTGCGAGGTGGCGGTGGACGACGAGACCGGCGAAGTGGAGATCCTCAAATACTGCGTGGTGCCCGACGTGGGCAAGGTGATCCGCCGTACCTCCCTGGAGAGCCAGATCGACCAGGTGGTCTTTTTCTCCCAGGGCTGCCAGCTGCTGGAGGACGCCGTGCACGACCCGGAGACCGGCGTGCGCCTCAACTCCAACTTCCTGGATTACCGGGTGCCCACCGCCATGGACGTGCCCGAGGTGACCAAGGAGATCCTGGAGCTCAGGAGCGGCAACGGGGCCTACGGCGCCAGCGGCATCAGCCACAACCTGGCAAATTCCCATCTCATCATCACGGCCATCCACAACGCCACCGGCGTCTGGGTGGACCCGCCCGCCACGCCGGACCGGGTGCTGAAGGCCCTGGGCAAGTGCGAGATCGGAGGCATGGAATGAGAGCTTTCAACCATCTGAACGCTTTTTCCCTGGAGGAGGCTTCCGCCGCCATGAAGCAGCCCGGCGCCATGGCCATGGCCGGAGGCGGCGACCTGCTGGGAGCCCTGAAGGACGACATTTTTGAAGAATACCCCCGGCTGGTGGTGAACCTGAAAACCATCCCCGGCCTGGACAAGGTGGAGGTGCGCCATGGCTTCCTCTGCCTGGGGGCCCTGTGCATGCTGGGAGACCTGAGCCGGAACGAGACGGTGAAGGCCGTCGCCCCCATGGTGGCCGACGCGGCGGCGCAGTGCGCCTCCCCCGCGCTGCGGGAGAACACCACCCTGGGCGGGAACCTCTGCCAACACCCCCGCTGCTGGTATTTCCGCAAGCTGGGCAACCACTTTGACTGCGCCCGGAAGGGGGGCGACAAGTGCTTCGCCTTCACCGGGGACAACCGCTATCACTCCGTATTCGGCCCCGCGGCCTTTGCGGGCTGCGACGGGAAGAAGAAGGCCTGCCTCGCCGTGAACCAGGCGGAGCTGGCCCCTCCCCTGCTGGCCCTGGGAGCGGAGATCGTCACCACCGCCCGCACCATCCCCGTGGAAGCGTTTTTCAGCGTGGGCGTGCTCAGCAGCACCGTGCTGGAGCCCGGGGAGATCGTGACGGAGGTGCGCATCCCCCTGCCGGAAGAAGGGACGAAGATGGCCTACAAGCGGTTCAGCTTCCGCAAAAGCATCGACTTCCCCGTGGTGAACCTGGCCATCCTCCGGACCCCCGGGAAGGAAGTGCGCATCGCCCTGGGCGGCGTGGCCCCCACTCCCCTGCGGGCGGTGGAGGCGGAAAAGCTGCTGGCGGGCCGGGAACTGACGCCGGAGAACGCGGAGGCGGCGGGCAAGGCCGCCATCCGGGGGGCGAAACCCACGGAGGCCAACGCCTATAAATTGCAGCTGGTAAAGACCCTGGTGAAACGCCAGCTGCTGGCACTGTGACAACATGCGGCGGGAGGAGATTCCTCCCGCCGTTTTTCCCGCCAAATTCCTTGTCGGAAAATGGAAAATCTCTTGTCAAGCAGTGGGAAAAATGCTAAAATGAATATTGTTATCCAAAATGAATACTGTTATTTAGTGCATCATCGAAATAAATTCGTAATATATCCGTAATGATTATCGTTGGTATATTCCAGGCAGCGGACTGAAATCGGCCCCTTGTCAGAATATAGATTTTTCGAGGAGGAAAAAGAATGAACAGCAAAAAGATCATTGCGCTCGTGCTGTGCGTGATCCTGGCGCTGGCCCTGTTCGCCGGATGCAACGGCTCCAATCCCCCGGCGCCCACGGCCGCTCCCACGAACGCGCCCGCCAGCAGCGCCCCCGCCCCCACGGAAGCCCCCGCGCCCACCGAAGCTCCCGCCCCGGAAGTACCCTGGGACGGCGCTTACATCGACCGGGAAGATTTCCGCGCCTACACCGCCCACGACCTGGAGAACCTCTGGAACTCCATCGAGGGTGAGCTGGGCGCCGAGAAGGCTGCCGCCGAGTCCGCCATGAACGACGGACTGGAAGCCATCGAGGCCGGCAACACCGTCGCCGAGATCCGCGACGCCTACGACGGCGCCGTGGCCAACATCGAGGCCGCGATCCCCCTGGCCGACGGCCTGTTCTCCTACAAGAAGGAGTCCAACGACGAGCGCACCGAGATCCTGGGTATCCTGGAGCGCTACGCCGTCGCCACCGGCATCACCGGCATCTCCCTCTTTGAGGACGGCGGCTATGTGATGTACAACCCCCGCATCACCCTGGGCACCGAGAACTACATCGTCGGCTACGGCTTCGGCATCCTGGCCGAAGGCGCCATCACCGCCGACATGGATTACGAGGAGAACCCCGAGTGGAAGCGCTACTACCATCTGTCCGAGGCGAGCGATCCCGGCACCCTGAACTACTGGAACGACCAGGGCGCTCAGGTGGGCGACCTCTTCGGCTATCAGGCCGCCGCCTTCTACACCAACTTCATGAACGCCACCAAGGACGGCTACGACTGGATCCCTGAGCTGGCTACCGAGCTGCCCGTGGCCGTGAACGACGACGACGGCGACGGAATGGCTACCACCTGGCGCTTCGAGGTGCGCACCGGCGACGACGGCCTCACGTACACCACCGGCTCCCAGATGCCCTCCCGCCAGGCCTTCAACGGCCGCCCCGTGGCCCTGGAAGACTACATCACCCCCTTCAAGATGATGCTGACCCAGGCCAACGCCCTCTACCGCGGCTCCGAGCTGGCCAACATGGACACCGCCGCCATCGCCGGCGCGCTGGACTACTATAACGGCACTGCCGAAGGCCCCAACGACGCCCTGTGGGAAAACGTGGGCATCAAGGTCTACAACGAGGACGGCAAGAACTATTTTGAGGTCACTTATGTGGAGGAGCAGACCCGCTTCTACGCCATGTACTACATCGCCTCCTCCCTCTACATGCCCCTGCCCCAGGAATTCGTGGACCTGGTCACCGTGACCAACCTCTACGGCTTCAACGCCGACGCCACCGAGACCCCCGTGGACAACGCCCTGACCGTCGGCCCCTTCTATCTGAGCCGCTACGACCAGGATCAGCAGCTCGTCTTCACCAAGAACCCCAGCTATGTCTTTGCCGACACCAAGTACGCCATCGAAGGCATCCATGTGAAGATCTTCACCGCCGCCGCCGAGGACCGCACCGCCACCTTCAATGAATTCCTGGCGGGCCACTTCGACGCCGCCGGCATCCCCCAGGATTACCTGGACGAATACCGCAACGACCCCCGCACCCGCTCCACCACCGGTACCTCCAACTTCAAGCTGAACATCAACGCCACCGACGCCGAGACCTGGGAAT